>JUEG02000244.1_pt1 | contig 16614 bp, 10 predicted proteins | sample 432341 | NCBI WGS metagenome assembly JUEG02 (sample SAMN02953476, study PRJNA257561) | rock porewater metagenome | biome: terrestrial; feature: Opalinus Clay rock; material: porewater; isolation source: Opalinus Clay rock BIC-A1 borehole | place: Switzerland: Mt Terri URL, St-Ursanne ...
CCGAAGGCGCAGAGCCACTGACGAATACTTCACGCCGTAGGATGGACTCTACCTACTTCGACGCTATTGGGAATCAGATTTCGTATCTAAGCCAAGGGTGCTATAATAAAGTTATAAAAAGCACAAAAAGGTAAGAAAGAAATTTTTTTATTGGAGGTACAAAAATGGAAAAACTCATTTCAATTGGAGATACTGCCCCAAATTTCACCTTAAAGGATAACCGCGGTAGCATGGTTAGCTTAAACGATTATAAGGGTAAAAGAGTATTACTTTCTTGGCATCCGTTAGCTTGGACTGCTGTCTGTGCTGATCAAATGAAGTCATTAGAAACTAATTACGCACGATTCGAATCCCTTGGTACAATCCCACTGGGGTTAAGCATTGATCCAGTTCCTTCTAAAAATGCCTGGGCGAAGGAACTGAAGATTGCCACACTTAAGTTGCCCTCAGATTTCTGGCCACATGGGGAAGTCGCCAAGACATACGGCTTGTTTCGTGAGCTAGAAGGATTTTCTGAACGAGCCAATGTGATAATTGATGAAAACGGTAAAGTCCAATGGATAAAGGTTTATGATATACACGAACTACCAGATATTGAAGAGGTGCTGCAACAATTAAAGTAATTGATAAAACGTTAAAAAGTAATGCACTTGTTCTTCACAGCTCAATTTATGGAAGACAAGTGCATTTTCATTGTGTAATTGTATCCAATTTTTAGCTTTAGAGGCGGTAACAATAACGACACGGAAGTTGATCTTGCCATCTACAGCTGATTCGGGCATGGGAGACGGGAGTCTTGCCGATATAAGTGTAATTACAAATAATCCTGAAGATAAGATGCTTAGTAACAATAAAGTAAGTAGCTTCAAAAGGCTTCTTTCTAATTCTAACAGTTTTATTATTGGTACTAAGAATATAAAACTATGTAAAGACAATATTTTGAAATTTGTAATATTATTGGAGATATATAGACTGAAAGAGTATGTTGTTTTTCTAAGTATAGAGAGATTAAGAGGATTTATTAATAAACATGTTGAAGATTGTAAGGTTGAATCTCTTAGCGCATACAAAAAGCAAGAAATTGTTTCTGAAAACGGCGATAGGGAGCCCAGGGGACGGATTAGTGCAAAGCTAATAGAATTTATGGGCAACTGTTATAATGAGGAGGTAATAAGCATGAACAAGTTATATCCTTTAACTAATGCTCAAAAATCTATCTGGGTAGCGGATAATTTATACCCTGGAACGGGCCAGGCTATTTTATCGGCAACGGCGATAATTCGTGAAGATATAAACGTTATTTTAATGAATGAAGCTATTAATTTAGTAGTACAACTCAACGATGCCCTCCGAATTAGATTGGTTAATCATAATGGTACGCCACAACAATATTTTGCAGATTTTGTCACAAAAAGTTTTGATATTCTGGATTTCAGTTATGAAAACGGTGAGAACGATTATAAACAATGGGAAAAGCAAATGGCAGAAACCCCATTTGCCTTGATCGACTCCGAACTTTTTTACTTTGCCGTTGCTAAGTTAGGTGCGCATAAAAATATCTGTTTCTTTAAATTCCATCATACTATTACTGACGCCTGGGGAGTCGTTCTGGTAATGAGAAGGACTCTGAAAGAATATTGGCATTTAATACATGGTATTAATTCAGAAACTACTGAGGAACCCTCTTTTATTGACCATATTAATGGTGAACTGGATTATCTGGCTTCTGAACGTTTTGATAAACATAAAGAATTCTGGTCAGGTGTTTTTGAGTCAGTTCCTGAGTTCATTTCTGTCACTGATAATAAAGGCTTTATCAGCTTGGCTGGAAAAAGAAAAAGTTACATACTATCCCAGTCACTAAGTTCTAAACTTCACAGCTTTTGTGAGTTAAATAAAGTGTCAGCGTTCAGTGTCTTTTATGCACTTCTTGCCTTATACCTATCTAAAAGAAGCAATAAAAAGGATATTGCAATTGAAACACCTATATTAAATCGAACAGGTAAAACGGAAAAGAACACAGCGGGTATGTTTATGCATAATATGCCCACTAGGATTTATGTTGAGCCAAGTCTTGATTTTCTTACCTTAGTTAATGAGTCATTCAGAGAGTTAAAGAAGTTCATGAGAAATCAGCGGTATCCCTATAGCTGTATATTAAAAGATTTCCGAGAAAAGCACCAATTTTCTGGAACGCTTGTGGATGTTACGTTGAATTATCACAATAACAAGCTTGATTCGGTAATTGAGTATGAGGGGATATGGAATTACTGTGGTGCTCAGTCCAACTCGCTTTCGATATGTGTTAGCGACAGGGACGACACAGGCTTACCGGTATTGGATTATGACTATTTACTTGAAGTCTTTAGCGAAGAAGACATTGATAAAATTCATAACAACATGTGTAATCTGTTGACGGACGCCCTGGAAAACCCAAGCAGAAGGCTTAATGAACTACAAATGTTATCAAAGGACGAGTTAAATGAGCTTTTAATAGGGTTCAATCAGACAGAATTACAATATGAAGCAAAGACAGTGTCCGATATGTTTGAAGATCAGGTTATTAAAACACCCAATAGCACGGCAATAGTCTTTGGCGACAAAAGATTAACTTATAAGGAGCTTAATGAAAAGGCTAATCAGCTTGCTCGTTATATCCGTAGTAAAGGAATGACCCAAAATTCGGTTGTCGCGTTGCTGGTAAACCGATCTTTGGAAATGGTAATTGGTATTCTGGGGATTCTTAAGGCCGGGGCAGCCTATTTGCCTCTTGATCCCGGATATCCTAATGAAAGAATTGCCTATATGCTTAACCAAAGTCAGACCCGCTTAATTCTTAGGGATCGAAATGATCCTTACATTGCGACATCTGGGAATTGGGAGTTTGTCAACATTTCGTTAAGCGATACTGTAATCTATTCTGCTGACACAGCAAATTTAGATAGCGATGACAAGCCGAACGCTGATGATTTAGCCTATGTAATTTATACTTCTGGGTCAACTGGTAAGCCGAAAGGGGTTATGGTCCACCACCGTGCTTTGTGCAATCTCATTAACGGTACAGTCGATAAAATCTGTATCGAGAATAAAACTATCGTTTCGTTAACAACCATTTCCTTTGATATTTTCTTTTTAGAAACTATTTTGCCGTTAACCAAAGGGATGAAGGTTATCATCGCTGATGAGAATGAACAAATTAATCCCAAGTTGTTCTTTAATCTTGTTGCACTTCATCAAGTAGAAGTAATTCAAACCACACCGTCAAGAATAAAACTGATTTTAGAAGAGGATCAGGGTATAGAGTGTTTAAATAGTGTATCTCACTTCTTAATCGGTGGAGAAGGGTTTCCAGAGCCGTTGTTATACCGGTTGAAAAAAGTTACCCGAGCAGAAATCTATAATATGTATGGACCTACAGAAACGACTGTATGGTCAACAATGAAAAATATTACCCATTCCCAGAACATTACCATAGGTAAACCCCTCGCCAACACCCAGATTTATATCCTTGATGATCAGCTATCTGCTATACCTAAGGGAACTGTAGGTGAAATTTTTATAGGTGGAGATGGAGTCTCTTTGGGCTACTTAAATAACCCCGAATTGACCAAAGAGCGTTTCTTGGTTAACCCATTTATTCCCGGACAAATAATGTATAGAACAGGGGATTTGGGACGATGGCTTATAAATGGTGAAATAGAATGCTTGGGTCGAAATGATAACCAAGTAAAAATCAGAGGCTTCCGAATCGAGATGGAAGAAATCGAAGGCTGTCTATTAGAACATATCGCAATAAAAGAGGCAATCGTAACAGTTAGAGTAGATAAAGTGGGCAAGAAACAATTAGTTGCTTACTTAACCAGTGAAACAAGGCCAAGCAATGAAGAGTTAAGATCGCATACTCTAAAGTCATTGCCTAACTATATGGTTCCTACTTGGTTTATCTGGCTCAATACTATACCCTTAACTCCCAATGGCAAGATCAATCGCCATGCTTTGCCCGAACCTAGCGAAGTCGATATCGGTCAGATAACACATGCTTATATCGTTCCCCGAAATGATGTGGAATGGAAACTGGCAAAGTTGTGGGCGGAAGCTCTTGAAGTGGAACGAGTTGGAATAGATGATAACCTTTTTGCATTGGGGGGAGATTCTTTAACAATCCTGGAAATTATGTCGGGTGCCTTAGCTTACGAATGGAAACTCAACGCTCAGGATTTTTATGTATGCCCAACCATTAGGCAGCTGTCCTCTAAAATCTCTGGGTGGCCACAGGGAAATGAAGAGCTCGAAGAAGAGATTTATATCTCTAGTAGGGTATGGCCAAAGGAAATCATAATCAAGCCAATGGATACTGGAAATATCCTTTTAACGGGTGCAACCGGCTTCCTAGGCGTACATCTCCTTATGGAGTTATTGATGCAGACTAATAATATGGTCTATTGTTTAGTACGAGGAAATCAGGCTAAAGCAAGATTAGATGAATTGCTGAGTTTTTATTACCCCTCACTTTCTCTACCCTTGAAAAATAGGCTTATCGTGGTTAATGGGGATATCTCGATTAAACATTTTGGGCTAAACGATGTCGCATATAATGATTTATCTCAAAATGTGAAAACTGTTATACACAGCGGTGCGTTGGTCAAACACTATGGTAATTACAGCGAATTCGAGAAGATAAATGTCCAAGGAACTAGTGAAATAATTGATTTCTGTGTAAAATTTGACAAGAGCCTTAATTGCATTTCCACAATCAGCATATCCGGAGACTTTGTGGTGGACCAAAGCAAAGTCGATTTAGTTTTTAGGGAAGAAGACTTTTATATTGGACAGGATTATAAAACCAACGTCTATGTACGAAGTAAATTTGCAGCTGAGAACCAGGTGTTTAAGGCTGAAGCTAGAGGTTTAAGGTTCTCAATCTTTAGAATTGGCATCTTAACCGGTCGCTATCATGATGGTAAATTTCAACGTAACATCGATCAAAATGCATTTTATCGGAAGATTAAGTCCCTTGTAGCTCTAAGGAGTATCCCTGAAAGTTTCCTTGATCAAAGTATTGAGTTCACACCGGTAGACTACTGCGCCAAAGGTATTGTGAATATTATTATAGCCAATCAGACTAGCGGGTTGGTGTTTCATATGTTTAATCATCAAAAGATTAAGGCGATTGAACTCTTGAGTTTTTTAAGAGTGCTTAATATACCTGTCCATACACTATCTAACATGGAGTTTGATTCTAATATTGCACACCTCTCACTAACGAAAAATGGAAAGGGAACACTAAGCGGTCTCGTGTCCGATCTAAGTGTTAATAAGAGTTTGAATTACAGTAATGCTATCACTGTCGAATCAAATTTTACCATCAACTATCTGAATCAGGTGGGTTTTGATTGGCCAGAAATAGATGCTGCATATCTTTCTAGAGTTCTAAGCTACATGCGTGAAGTTGGTTTTATCAATGAGTCAATACGTGATACCGTATAACCATTGTCAAGGAATACCTACCGGCGTAGGATAGGGTTTCGCCGAAGCCGCCTATCCTAATAGGAACACTTCGCGGCGAAGGATGGACTATACCCTACCTGAAGTTTACGGAGAACCCACCCCCACTTATTGAAGTGGAGATCTTGAAAACTGGACAAAAATAAAGGCTATTTTCCTCTTGATGTTCGTAAATTTGACATGTAGAATATAATTAAAGAATAATTTTAGCAAAAAGCAAGGATTTTGTAGAATGATCGGTTATATTCATCAGGATTCGGGTTTGCCAAACTGAAATTCGAAAGTTATAGGTGCATGAAATGTCTTTGAAGAACAAACTACTAGAATTGCTACTCACAAAGAGTATGTCTGGGCATATGCCTAATAATGAAAAGCATGAATTCAACCAAGAACTAACAAACTTAAATTTTGATAGATCAAAAAACTTAAATTTCATATTATTAATGGCATCGATAGTTCTGCTTTTCACAGACTTCTTTAACATTCAAAAAGGGCTATGGACATCAATGTTAGGGTATAAGTATCTCTTTTATACACACCTTCTATTATTTCTAGTAATGCTTGTATTACTACTCTTTTTCCGCGTGAAAAGAGATGTTGGACCTATGCAAATGCGATTTAGGCGGGTAGTTGTTTTACTATTAGTTTATTTTGTTACTTTAAATTGTACATTAACCTCAATTGTCGATCAACGTATTCACGGTGAGATTACTGTATTTATTATTGGGGCATTAACAATTGCCGTACTGACTAATTTAAAACCATTAGCCAGTCTAGGAGTCTATTTAATTAATTATTCAATATTTATAATTGGGATTACATTTGTCCAAGAAAACCCTGCTATTTTAAGAGGGCATTACGTTAATGGTACAATACTTGTTGTAGTTGCGTGGTTTCTTTCTGTCATCCTTTATTATTCCAAGGTCAGGGATTTTCTGAGTAGGAAAACAATCGAACAGCAGAAAGGTGAGTTGGAAAAGGCTAATCAACAGCTGACTGCGACCAATCATAGACTCCAGGAGTCACTCTCTGCACTGGACGAATCCCAGAACATTATTTTCACCCTTGCCCTTGCTCTTGAATCAAAAGATCCGTATTCACAAGGACATTCCGAACGGGTAACGGAATATGCGCTAGAGCTTGGGAAGTTCCTGAATCTAAGTGAAGCTGATCTTGTTAATATATACCGCGCAGCAATCTTGCACGACATTGGGAAAATTGGCATACCTGACGCGATATTGAATAAGCCCGGTGCGCTATCAAGCGAAGAATGGTCAATTATGAAATCTCACCCAGAACGGGGGGAAGCGATTTGTTCTAAGCTGAACCTTGCCAGAGAGATTTTGCCGATCATTAGACATCATCATGAACGTTACGACGGAAAAGGCTACCCAGACGGCCTAAGTGGTGAAGACATTCCATTTCTAGCTCGACTTGTTAGTATTGCCGATACGGTTGATGCAATTACTTCCAGTCGTCCTTATCGTGCAGCAGGAATATTTGAACAGGTATCGGAAGAGTTGGAAAGGTGTTCTGGTACTCAATTTGATCCGGTTTTGGTTGTGGCCTTTACATCTTTATATAACGAAAAAAACTTCAAACTCGTCGAGCTTGAAGTAAGCTTAGATCTACCGCAGCTTATATCTAAAATGAATAACCCGTGAACAATTACGATTATTTCGAAGTGCGCTGATTTTTTTGGGACTAGTTTTGACAATAAACCGAAATATTTTAGCTAAACTTCATAAAAAGTTCTAAACAGTCCTGAACAATAACACTTTAGGGCTGTTTTTTATGTCTTCAAGGAAACAAGTGTTAACCCGTTATCCACCTTAACCGTCCGCAGTAGAGAGAAATGAATTGTTACCATAATAGATAAAAAGTATGGACGTATTGTGGTTCTAAAACTATAATATCTTATAAAAAAAGGGATTATTATTTGACTTATCGAATAGTAGAGTGTGGTTCATTATCCATAGGATATTAATCATTGAGAAAGATGTGAGAATAGAAATGTATATTTCGGATTATGAGATTGCTTTAAGATTATTTTTAGCTTGTCTTTTTGGGGGAGTAGTAGGCTTTGAAAGGGAACGGAATGATAGTCCGGCAGGATTTAGAACACACATTTTAGTATCCTTAGGTTCAGCTTTAATCATGGTTATATCTATGTATGGATTTAATGAATTTAATTCTGTAAACAAAGATCCTGCTCGACTCGCTGCGCAGGTCGTTTCTGGTATCGGGTTTTTAGGTGCCGGCACTATTTTAAGAGATAAAACATCTATTAAAGGATTAACAACTGCTGCTTCACTTTGGGTTGTTGCAGCAATTGGATTAGCTGCAGGAGCAGGGTTTTATTTTTCAGCATTATTTGTTACAGTCTTAGTTTTCCTTACATTAGAGCGTTCCGTTGAAACTTACTTTTTCAGAAATAGTCAAAATCTTAAAGTAGTTGCTGTAAATGGCACTTGTACAGTTAAAGAAATAAATCGTCTTTTGGAATCACATTGTATAATTCCCCAAAATATCTCCATGACATTGTTAACAGAAGAACACAACAGAACAACCATTGAATACAAACTAAGAACTCCTTTTCGTAAAATAAATATGGACAGAATTATTGAAGATATTAATGAAATTGACGGAATATACTCTGCTGAACAAGTGGGACCCAACGAAAGATCAAGGGTGCCCTCTCCGGTTCGAAAACTCTGGCCATTTAATAAAGGAACTAAAAAACCTCCCTCAATGTAGCTAAAGCAGGAATATGAGCTACTTTCCCTTGGCCTCTTTTGCTTTAACAACATATCGCTCAGCCGTTTCGAACATTGAAGATATTTCCGCTTCAGTAAGTTCTCTTACCACTCTCGCCGGTACCCCCATCAGCATAACGCGGGGGGGATAGGATTTTTTACCAGGAACAATGGTTCCTGCAGCGATTGAGGTTTCCTCGTTGATGATGGCTCCATCAAGAACAATCGCTCCCATTCCGACAAGTGAACCTCTTCCAATTTGACATCCGTGGAGAATCGCAGAATGGCCAACCGTGACATAGTCTTCAATGATTACCGGTTGATTTTCGTTGACATGAATAACTACTGAATCTTGAATATTAGTATTTTTGCCAATACTTATTTTTGCTAGATCCCCTCGAATTACCGAATTATACCACACACTGGATTGTTCATCGATTGTTACATCGCCTATCAGTTTACAGCCCTCAGCCACAAATACGCTTCTGGCAATTTGAGGTGCTTTGCTTGTTTCATTCAGCATTTTGTTATTCCCTCCGTTTAGTGTGTAATCTTTATGGGCTAAGGTAGCTTTCATTATACTTTAGGAGAATCTGAAAGGCTAGTTATGGGAAGCCTCTGTATTTTGAAAGATCCTCTCTCGTTAACGACAAATCGTGAACGAGGGGGTTTTTGTTTGATTAAAGTGTGTAAAAGAACAAAAATCGTTCAAATTTAGTCTTTCGTGAATTTATAAATGAAAAAAATGAAAAGTATTGCCACTTTTGTCAGAAGAGAGGAAGGAATACACAGTCGAACGTCGAAAATACTTCTTTACAGTAATTAAATAGATCATAATTTAGAATACCAAGGAGTGTTTTCATGTCAGAGATGTCTTGTCAGATTCAAGACTGGGAGCAGGCGATAAAGCAGATTAAATCTGTTATAGCTGCTCGGATTAAAGTTAATTATCAAGGAGAAATCGAAGAAGTACATATTCTAGCAGGCTCAGGGCGAGCTGCGAAGCAGATTGTCAGGGATATTGAATCAATTCTGGTCGCCCAATTCGATTTGCATATTGACCATAAGAAAATCAGCGTAGCCCAAGTAGAAGATGATGAGGACGGAATAATAGCAGGAGTAGACTCAACGCGCCCGAAATTGCTTGGTGTAACACTCAGAACCGTGAATGGCATGGCTGAAGTGAAGGTTGAACTGTTAACAGGGGATAAGATTATTGAAGGAATCGCTCAAGGGCCGAGCTCAGCTCACAATAAGTTACGACTATTTGTGGAGGCAACCCTGAAAGCGCTTTCCCCGCTTACCTTGGATAGTTTTCTATTTGTCGAGGAGGTTGGAATTAGCCAACTAGCTAAACAACAAGTTGCGCTGGTCTCCATAACCTTGATCACCACAGGGGGGGAACAATCCCTTACAGGAAGTGCTTTGGTCAGGAACGATGATCGAGAAGCCGTCGTTAAGGCGACTCTTGATGCCGTCAATCGAAAACTGTGTTTCTCCAACTATTAACTAGCTAACTTTGGCCGACTTACCTAACAATTAGATTTGAAACTCTGTTTTAATTCCCTACTTAGCGAAGCGGAAAAAACAGCGGAACGGAATAAGAGCGAAGCGGTTTAACTGTCCCTTTGATAAAAACAATCAAGGAGGTTACCGCAAATGAGCAAATTATACAAAGTTATTACTGTTCTCTTTTCTCTCGTTCTCGCCGGAGGCGCAGCCTATAAGTGGTAGGACGTGTAGCTTAGACTCACTTTTCATAGAAGTTACTTCGTTCCTACCAGAGGCGAACCCTTTTAAATTTTGTTGTAAAGTAGTCGGCCAAACTATATAAGAGGTGGCTAATGGAAAGATTGTCAATGAAGGCTAAACTATTCTTTGCTATAATAACTACCTCCGCCACATTAATTTTGGTATGGAATATCATTCATACAGATTGGAATATTACACAGCTAATTCATCTGTTGGTCTTTGCGATTCTCGCAATCTCCAGTGAATCCTTGCCAGTCGCCCTACCGAAAGGAGGGTACGTCACAGTTAGTTATCCTATTTTCCTTTCCTCGCTAGTCTTGTTTCCCTTGGGAGTGACGCTGACAGCAATGGCTTTGTCAGGTCTGTTTATTTTTGGCAAGGCTGGCTTAGAGCAACCTCTTTATAAACGAGTGTTTAATGCCTCGCAATATGTCTTGTCTTTGGCTGCTGCGTATGGGGTAATGGATTTTTTTAAGTCTTCTTTAATCCAATTTGATTCAAAATCCCTTATATTGTATCTGGTAGCGTCTTCTGTTTTTATGGTAATGAATATGACAATTGTAGCTATTATAATTGGGATGGTTTCTAATAAATCACCTTGGTCAATATTTGTCAGTAATATTCGTTGGTCAGTGCCTAACTTTATGGCACTTGTTCCTCTTGGCTTTTTACTTGCTTTAATTTATAACAATTATGGTCCGTTTGGACTTTCTTTGCTTTTCATCCCGCTTTTAGTTTCACGTCATGCGTTCCAACTCTACATCGACATGCGAGAAAACTACCTCAATACAGTTGAAGCCCTGGTCCAGGCACTCGAGGCTAAAGACACGTACACCAGTGGACATTCCGCCAGAGTCGGGAAATTGTCGGTAGCGATCGGTGAAGGACTTGAAATGAGTGATGACAAGTTAGAGTCTCTCAAATACGCCGCAGTGTTGCATGACGTTGGCAAAATCGGGGTAAGTGAAATAATTCTAAATAAAGAAGGAAAACTGCTGGATTCGGAGTGGGAAGCTATTCGTAGCCATCCGGTTATGGGTCAAACGATAATCAAAAGCATTAAATTCCTATTTGATATAGGACAAGTTGTACGCCATCACCATGAGCGTTTTGATGGGAATGGCTATCCAGATAGAATTAAAGGGATAGAAATCCCACTGGAATCTCGAATCATTGCGGTAGCGGACACATATGATGCGATCACATCGGACCGAAGTTACCGTAAAGGCAGTACACATGATGAAGCCATTGAAGAACTAAAGAGAGTTGCTGGATCTCAGTTAGATCCGGAGATTGTAGAAAAATTTTGTAACATGGTCACTAGTGAACTGATTTCACGGCCGGTTAGTGCCGACCAGGGACAGATTGCGTAATCATTTAGGGTAGCTTAAGAGGTGCAATATGCTGATAGAAACATTAATCTTAGCAATCGTTACTAGTCTTTTAAGCGGTGGGAAATTAAGTCGCCTAGGCGAACTTGTCTTGCGAGAATTTTGGCTGGTCCCCTTGGCTCTATTGATACAGAGTGGAGTTTATTGGGCAGCTGTTCAAGGAATTGGGTTAGGCCCAAGTTGGGTAAGTCCAGTGCTTGATACAGGGTCCTATTTTTTATTGTTGATTTTCACGGTACGTAATATTGCTCTACCTGGGATGCGCTTGATCACCTTCGGAATTTTGCTTAATGCCATCGTAATTGGGTTGAACGGCGGGGTCATGCCTGTCGATCCGTCATTTCTTTCGGAGTCCAGTCTTAACGCGTTACAAGAGGGGCGGGGAACTCACGGGTTGATGACTTCGATGACTCACCTGAGCTTCTTAGCGGATCGGTTCTACATAGATATGTTAGGATTTAGAAAACAAATGTTCAGTATCGGGGATGTTCTAATAGATATAGGTGTTTTTCTCCTAGTTTTCAAGACGCAGCAGCGACATAGAGTATACAGCCATGAGCATTCCATCTAAAAAGAGGATTATTCCCCAAATTTCATGGCGAATAATCCTCTTTTTATGTTAAATTTTAAGCGTTTCGTTCGTAGCCCTTTAATAAATCACGAACTACTTCACCAGCAATCAGCAATCCTACAACCGATGTGACAAAGGAAATACTCCCGGGGATTTGGCGTTTTTTCGCACAGTGTGCATCTCCGCTAGGACAGATACAGTTTGTTTGGCAATCGGCTTCCGATGAGAGAGGGGTAAGAGGAAGGTCTGGGGTAGATACAACTTTAAGCCCTTTGGTAATACCTTCTTTGCGCAGCAATTTGCGTACGGCTTTGGCGAGTGGATCTCCGCTAGTTTTGGAGATGTCTGTTACCCTATAATTCTCTGCAGTAAGGCGGTTTCCGGCGCCCATACTGGAGATCAACGGGATTTTACGAAGCATACACTCTTTAACCAGACTGACTTTACTGGACACAGTATCGATAGCATCGACAACATAATCTAGCTTACGTCCAAGCATGCGCTCCGCCTCTGCCACGGAATAAAACTCCTTGATCACTTCGACCTTGGCATCAGGATTGATCTCCAAAACGCGACGCTTCATGACCTCGACTTTGGCTTCGCCGACGGTGGAGTGTAGAGCGTGTAATTGGCGATTAATATTCGTTAGACAAATATCATCATAATCAACCAAAATTAAATGACCTACGGCCGCACGCGCCAGAGCTTCCACTGTGTAAGAGCCAACTCCTCCAATCCCCAAAATCATAACCGTGCTCTGGCGGAGCTTTTCTAAACCACTGGTTCCTATAAGAAGTTCTGTTCTAGAGAATTCGTGTTGCATGATGCCCTCCACCTACAAATTTTAAACGTTTAGTTTATCATAACATACCCTGCTTATTCACCATATAAGCAGGAAAAGGATTCTATCAAGTTAATGGCTGTTTTACCAAAACGGAGAGGGACAAGGGGACAGGCACCGTGTCCCTCGTCTGGGAAAAGGGACACGGTGCCTGTCCCCTTGTCCCTCTGTCCTCCTTCTCCCGTTTGTCCAGTTAATAAAAAGATTGGTATCAAAAAACTACCCGCTAGGGTAGTTTTTTGATTTAATTTGTTTCTTATATTTTCCGGCGCTTGGTAAAGCTGGTGTGGAGTAGTCGATGCGCCTTTTCTCCATACGGTTCCCCTATGTAATCTTTATATAGAGCGAGGACTGCCGGATTTTCGTGTGACTTCCTCAAAGGCTTGGAGCGGTCTTCTTCATATATGGCATTGGCGCGAGCTTTGAGAATTTCAACATTGCCATGGTGATAGGGTTGTCCTCCTCCACCGATGCATCCACCGGGGCAAGCCATAATCTCGATCGCATCATATTCGGCATCTCCGGCTTGAATCTTTTCTAGAATATAACGAGCATGTCCCAGACCGTGGGTAACCGCAATCCGAAAATCACGTCCACCGATGGGGATCACGGCTTCTTTAATTCCATCCATGCCTCGGAGAGCTTCAAATTCCACTTTTTCCAGAGTTTCACCGGTTATCCATTCATAAGCGGTCCGCAGAGCAGCCTCAATTACACCGCCAGTTGTTCCGAAGACCACAGCGGCACCCGTTGACTCCCCTAAGGGGTGATCAAAGTCTTCTTCTTTGAGGTGGTCAAAATGAATACCAGCTTCTCGAATCATACGTGACAGTTCTCGGGTAGTTATGACAATGTCGACATCTGGGATGACCTTGTTTTGTCCTAGTTCGGGACGGGCTGCTTCGTATTTTTTTGCCACACAGGGCATCACAGACACAACGGTAATTTTCTTAGGGTCGATCCCGTAGGTTTCTGCATAATAACTCTTGGCTAAGACACCTAACATTTCATGAGGTGATTTACAGGTTGAGGGGACGTCCAATAAATCCGGAAATTGATGTTCAAAGAATTTGACCCAGGCTGGGCAACAACTGGTGAGCATTGGAAGGCGACCACCATGTTCTATGCGGTGCATCAGTTCAGTTGCTTCCTCCATAATTGTCACATCCGCTCCGAACTCAGTATCAAAGACCTGGTCAAAGCCAAGTCGTCGGAGCGCGGCGACCATTTTACCAGTGACAATCGTCCCAGGTTCTAACCCAAATCCTTCCCCTAAGGCGACACGTACAGCGGGTGCTGTTTCCACAATCACGAAGCGATCTGGATCGTTTAAGGCTTTTCGGACCTTGTCGGTTTGATCGAGTTCCATTAAGGCACCGGTAGGGCACACCGCTAAACACTGTCCACAGAACGTGCAGGAGGTTTCGTGAAGGGGTAAATCAAAGGCCGTTTTAATCACCGTTTCAAAACCGCGCCCAACGGCGGAGTAAACGCCCACAGTCTGAACATCATCGCACATCGTTTCACACCGGCGACAGCGAATACATTTGTTGGGATCGCGAATAATGGCTAAACTGGACTTATCAATCTCGAACTCACATTCTTCTCCTTCATAGCTGATATTACGCACACCTAAATCAGCCGCGAGAGACTGCAGGTCACAGTCAAGGTTCTTGGCACAGGTTAAACAGGATTTAGGATGGTCAGATAGAAGGAGCTCAACCATGGTGCGTCTAGCCTGGATAGCCAGAGGAGTATCTGTTTTAACGACCATACCATTTTGGACAGGGGTTGAACAAGAGGGGGCCAGATTTCGTCGACCCTCGATATCGACCAAGCACACTCTGCAGGAAGCGATGTGGTTATTAATGTTCATTTCATGCAGGTTAAGGTAGCATAAGGTGGGTATATCGATGTTGATCGTGCGGGCAGCGTCTAACACGGACATTCCTTCCGGTACGGTAAGGGGTATATCGTTAATGGTTAACTGTATATCCATTTGGATTCCTCCTTTCAAGGGGTACTTTAATGCTGGATGATGGCGCCAGCGACACGACATTGCTCCTGGCATGCCCCGCATTTTAGGCAGCGTGCCTCGTCAATAATGTGGCGCTCCTTTGTCGTTCCGCTAATGCAACTTGCCGGGCACTTCTTGGCGCAAAGGGTACACCCTACGCACTTTTCTGTGATGTGATATTTTAGTAAGCTCTTACATACACCGGCTGGACAGGTTTTATCGACGATATGAGCAATATATTCGTCTCGGAAATACTCAATCGTGGAGAGAATCGGATTTGGAGCAGTTTGTCCCAGACCGCAAAGGGACGCAGTTTTGACAATTTTTCCGAGTTGCATAAGTTTATCTAAATCATCTTCCGTTCCTTTGCCTTCCGTAATCTTAGTCAGGATTTCGTGTAGCCGTTTGGTACCGACACGGCAAGCGGTACAGCGTCCGCAGGACTCATCTACAGAAAATTCAAGAAAGAACTTGGCGATGTTGACCATGCAATCGCGTTCGTCCATGACGATAAGCCCTCCTGAACCCATCATCGAACCAATGGCGCCTAAGGATTCATAATCGATAGGGGTATCTAAAAATTTCGCTGGAATACATCCTCCGGAAGGGCCGCCAGTTTGTGCGGCCTTAAACATTTTCTGGTGTTTGATCCCGCCACCCATGTTAAAGATAATTTGGCGAAGGGTTGTCCCCATAGGAACTTCTACCAGGCCTACGTTGCGGACCTTTCCAGCGAGAGCAAATACTTTGGTTCCTTTACTTTTTTCTGTGCCAATTCCGGCAAACCAATCAGCCCCATTTAAAAGAATAGGGGGGATATTCGCCAACGTTTCCACGTTATTGACGCAGGTGGGTTTACCCCATAACCCCTTTTGGGCAGGGAACGGAGGTTTGACAGATGGTTCTCCTCTAGCCCCTTCGATGGAATGGATCAGCGCCGTTTCCTCACCACAGACAAAGGCCCCGGCTCCGTATTTAAGCTCAATGTCAAAGCAAAAATCACTGCCCAAAATCCCTTGGCCAAGTAAGCCGTATTCGCGAGCTTGCTCTATGGCAACTTGCAAACGGTGAATAGCGGCAGGATATTCCGCTCGGACATAAATAAATCCATGACTTGCTCCGACCGCTGATCCAGCAATGAGCATGCCTTCTAAAACGCAATGGGGATCACCTTCTAACACAGAGCGGTCCATAAAGGCTCCCGGATCCCCTTCGTCGGCATTGCAAATAATATACCGTTGCTCAGCCTCACTCTTGCGAGTGAGTTCCCACTTCAAACCCGTGGAAAAACCACCGCCACCACGTCCGCGGAGTCCGCTTTTTTTAATCAATTCGATTACCTCTAGAGGGGTCATGACGAAGAGCACTTTAACGAGGGCTTGATAGCCGTCTGTAGCGATGTATTCTAGAATATTTTCCGGGGCAATAAAGCCGACATTGCGCAGAGCAATTTTTAGTTGCCCATCATAAAAGGGGAGGTTGGAAGTAAACCTTTTCTTTGTGATTGGATCCTTATAGAGAAGGCGTTCAACAACGTTACCTTGAATGAAGTGTTCTTCGACAATGGTTGATACGTCTTCAGAGGAAACCTCGCAATAAGTCGTGTTATCGGGGTGGATTTGGATCATCGGACCCTTTTCGCAAAAGCCAAAACATCCGGGTTGGAAAACTTGAACTTGTTCAGATAAGCCTTGTCGATTTAGTTCCTCTTCCAGAAGATCAGCAATGCCAGGACTACCAGAGGAGTGACAACCAGGTCCTCCGCAGACCATAACGTGCCT
>JUEG02000282.1_pt1 | contig 16584 bp, 16 predicted proteins | sample 432341 | NCBI WGS metagenome assembly JUEG02 (sample SAMN02953476, study PRJNA257561) | rock porewater metagenome | biome: terrestrial; feature: Opalinus Clay rock; material: porewater; isolation source: Opalinus Clay rock BIC-A1 borehole | place: Switzerland: Mt Terri URL, St-Ursanne ...
AAAACCAAATGAATTGTGTTATCGCAAATGGAGCCATCACCAGCTGTGATGAACATCTTTGACCCCTTGATTTTATAGATCCTAGGGGCATCCGTTGGATAGGCCTTCGCCAAAGCATCCCCAACGTCCGAGCCAGCGGACGGTTCTGTAAGGTTCATGGTTCCTTGCCATTCACCGCTCAGCATTTTGGGAAGGAATCTTTGTCGGTCATCCTCAGTACCGAAATTTAGAATAACGTTGGCAGCGCCCGAAGTTAGTTTGATGTTAGACCCCATGGCTGGGCAGGCGGCCGCGATCATCTCAGATACAGACTTGAAAACAATAAGGGGCATACCGCCTTCAACTTTGATACATTCACTACTAGAACCCCAACCGTTTTTTTGAATAAATTGGAAGACTTCTTTGAAACCTGGAGGAGAGGTTACAATTCCCTTTTCAAATCTGACTGGATTCCTGTCCCCCACGACATTGATCGGACTTATAACCTCACGGCATATTTTATATCCCTCAGTCAGGATCTGGTCGATATCATCCATGCTGTAGAAATCCTTGAAGCGCTCACATTCCAGCACTTCTTCAGATGGCAACCATTCTTTTAAAATAAATTTCAAATCACGAACATTATATTTGAACTCCATGCTAAACCTCCAATTCTAATAGGCTCTCGACCTTCGCCTCGGCAGATGAAAAACAAATAACTCAATGCCCGTTGGAGTGAGTGAGCGGGTGGGGTGGGTTTACATGCTTACGTTTAGGAAAGATTTTCTACTATGGTAGAAATGCCTTGACCACCACCAATACACATCGTAGCTAAGCCGTAACGTTTCCCGGTACGCTTTAACTCATTTATTAATTTTATCAAGATGATAGCACCCGTTGCTCCTAAAGGGTGTCCTAAAGCGATCGCTCCGCCGTTTACATTAGTTTTAGCAATATCCAGTCCAAGTTCCTTGATAACTGCCAGTGACTGGGCAGCGAATGCCTCATTCAGCTCGATCAAATCGATTTGCTTCAAAGTCAGCCCGGCCATCTTCAGGGCAGCATGAGTCGCCGGCACTGGCCCTATGCCCATGATTTGTGGCGGTACTCCTTTCGCACCCATCCCGATCACCCGAGCTAACGGTTTCAGTCCATAGGCTTTTGCCTTTTCCGGAGTCGTGACAATCACTACTGCAGCTGCATCATTGCGGCCGCTGGAATTACCTGCGGTCACTGTACCGCCTTCTTTAAAAACTGGTGCCAGTTTGGTGAGCTGAGTCATACTGGTATCCCGTGGGTGTTCATCTGTATCAAAGGTGACCACACCCTTTTTTCCTTTAATTTCGTAGGGAACTATTTCTTCCTTAAACAACCCTTTGCGGATAGCACGTAGAGCACGTTCTTGGCTAACAAGTGCAAATTCGTCCTGTTCTTGGCGACTGATTTTGTATTTTTCGGCAAGGTTTTCAGCCGTTATTCCCATGGTCAAGTGTCCGTAGCGATCCTGAGGCTGGCAGCGTGGTTGACTTTCTGTGTTGGAATCTAAAATTTCGGCATTTCCCATTCGGAAGCCATATCGAGCGTTCCGTAAATAATAAGGAGCGGTACTCATGCTTTCCGCCCCACCAGCCATGACTGTTTCCTGAGTCCCCGACCAAATGGACTGTACGCCATTATTTAATGCTGTCAGGGCCGAACCACATTGGCGATGCACTGTATAGGCTGGCACTTCTTCTGACATATTCGCTCTCAGCCACGCAAGACGGGCCAAGTTAGGATTGTCACCGCTTTGCTTTGTATGACCGAAGATGACCTCGTCGATAGCCCCATCAGAAATGCCACTGCGCGTGAGTACTTCCTTGATCACCTGAGCTGCCAAGTAATCGGCTTCAATATCTTTAAAGGTACCACCCACTCTACCAATCGCCGTTCGAACTCCAGCAACTATGACTGCCTCTTGCATCGTCTTATCCTCCTTCGCTTATAACGCAAATTCTTTCTTTAATTGTGCTGCTATGATATTGCGTTGAATTTCCGAAGTTCCTTCATAAATACGGGCAATCCGGGCATCGCGGTAAAACCGTTCCACTTCGCACTCCCGCATATAACCCATACCGCCGTGAATCTGAACAGCCATATCCGCTACCCGACCAAAAACTTCTGAGCCAAACGTTTTCACGATAGCAGCCTCTTTGATCACTTTTTCTCCTCGGTCAATTTTCCGGGCAACATCATACGTCAAGCTACGCAAGGCCTCAATCTCAATAGCCATGTTGGCTAAATAATGCTGAATGATTTGATTTTCAAAAATAGGCTTGCCGAATTGTACACGCTGCAATGCATATTTGATGCTTATTTCCATTAACTTTTGGCATGAACCAAGATTTCGGGCAGCCAGCCCAGCGCGTCCGTTCGCCAAAATTCTGAGGGCATTGATGTAGCCCTGCCCCAACTCCCCTAAAACGTTTTCGACGGGTACTTCGCAGTCATCAAAAATAAGCTCCGCTGTTTGGGAACCGTGTAGCCCCATTTTCTTCTCATTTTTACCCACAGCAAACCCTTTAAAGTTGCGCTCAACGATAAAAGAAGTAATCCCTTTGCTCCCTTTACTCTTATCAGTCACAGCCATCACTGTGAATAAACCGGCAATATCACCGTTGGTAATAAACTGTTTGGTACCGTTTAGGATATAGCGATCACCTTTTAACGCAGCCGTCGTTTTTAAGTTACTGGGGTCTGAGCCTGCAGACGCTTCAGTGAGTGCAAAGGCTCCGATCAGTTCTCCCGTAGCCATTTTAGGCAAGTAACGCTGCTTTTGCTCCTCATTACCACATTCCACAATCCCGACGCTCCCGATTCCATTGTGGCAACCAATGACGGAGGTAAAGCAATTCGGTCCACGACCTAATTCTTCATAAATCGTCACTTTTCCGACCATTCCAGCGCCCAAACCGTCGTACTCTTGGGGTGTGCTCAGACCAAACAGTCCGATTTCCGCAGCTTTGTCGAGCAAGCCACGAGGAATTTTGTCCTCCTCCTCCATCTGTTCGGCCAGAGGCTCCACTTCCCTAGTGATGAAATTACGTACTGTCTGTTTAATAATGTTAAGCTCCTCTTGGGTCACTTCCATTGCCACACCTCCTAGTTTCTAGCGACTATTTTTTTCAGGATATTCGTAGAATCCTTTGCCTGTTTTACGTCCCCACTCTTTATTGATGAACTTTTCGACAATCACTGGGGAAGGACGGTAAGCTGGATCACCAGTTTCCCATATTCATCTAATGATCAATGCAAGTCGATACATATCCCCCAACCTTATGGGCTGGGGGATATTGGACAAAACCTGATCTATTCGTCTCAATCGTAAGTGTAGTACCCTTTTTTGGTCTTCTTACCCCATTCTCCCTTGGTGAATTTCTCAACAACCAATGGCGAGGGTTTATCTTTAGGGTCACGACTCGACTGATAACGTTCCATTGAAGAGTAATAGGCAAGATCAATGCCTGTTAAATCCATTAAACGGAAGGGTCCCATGGGATGGCCCAAGGCATTCGTTACTGCTAGATCAATCTCTTCTGGAGAAGCAATCCCCATATCGGCGAGATACAAAGCTTCTTGAGCAAGTGCCGACAGGATTCTATTCACCAAAAAGCCATAGATTTCTTTCTTCAGCCAAACCGCGGTTTTGCCAAGTTTGGCGCACAAGTCCATCGTTATTTGGGCGGTTTCCGTGGAGGTATGCGGTCCCTGCACGACCTCAACCAATTTCATTACCAAGGCTGGATTAAAGAAGTGCATATTGCAAATCTTATCCGGGCGCTTCGTAACATCGACAACTTGTGAGCTAACAATATACGAACTGTTGGTAGCTAGTATCGCATAGGGGGGCGCAATCCTGTCTAAATCTGCAAAGAGCTTCCGCTTAATTGCAATTTTTTCAACTGCCGCCTCAATGACGAAATCAGCCTCAGCGGCTGCTTCCTCAAGACTTGGGGTAAAGCGAAGATTAGCTAGAGCATTATCTACGTGTTCCTGTGTTAATTTTCCTTTGGCAACTCGCTCAGGCAAATAATTTTTTGCAAAACTCTCTGCTTTGTTCAACATATCTTGGCTTATATCGGTACAGTTCACCTTATAACCAGCCAAAGCACAACATACAGCGATCTGATGACCCATGTTGCCCGCTCCAACCACGCAAATAGTTTTAATATCTTCAATCTTCATTTTTATTGCCTCCTAATAAATTAAACAAATTAACTTCGCTACGCCCATTTTTTTTGCAAGGGGCTCTTAGAGACCTAAAAAGCTCCTTCTGGAATGTCCATTGCTGAAGTGTCATAATCTTGGATTATCCGAGTTGTAGCCATCACATCAGGCACAATATTTCGCAAATAGAATTGAGCAGAGCTGATTTTCCCTTGATAGAAATCTGTATCACCGATGCCTTGAGCCAGTTTTTCCTGGGCAACTAGCGCTTGTTGCATGAGCAAATAGGCACAATAGAGTTCGGCTGTGATCCGCAAAATCCTTGAGCTATACAGGGGCACCAGGCGAATATTTGATTTAGTATAGCCTAAGATTGTGCCAATCAGTTCTTGATAAGCCTTTAAAGCTTGACCCAGCATGGCCATCTCGCGAGTGAACCCAGCATTCGCTGAATTTTGCTTCGTAAATACAGCAATTTCCTGTAGCCACTCCTTTAATATATTGCCATTGTCTAGTCCCCATTTGCGGAAGACTAAATCTAAGGACTGGATGAAGTTAGTTCCTTCCCAGATGGAATAGATCTTAACATCCCTCGCTTGACGAGCGATTGGGTACTCCTCGGTATACCCGTATCCTCCATGGACTTGAATAGCTTCTGTAATCATCAACCAAGCTTGGTCAGAGCAGTAAGCTTTAATTAAGGGGGTAATTAGTTCAATCTTACGCTTGGCTTGCCGAACATCTTCCGGATCATCTCCAAAAAAGATCAAATCCAAATAGTAGTACCCTTGAAAAATCAACGCTCTCATGGCTTCAAGCGTAGCCTTTTGCGTGAGCAACATTCGACGAATATCTTCGTGTTGGATAAGTGGTACCCTACTTCCTCTTGGATTTTCAATGGGGCGTCCCTGAATACGATCTTTGGCATAGGCCACCGCATTATTATAGGCCACAGTCGCTAAGGACAGCGCACAGTGTCCCGTGTCTATCCGAGATCCATTAATCATTTTAAACATTTGGGCCATGCCTTGCCCGACCCCTTTTTCATCTAGTGGTGCTCCTAATAAATAGCCGCGACATACGCCTTCTTCACCGAAGTTAAGCACCGCGGTGGCAGACCCGTTCAGTCCCATCTTATGTTCGATTCCCACAGTCGCAACATCATTTGGTTCTCCAAGGCTACCGTCCTCATTAACCCAGACTTTGGGGACAATAAAGAGAGATAAGCCTTTGGTGCCAGGAACTGCTCCATCGATTCTAGCCAAAACCAGGTGAATGATATTTTCCGTAAGATCGTGATCCCCACAAGTGATAAAGCATTTTGTTCCTTTTAGTTTATAAATTTTAGGGTCATCAGTGGGGTAGGCCTTACTTAACATATCACCCACATCGGAACCACCACCTGGTTCAGTGATACACATGGTGCCTCCCCACACAGCCGCGAACATTTTAGGGGTGAAAAAATCAATTTGTTCCTGGGAGCCGAACTGCTTAATGACGGACCCAACCCCGCCGGGTAAACCCAAATAAGCTACGAACGCAGGGTTAGCAGCAATCATAAACTCGTGGACAGCACCATGCAAAAACGATGGCAGAGATCCCTCACCGTCGACATCTTTGTTGCTAGCTCCCCAACCATTTTCAGCTACATATTTGAAAGCATAATGAAAGGAAGGGGGAACCGTCACTTTCCCATCCTTGAAGACCGCTTTGATTGTGTCACCATCATCATTGGTGGGTGCGACAACCTCTTTACATACTTTTAAGGCCTGATCAAGAATTTCATCGACATCCTCTAAGCTATAAAAATCTCGGAAACGTTTCAAACCAAGAATTTTCGTTCCATCTAGCCACTCTTTAATAATAAACTTATGATCTCTATTGCTATATAAAAAATTACTAGCCATAATGTCCACTTCCTCTTTACTTATTAGGTTTTAATGGTAATTTATCGGTTATTGAACACAATAGAATTATTTTCCCTGGAAGTTCGGTTTGCGTTTTTCAATGAAGGCCTTCATGCCTTCTTTTTGATCTTCAGTTGCGAACAAAAGGCTAAAGCATTTATGCTCATACTGTAATCCCATATCTAAATCCATTCTTTGCCCTTCATTTATGCACGTTTTAGCTAAATATATGGCCACCGCTCCTTTAGCAGCGAATTTTTTCGCCATTTTTTTAGCTTCAGTCAGCAATTGATCAGCGGGCACCACTTTATTCACAAGACCAACCTGCAAAGCCTCCTCTGAGCCTATAGAATCCCCACTGAAAATTAATTCTTTCGCCTTACCTGCCCCGATCAGACGTGGTAGACGTTGAGTTCCTCCCGCACCAGGAAAAATACCCAGTTTTATTTCTGGGAAGCCGAACTGAGCATTGTCAGCCGCTATACGCACATCCGCCACTAAGGTTAGTTCACAACCACCACCCAGGGCATAACCAGCAATGGCTGCGATGACTGGCTTATGCATGTTTTCGATCAGATTAAACGCTCGTAACGAAGGCCTAACACTTGTCGAAACGTCTACTGCATTTAATGAGGCCATCTGGTTGATGTCTGCCCCCGCCGCAAATACTTTGTCGCTTCCCGTAATAATAACTGCCCGAACAGAATCATCTTCACCCAAACTCTCAGCTGCGTTTGCCAACTCATTGAAGACCATACTATTCAGAGCATTTAGTACCTCTGGACGATTAAGGGTTATCGTAGCAATTCCTTCTTCGATTTCCACAATTATTGTTTCGTATACCAATTTTTCTACCTCCTCATTGGATTTATTAACCTCACTCAAGTTTTGGGAACTTACTCCTACACCAAATTCAACTAACTACTATTTCTTTTATACAAGAACCATGCCAATTGCGAGGTAAATTGTGAAAAAACTTTATTTTTTTGCAAAACGCTCCAACAATGTGGTCGCTTTTTAAGCTGATGCACTGAACACAGCCTCCTTTTATTCTAGAGCAATCTCCGCTCCAAAGGATCCATAGCAGTTGGCATCGAGCACTGTTTAAAAATGAGACAATACTGTGTTCTATTCGCCGTGGACCTGTATACAAATCATACAGTCATCTGAGATCCTTAAGTACAAACTCCGCGTTGCAAGAATAATGTTATCGATAAAAAAACAAAACCCTCTACAGACTGGTAAAACCAGCATAGAGAGGGTTACTGACCGTTTACAATATGACATTTTATCCTACTCATCAATACCGTATTTTCGTAATTTGTCATAAAAAGCTCCCCTAGAAATTCCCAAAGCCTGCATAGCGTTACTGCGATTATTATACGTGGCCAGAGCTGACAAAATTAACGCCTTTTCCACCCTCCCCAAGATCTCCTTGACATCAAAGGGACGGTCTTGATCCGTTTTACATTCTTCTAGAGTCGTGATCATATGAGCAGGAAGATGGTGAATCTCAATGGTCCCGTTACTACACACTATGCTGGCATGTTCTATAACATTTTGCAATTCTCGAATGTTACCAGGCCAGTCATAGGCCTGGAGCAACCTCACGACTTGGGGAGAAAGAGTCAACTCATAACCTACTTCTCGCGCGAATTGATCTAGGAATGTTTTAGCTAGGGTTAACAGATCATCTTTGCGCTCCCGGAGCGGGGTCAGATAGAGAGGAACTATATTCAGTCGGTAATATAAGTCCAGCCGAAAGGTCTCTTTCTCGATCATACCTTTCAAATCTCTGTTCGTAGCTGTAATTACTCGGACATCGACCTTAATAGTCTTGGTACCTCCTAAACGCTCAAACTCCTTTTCTTGCAATACTCTTAATAATTTTGCTTGCATAGCGAGGCTCATGTCCCCAATTTCATCCAAGAAGATTGTACCGCCATGGGCCAGTTCAAATTTTCCGAGCTTACCTCCCTTTTTGGATCCTGTAAAAGCGCCCTCTACATAGCCGAACAATTCACTCTCAATCAATTCCTCAGGAATTGCGGCACAATTAACTTTAATCAGAGGCATATCCTTACGACGGCTTGAATTATGTACTGCTCTTGCTAAAACTTCTTTGCCGACACCACTTTCACCGAGAATCAACACTGTACTGTCCGTAAGCGCAACTTTTGCAGCTAACACTAACGTTTCTTTCAAACGACTGTTTTGTCCCACATATTCCTTGAATGAAAGGGGCAATTTTTCCCATTGTTCCAGGTTCTCTTTTAAATAATCTGCGACACCCTTGGTTAATTGTAACTCACGATTTAATTGAACTACTTCGGTTATATTTTTAAAAATCGAAACAGCTCCGATAATATTATTATCGCCATCATATAAGGGAAACGAACTTCCGACTACATCAATATTTAGTGAATTCAAGTAATCTCTACCGTTATTGCTAGGCAGCCCCGTACGTAGTACATTAATTGTCCTTGAATCCGGTTCGATCGTGTCCAACCTCCGACCCAAAACTTTTTCAACTGGCACTCCTAGAATCGTAGCGTAGGCCTTGTTTGCATAAACGATAGTGGTGTCCGAATCTATAACAAGTACTACATCATGAATGTTATCCAGGATTTCGAATAGGAGTTCTCGATCCCAGCACGGAATAATGCTACTAGTCACTGATTGGGCTCCTACACTCATCTTGATCCCTCTATTCTTAATGACATCTTATATTAAAATTATATAGAGAATTTCACATGAAAGCAAAGATTAATTCTGAAATATCTGAATAATGTAATTAACCATAATTCCCCATACCTCCCTTAAGTCACTCGAGGTCATATAACTCCCATGCAATTCATGTTTTGATCATCCGCCCCTAGGACTTGAGAGTAAATGTATGGTAGCATGGAAGCAGGATCACGAGGTTCGGGACATCTGGCTATATACTCATCTGAATACATGGATGAATAGCTTGACAAAAAAACAAGACACTGTCCGGAATAAAGTGTCTTGTTTCAATTTTTTGTTTCTCAAGAGTTCTAGTTCTCAGTCTTCCTGTCAATTATGGCGACTGTACATCGAGAAACACAGATCAGCTTCCCGACTTCATCCGTAAGTTTAATATCCCAAACCATCGTGGTTCGCCCTTTGTGTAATGGCGTACCGACCGCTGTTACAATCCCATCACGTTTACCCCGAATATGATTGGCATTAATCTCTAACCCCACAGTATACTGCTTCGTCGGATCTATTAAGTTATAAGTACCCACACTCGCCACAGTTTCAGCCAAAGCAACTGACGCTCCTCCATGTAAAAGTCCAAATGGTTGCCTAGTCGCCTCATTGACAGGCATGGTTGCTACCACCTTATCAGCACCGAGTTCTAGGATTTCTATGCCTAATGCTTCCATCAAAGTGCCTTTCAAACTGTTTCTATCCATCATTTTATCCATAATTATCCACCTCTCATTATTTCATCTCTCTAAATTATGTATCATTTATTATTTAATTCAGATAACTTATATTAAAGCCAAGACACCAACCATTAGGCGGTGTCTTGACTTTAAATATACTACTTTATCAATGCATTCTCAATTATTTCTTTGACCTAACTAAGCGAGGCAAATCCCAGAATTCCTTTTTGAGCGGAACCTCGTAGGTAATCTTGGTGAATTGTTCTTTATCATACGTTTGACCCCTTAAAAGATCAACAAGAAAACGCTCCCCACTGGTCTTATTTTCTATAACAACCATACGACTAGGATTACTCTGCGGTCTTTCCAATATTATATCTCCTTATCTCTAATATATTTGTGAATTTATTATTTGAACTTCCGATTTTATCGCCTTGTCCTTACTATTCTATAAATTCGACAGAATTCCTTCTATCTCATATATCATTTCCAATTTGGAGATAATAAAAACATATTGTTACTCAGAAAGCAGGGCTTTACATGGAAGGTTCGTGGGTATCTCTCTTACCCTTTCTAATTGTTATTCCGGTTGCAACCCTATCCAAGCAAGTTCAACCAGGCTTGTTCATAGGTCTAATCTTAGGGAGTTACCTGATACAACCCGATCTCTTCGGCGGCATAAAAATACTTATCTCCTACATAATCGACAACTTGGTGAAAACCAACAATATCCGTATCATCGTTTTCCTCTATGTTTTTGCTGGACTCATTAACTTAACCAAGCTGACAGGAGGAATTAAAGGGTTCGTTAATCTTGTGGGGCGCAAAGTAAAAACAGAACGTGCAGCTATGGTGCTCATTTGGGTCTCTACAATTGGGACTTTCAATAATCCTAATTTCCGCATCGTGACGATCGCACCCATTATGAAACTCTTGAAGCAGAGATTACCGATTTCTACGCATAAGCTAGGCTTTATCATTGAAGTCACTTCAAATCCCGTGGTTGTGCTCGTACCTGTAGCTACTGCTTTTGTAGGGTACATGGTGTCCTTGACCGGTACAGCTTTACAACTGGTTGGCGTTGATGAAAGGCCCTATAGTGTTTATCTTAAAAGTATTCCCTTTAATTTTTTCTCACTTGTCATTATAGGGATAGGTATTTATTACAGCTTTTTTAAGGAATTTACGAGCGTTACACTAGAACGTAGCATCGAAGACCTTGATGCTCAGCAGGAGGAGGAAAATCTGCAGAAGTGCCTTCAGTCCTATGAAAAGGAGACTCCAAGCAAGCCTTGGAACCTCCTTTTACCCCTTGCCGTTGTCTTAATGGGGACCTTGTTTTTAAGTTGGTGGGATGGACATGCTCAGGCAAGTAGCTTTTTTGACGCCTTTATAAAAGCAGACGCCTTAGGCGTCATGTTAGAGGCCTTATTTATAACGTTGATGCTATCCCTATTCTTTTTCCTCGTTCAAGGCTTTAGCATCGGTAAATTAGTCGCTCATTTTATTGACGGAGGCAATGAGTTAGTCTCCGTTATTATCATGCTTGCTTTGGTCTGGGCCTTATCAGCCGTCTCTGAGGATTTGGGTTTTTCCAACTATATTGCGTCGAACTTGATTGGCTGGATCCCACCAGCCTTTATTGCGCCAGTCGTTTTTGTCTTCGGAAGCCTGCTCGCCTATTTTATTGGGTCCTCTTGGGGAGCGTGGGGCTTATTAATGCCCTTGGCGGTAACTCTCGCCCATCAGACTGGATCTAGCATTATATTAGTCATTGGGGCGGTGTTTGCTAGTGGAACATTTGGGGCGTTTGCCTCCCCTTTAAGTGACAACACTGTAACCCTCTGTGCCATCCTTGATCTACCAGTGATGGACTATGCCCGCTCCAAGCTGAAACCCTCGTTAATTGCAGCTGGAATCACAACGGTGTTATTTGGAATAGCGTCATTGTTTATTTGACAGGATATATCCAATTTTAATTCTCTCTTCCGCAACCCGTCCCATGAACAAACAAGCAAACAATAATAACCACCATACCGCTGACGACAAATCAGATGTGATTCCTACGATCTAGGAAAGAACTCAGATCATTCCTTGTTCTTAATCAGGTAATTTCGTAAGTGCTTTTTTATTACAGACAATCACTAGGATGTCCTTTTCATCGATCATCTCATCCGCCCCTGGCGCAATAACAATCTTCTCTTTACCCTTTTTAATCGCCACAACATTGATTTTATATAACGCCCGCAAATTCAGATTCCCTATTGTTTTATTGACAAACTTGGTTGGAGTAATTATTTCAAATATGCTGAAATCTAAGGATAATTCGATAAAGTCCATGACATTTGTTCTTATAAGGTTGTTGGCCAAGCGAATCCCCATATCTTGTTCTGGATAAACGACTTTATCTGCACCGATCTTTTCTAACACCTTGCCATGTTGCACAGATCGAGCCTTCGCCACAACATAGGGTATCCCCATTTCTTTGAGCATTAGGGTGATTAGAATATTTGCTTCAAGGTCATCCCCAATCGCAACAACTGCTACATCTAAATTCCGCACCCCTAAAGCTCGAAGCGTGTCTTCTTCGCGCGCATCGGCCTGTACCGCTTGGGTAACATCATTCATAATGTCATGAACGGCATGCTCGTCCTTATCTAAGGCTAGGACTTCGTGACCTAATGAAGTGAGGGTTTTAGCCACACTAGTTCCGAATCGACCTAAGCCAATAACCACAAATTGTTTGCGCACTGATTTATCCCCCGATTCATTTGTGATATGTACTGTTTTTCCGAAGGCAAATGGACATACCTAAACTGGATTATTATATCATACTCCTTATTGGACATGTTATAAAGACGACGGTAAGAACCTAATTAATTTATCCAAAAAGAGTCTATATAATCGATGAATTCAAATGTAATTGCTCTTACTATAGTTACACACTTGCTCGCTAGTTCAATCAATTATATAATCAAGTTGTAATCGACCACATGGTCAATACTTATTTCCAAAGAAATCTGCTTGAATAAAGTCTAAACAGACATGACAAATCGCGTTTAGTTTAGTTAAAAATCTTGTCAATTGTAATTATCGCGGTACTTTTTAGTGCGACCTATGTTTTCTATAGAAAACGCGATTTAAATGTATAGTAAGGAGTGAATAACTTTGTATCATGCTTTCGAGAATCTAACGGAGGACAAAAAACAAAGGATCTTGGAGTCATGTATCCTTGAATTTGCCGACAAAGGCTATGAACAGGCTTCCACTAACATCATAATCAAGGATGCGAAGGTTTCTAAGGGAATCTTATTTCACTATTTCGGCAATAAAAAAAGCCTCTTTCTATATATTGTTGAGTATTCTATTCAATTCCTTATAACAGAATTTCGTAAATATCCGATCGAAAAATCGGGTGATATCTTCGATCGGATCATAGAATTTGGAATGATTAAACTCAAAGTGACGCATGCTCACCCTAATATTAGTAAGCTACTGATACATGCTTTCTATAATACTCCTGAGGATATCCGCTCTGAGATCCAAGACAAGTACAAACAACTAACTAACGAGTTTTTGCCTACAATTTTTAAAGACCTCGATGCCTCAAAGTTTCGTAGCGGGGTAAGCCCTGCTAAAGCCTTGGAAATCGTACTACTGTTTTTAGATGCGTTACAACAAAAATACAGCAAGGAATATAAGGGGCGTGAGCAGGATCTGTTATCCGATGTCGATAAGATTATGGAGGAATATAAGGAGTACATGGAGGTCTTGAAACACGGTATCTCCCAGTAACGAAATGTATTCTCGAAATAGTATATAGTATATAGTATTAATTCCTATGAACTACTAATTATCAATCTCCAACTATTGCTTAGGGCAGCAGAACATAGTAAAATATTCTTGTAGGGAGGGGAGATCAAGTGTCTATGATAAGTATTCTAATAGGTATCATCCCTTTAGTTCTTTTAGTTTTGATTATTGCAAGTGTGGTAGGAGTCCGAAAAGGGCACGAAGAATCTTTGGAAAGGGGTAATGAAATGATTAAAACAGTCTATGTATATTTGATTTTGTTCGCCACATTAATGATGACGATTGGTGGCACCGTCGCTGCTTTTATGGCTGTGGCTGACATTGTTTCTCCGCCTCCATATTATCAGAGTTTTGAAGATTTTAGGATGCAATCCCAACAATATAAGGGTGAGGTTAGCCCTACTACCCCTGTTCCCCCAGCTTCAACTTTAACTGAAGCAGAAATTAAGGCTCGTTATGAGCAACGGATAATTGATGAAAGAGCCAATACTAAGCAACGTGCCATTAATAGTCTGATCAAGAGCTTTGGCTGGATTGTCATTCCCCTCCCAATATTTCTGTATACTCAGAGCAGGATGAAAAATCAGCCCGTTCACTAACCTTTTCTGCGTATCATAAAGACTTGGAGTTTCTCCGAGTCTTTATTTTATAACCACTTAACAATTGATATCGATATTGTCATTGCTACAATTAATGAGAGGGGGAAATTGAACAATGTACGTCCCTATATTATGGGGAAAACCCCTTACCGTCTGGTTAGGAATACTTCTCCTTGTACTACTGACTTTACAAGTTCTTTCTGGGAAACGATTAATCAAGCTTCCATTCAGTTTCCATAGACGCAATGCTATCTTAATCGTTATGATCGCTGGCGTGCATGCCTTTTTTGGGCTGGGAGTTTGGTTTTTTAACTTTCCAATAAAATAAGAAGGTGTAGATTGACATCCATATCTTATTGTGATTAAGTTAATTAGTGTCAATTTATGAAGTAACTGCCGCCCGTTGAAAACAATTCAACGGGATTTTTCATTACCATTGACGTATAATACACGCATGGATACGTCTAAAGAGTGTAAGGGGGCGGTGATGGGTATTTGCAAGATGATGAATTGATTAGAATAATCCTCAAAGGTGATGGAGAGCGGTATGACGATATCGTGGAGCGCTATCAGGCAGGATTATACCGAACCGCCTTTTACTATACTCAAAATGAAGAAGATGCCCGGGACATAACCCAAGAAATCTTTATCAGAGCCTACAATGGCCTCGCAGGATTCAAACAGAACTCCACTTTTTCTACTTGGCTTTACAGAATTGCCGTCAACCATTGCATCGATTGGTGCCGTAAGAAAAAACCCCTTCTTGAAGAAAGTACCTATTTCGATAATCTCTGTGATCAAGAAGGAAGCCCTGAAGATCTGTTTATCCGCCAAGAATCCACCTCAGAAGTACACAAGGCCGTTGCTAGCCTGCCTCCGATCTACAGTACTATCCTTATTCTGTATTACTTTGAAGACTTCAGTCCCCAACAGATCGCGGATATAATGGACACTCCCAAAAGAACGATCGAAACCCGGTTGTTCCGAGGTCGAAAAATACTAAAAGACAAACTACGCACTTTTGTAACGGGAGGTGAACGGCATGACTTGTTATCGAAGTCGGGACAACTGGCATAGCTACGTTAAAAATAGTTTGTATAAAGCAGATCTAGAAAGTATGGCCTCCCATTTAACGAACTGCACTGAATGTCAGGATATTGTTACAACCATCCAGGAAACCGCCGCCATCATAGCCAAGAGCCGCATAACTCTCAGACCCCCTGCTGCAATTAAACTAAATGTAATGATGGCTATTGATAAAAATAGGTATAAGAAAGTCAACTCTTCCCACCTTGTCGAGTTAAAAAAGTGGGGAATTAGCTTGGTGGCAGGAGGAATGCTCCTCTTAGCCCTTAACTTAACATCATTGGCACCAAATTTTCAAAGCGGTCAGGTTGTGGAATTAAATAGCCAAATCGGTAAGCAAATTGCTCACCCCTTCGAGAAGATAAGTCAAGCAGCTAATGCCGCCATATTAAAACTTGAGAGTATCAGAAGACTAACTCCCCCTGAGTGAACTAGTGAATTGAGGAGGCAAACCTATGAATTGCAAATATCATTCAACCCTAGAGGCACAGTCCCTTTGTGAGAAATGTAAACAGCCAATTTGTCAGGACTGCGTAGTGAAAGTAGATGACAAAATCGTCTGCAGTCATTGTGTTCAACAAAATCTCTTTTCAGCCCCGCCTATATACGTTAAAAAGTCGTTCTCAGAAAAATTCTTGTTTTTTTGTATCAGCCTGATCCCTGGTGCTGCGCATATGCACATGGGGTTGTTCCGTCGCGGTCTTCAGTTAATGATCATCACCTTTGGTGGTGCGTCCCTAATCAGTTTTATTGGCTTAGATTTTCTGATTCCTTTAGTATTGATACCCGCTTGGTTCTTTAGTTTCTTTGAAAGTTACCATTTAAGAAGGCAACTGGATAAAGGCCAAGTCATCCTCGATGAGGATCTCTTTGACCGCCAATTCTTTGATTATACCCCGCTATTGAAAAATCGCCGTTTAATCGGGTCCACTATTATTATTGTTGGTTTTTTTAGCCTTATCCATAGGCTGGAACGATATTCATTTTTAGATCGCTTATTCGGAAGTTGGAATTATCATTACTTGATTCGGGATAGCTTAATACCACTATGCTTGATTCTCGGTGGTATTTACCTGATCGCAAAAGCGAAGCAACCGACAAAAGCAATATCAGACATCGATGAAAATCAATAACTTCGGAACCCTACCTTTTTTAAAGTCAGTTGCCTTCTTTAAACGAAGAATTGTAATTCAAGCCAATTTGGAATACTATTATAGAAGATCAATTGACACTCCCCCCAGATGAATCTGGGGGATTCTTGGGTGATTAAACGAACATCCGTTTCTGACAAACGAGTATGACCCCAAGTTAAGGCTATGCCATTAGCCCTCCTAGATCAGAGCATATAGCTATCTAGGCTAATAGTCTGTTACCAACTACCACAGACGATTAAGTCCGTTTGTTGTTTTTACGTCTTTTGCTTGACGAATACTAATCGACTCGTTGAACATTTTACGTGACAGACTTTCTGCCACAACCACATATGTTCAATTTTCAAAGATCGTATTAGTCCAATTATACCACAAAATTCAAACTAAGAAGACTACCTTATATCCCCATAGTTGAAACTAGGGGCTTTAC
>JUEG02000392.1_pt1 | contig 16467 bp, 12 predicted proteins | sample 432341 | NCBI WGS metagenome assembly JUEG02 (sample SAMN02953476, study PRJNA257561) | rock porewater metagenome | biome: terrestrial; feature: Opalinus Clay rock; material: porewater; isolation source: Opalinus Clay rock BIC-A1 borehole | place: Switzerland: Mt Terri URL, St-Ursanne ...
GAGTAAGTTAGAATTCAAGCTTGGTCACACTAACGATAAAGTATATATCAAAGCCGATGGAAAACTTTTGTGGAGAGCTATCGAGAATTTGTTATCAAATATATTTAAATATGCGCTGGAAGGGTCACGAGTCTATATTGATATTATTGATACAGGCACTGGGGTAACACTGATCATTAAAAATATCTCGGCCTATGAATTAAATATTTCTTCTGACGAGCTAATGGAGCGGTTTAAACGAGGGGATGAATCCAGAAGCAGTCAAGGAAGCGGGTTGGGATTATCGATTGCCAAAAGTCTGATAGAAGTTCAAAAAGGAAGTTTCAATATTGAAATTGATGGAGACTTATTTAAGGCCGTAATACAAATGACCAAAGCAGAATTAAATTTGGAAAAATAGTAAATAAGGGCTAGGGGACAGTCTTCGGAAGAGAATTAATGTTGCTAAAAGGCCTAAGATTGGGAGAGAATGTGCTAAAGCTGCCGTAATTATTTACGGCAGCTTTTTAGTATTTGTATTTAGGCTTGCTAACTAACCCGCTTTTTCGCTCTTAGGCAACCAGAATCTTTCGATTTTTCCACTTAATATCCAACTCAGACTTTGAGCAATCCGCTAAGGATGGGCAGTCTGTATGAGGATGGAAATTTCCAACAGGACGCCTGAGCAAATCGCGTCCGAGCTTAACTTTATTAAGGAACAAAGCGGCAAATGTTGCATCGGTGCAACATTTGATTTTAACTCCATGTGCACGGTTTTGATGCCAAAGGCTGTTCTTCCAGGCACATAAAAATTCTATGATTTGTTTCCGTTTAGAGGTATACTACAACCGGAATCGTATAATTCAAGCTTATAATCGATTGTTTTAAGATTTTCCTTTAAATCATCCATTTGTTTTAAAACCTCTTTGCGATGATCAATAAACATTTGTCGTCGGACTTCCAAGGTATCATCTCCTTGCAAGCACCATTCGATATACTGCTTAATTTGTTTAATCGGCATTCCCGTATTTTTCAAACAACAAATGAGTTTCAGCCACTCAAGATCACTGTCTGAAAATTCCCTGTTTCCAGCTTTACTGCGATCTATAAATGGCAAGAGACCTTCTTTATCATAATATCTTATCGTGTGAGCAGTGAGGTCAAACTTTTCTGCAACTTGGCTAATCGAGTATCCCAAATGTAACGTCTCCTTTATAAAGGATAATTAGTTTTATGGAAACTTGACTTAGAGCTAACTCAAAGTGCTAACATCAGTATAGACTAGGTAATGTTGAATTTCAAGCAGTGAACATTAATAAATACTAATGCATAGTAAAGGGGTTTGAGATTTCTTGAAAGATAACATCGTTCAACAAAGCGATTCTAAATTAAGTAATTTTTTAGTTCTGGTAATGGCTGTAGCCAGCGGCATCACTGTGGCCAATTTGTATTATATACAACCATTACTGGTAGAAATATCTAATGATTTTCAAGTCACTCAAGTTAGCGTTGGCTTTGTGGCTATGATAACGCAAATTGGATATGCCCTCGGAATGCTGTGCATTTTGCCTTTGGCGGATATTAAAGAAAAAAGGTCTCTAATTGTCACGATGTTACTCTGTTCAGCTGGTTCATTGATGTTCATGTTTTTTTCTTTTAATATAACTGTGATTTCAATCGCATCTTTTGCTGTAGGTTTTACTTCTGTCGTGCCTCAACTGATTGTTCCCTTTGCAGCGCAGCTAGCTGATCCAAAAGAGAGGGGGAAGATCATTGGAACAGTAATGAGCGGTTTGTTTATTGGCATATTGGTATCTCGTACCTTCAGTGGTCTTGTGGGAGAATATTGGGGATGGAGAATGGTCTATTTCATTGCCTCGGCTTTGATGATTATCCTCGCAATTTCCTTGAGCAAATTGTTGCCCTTATGTCTTCCCACTTCAAGTATGAAATACAAAGAATTATTCACATCTATGATGAGCCTGACAAAAAGCCTTCCTGTATTAAGAGAAGCATCCCTGAACGGAGCACTGATGTTCGCAGCATTCAGTGCTTTCTGGACATCGCTTGTATTCTTACTTGAGGGTTCGCCCTATCATATGGGAGCTGATGTTGCAGGGCTGTTTGGGTTGGTTGGTGTGACTGGGGCCATGGCCGCACCGATAGTTGGCAGGATAGCAGACAAACGAAGCCCGAAATTTACACTCGGAATAGGCATGATCGCGGTGATGTTTGCTTATCTTTGTTTCCTTGCTTTTGGATTTAAACTATGGGGATTGATTATGGGTGTTGTTTTTCTTGATTTAGGGGTTCAGTCATGTCAGATTTCTAATCAGGCCAGAGTGCACGCCCTAAACGATGAAGCGCGCAACAGATTAAATACGGTCTATATGGTTTCGTATTTTACCGGAGGAGCTCTCGGCTCTTATCTCGGTTCATACAGCTATGCCCATTTTGGATGGTATGGAGTTTGCGCTTTGGGACTCTTAACCCAACTAATAGCCATTGCCGTTTATCTGTGTCTCAAGTCAAAGTAAATATGAACAAAGATAGGCCTCGGGCGTTATAAACTCCGCCGGGCCTATCTTTAACGATCCTGCAATATTCATTTTTTTATGCCGATAAGCATAGGGTTCAAGACAGTGGATAGATTCCTGCCTCGATGTTCATAGTTTATAGATCTGTTTCATTAGATTGCAATCAATTCATAGTCCTTGCTGCCCAAACCCATTTTTACTGCATAGTCGATTGCAACTTTCCAGTCAGTGTTTGGGCTGACGTCGGTAAAATGGTCATGGTGTTCACGGGTGCTTTTCTCAAGAAGACTGCCTGCCATGACAGGTTGGCTGTTTACCGCATCCACGCATGCAACATCCAGTGCAACCGGGTCAAAGGACGCAAACATACCTACATTCGGAACAATCGGTATATCATTCTCTGAATGACAGTCGCAGAAAGGAGAAACATCAATTACCAGACTGATGTGAAAGTGAGGGCGTCCCTGCAGTACGGCCCAGGTGTATTCAGCAATCTTTTTATTCAGGATTTCATTTGACTCGCCCCAAGCAGGTTGAACAGCGTCTGTTGGGCAAACGCCAATACAGCGGCCACAGCCAACACAGTTTGTGTGATTAATGGAAGCTTTACGTTCTGTGAGGCTAATCGCACTGTGTGCACAAATTTTTGTGCACATGCCACAGCCTACACATTGTTCGTGGGAAACTTGGGGCTTTCCGCTACTGTGCATTTCCATCTTACCAGCACGGGAACCGCAACCCATCCCTATATTTTTTAACGCTCCTCCAAAACCAGTCAACTCATGCCCCTTGAAATGATTCAAAGAAATAAACACATCAGCATCCATAATAGCTTGACCGATTTTTGCTTCTTTCACATATTCTCCACCCTCAACAGGAACTAACACCTCATCAGTACCTTTCAAGCCATCCGCAATCAGCACATGACAACCAGTGGAAAAGGGAGAAAAGCCATTGACGTAAGCAGAATCAAGATGGTCGAGGGCATTTTTTCTGCCACCTACATAGAGAGTATTGCAATCTGTGAGAAACGGTTTCCCGCCTAGCTCCTTCACAATATCCACAACTGTTTTGGCAAAATTAGGGCGGAGATAGGATAAATTACCCGGTTCACCAAAATGAATCTTAATAGACGCATATTTTTTTTCAAAATCAATTTGGCTAATTCCTGCTGTTTTGATCAGGCGGCTTAACTTCTGCTGCAAATTCTCGTTCATTGTCGTGTGCATGTCCGTAAAATAAACCTTTGATTTTTCCAACTTAACAACCTCCAAGATTTAAACTTTAATAAATTCAGTTTTCAAAGCATAATTTACAATTCCTGGATATGACCAAGATTTAACCTTAACGTAATTTTGCACCTGAATTCTTTAGCAAATTGTGCTTTTTAAATAGCATAAACCATAGAGGGCACTTTAAGTCAAGTAAAACGTTAAAATATAAACTTGCAATAATTAAATGGATTCCAATCAAAATTTCCTATTTTACCAATATTGTATTAAACAAGAGATTCAGTACATTATTCTTTATATGTACCTTGATATCTAGCAAAGGGTCAATTTTACTAAAAAAGTCAAGACCATTCAAAGTTGCCAATATAGATACTGCAATACCCTCCATATCCAGATCAGGGCGAAAAACACCCTTATTAATGCCAGCTTCAAGCAGATCCATTATACGATTAACAAAAAAATGATGTATGTCTTTTGTACACTGATCAATCTTCTTATTATGGGCTATTTGGTTATAGGCTTCTAAAAATAAAGTATTTGGATAGGGCTCGCCTATGTAATTGCAATAACCAGTAATATAGTTTTCCAAGGCCTCTGCAGGATTTTCAACATTTAATAATATTTCTCCTGCCTCTCGCTTAATCATTTCGGTTTCACGTTCGATACAGTATTCTAAAAGTTCTTCCTTAGATTTGAAGTATTTATACAATGTCCCACGCTGAAGTCCAGCCGCCTTAGCTATCTCCTCCATGTCGATTCTGTTGTAACTCTTCTCAGCAAATCTTTCCCGGGCCTTTTCAATAATTGCCTCCCTCTCATCAATGATTTGTAAGTTATAACCGATTTGCTTAAGTTCATTGATTAAGATTTCCTTTGAAGAAAATATCTCATAAAAGGTTCTTTTGCTGATACTGCATTTTTTAGCTAGATTTAAGACGGTCAGCTGGTCTATTCCCTCAGTTTCAATAATGTCTGTGGCGCATTCGAGTATTTTTTCCTTATAGAAGCGTCTCTTGTCCAATGGTACTGACTCCTTTGCAAAAAAAGTCTAATATTGTAGATAAATGCAAAAGCACCAAGAAAAGTAATTCGATATTGACAGGGACAGGTGGAGGTAATATACTGAACAAGGTGTTAAACCTAGTACCATGGTTCGTAAGAAGTGTTCAAAGGACAATAGCCTTTTACAGAGCTTACGTAATTTTTGTTCATGTCCAAAATAGCACATAAGCTTGATAAAGGCAAACTTAGTGAAAACTAAGGACGCAAAGCCACGGGTCTTCTACTTAAAAGTAAAGATCGCCGGGTTGCCAAGGGAAGTCTTAGGCCAGCCCTTGGGTATGGCTTTTTTTGTCATTGGATTATTGTTGCAGAGAAGAGCGGGGTTAATATTATGAGAATTTTGGTTGTAGATGATTCCTCATTTATGCGCAATATGCTTCGAGCAGTATTGGAAAAGGCAGGACATCACGTTATTGGTGAGGCTTCAAACGGTCAAGAAGCCATTTCTCAATACAGGGACTTGAACCCCGAACTGGTAATATTGGATATCACCATGCCGATATTAAGTGGCCTAGAATCATTAAAGGAAATTCTCAACTATAATGCCCATGCAAAAGTATTAATGTGTTCTGCAATGGGACAAAAAGCTATTATTGAAGAAAGTATTAGGTATGGAGCAAAAGGCTTTATCACTAAGCCCTTCAAAGAAGCATTGATATTAGATGAAGTCGCGAAGATGTGCTAAATCTGATCAATAACAGTATCATTGAAATACTCATTAGTGTGGCAGGGCAACTATTCACTTACAAATGTAACCTGGAATTAGGTTACAGGAATTAAGAAGCTAGATTAGACTGAGATTGATGAGAGGCGTACTCTATTTAAGGTTGTGATAGAAATGAATAAGACAGTTAAGCTATTACTACTGGGATTTGTTATGTTTAGCGCACTATATATAGGTGCAGGAGTAGGACGTGGAACAGACTGCCTACCTAATATAGCTAATAGCACTGAAGAGAAGGGAACAAAAGAAGCTCGTCTCGTTGGTGAGCCAATGTACAATTTAGCGGAGATTTCAAACTATAGAACCCGATATGTAGGAGATCCCAGTAAAGTTGGTTCTATTGCACAACGTCTCCCTGTTCCTGATAACCACTTCAGGCAACAGTATATCTCGATGGAAACTAGTCAAAAACCTTATAGTCTAACAATATATTACGAAGTCGCATCGCCGGAAATTAAATATGAAGGTCAGTGGCCGATTATAACACCAGATTCTGATATAGAAACAAATTCGAGAACAAATGCTTTAGTGGTATTTTGTATGATCGATAATCTTGATGAGGTAACCTTTGCCTATCGAACATCCGAATCTAACGGGGAACTAGATACCTCTAAATATGATACCAGCTTTACGTTCCCCAGGGCTTCATTTGCAGAGAACTACGGTGACCTTTTTATGCTGGGAGAGAATTTAGATTTACTTCAAGATACATTGAGAGGAATGTCTGAATCTAATAAAGTGGCTAAAATTGTTACCATAAACATTTTTTAATGACTTTCAAAAGATAAGGATGGAGTTTGGCGAATTGATCGATACATTACAGGGTGTCGTGTCGTCAACTTTAATCTTAAGGATTAATGATATACTTATTAACTGTGTGTAGAGCAAGGAGCTCCCTTGGGTAAAGGGGTGGCTGCTTGCTCTTCTGCATTCTTTTCCTGCTAAAATCGAGGACTGACGTTGAATGCCGTTAAGATCCAGAATTATTTGACAAGTATCGACACGTTTACCAAAGGAGATCAGTTGTCAAATGTTGAATGACTAGATTAATTATTTAAAGTGAACAAGTGACGGACTAATCAGAAAGGAAGTTGCAGGATGAGGCTCAAGACGAAGTTATTCCTGGGATTCGCCTCCATTTTGGCCATAATGGCTGTATTCTTTGGGATCTCGATTTATTCCTTAGATCGAGCAAATAAGAGTGTGGAAAGCAATCAAAAGGAGCGCTACCAAAAAATCACCCACTCAAAAATGGTTGAAAATGAACTCAACAATATTAGTAGGTATTTAAGAGATATAGCTTTGTTGGAGATCGATAGTCATAGTTTCGCAGAGACTGTTCAATCGATCCGGGATTCCAGAGAGAAGGTCAAGACGGCTCTGGATGCCCTTGAGGCTTCGGCCATCCGTGATGTCACAAAGAATTTGCTTAGCCAGATAAGAACCGAAAACCTCAATTACATTGAACTGCAAGAGGATTGCATAACTTTAGCTTCTTCTGACCAGAAGGAGGAGTTCGATAAGCTGATCAATGCAGGGGCTGAAGAACGGCGTCTGATATTCAAATACGTAGAGGAATTAAATGATCTTGAAGATGGGGCATTGGATGACTTGATGAGTTCGTCAGCAGCTGCCTATAACCGCGCAATCATGTTTTTCTTCATTTCTCTTCTGGTAACATTGTTTGCGGGAGTGGGGATAACTGCATGGATCACCCGCAGGGTTACAGATGGGATACAGAATGTCACTGAAGTTATGAGCAGTTTTTCGTCAATTCAGGAACACATTAATTTACCGCGTATTGGCATCCATTCGAATGATGAGATTGGAGAAATTGCTGCCTCCTTTAATGATATGGCCCGTTCCTTAGAAGAACATGCCATGCAAGAAAAAGAATTTATTGAAAAAATAGAGGCTCAAAATTGGTTGAAGTCTGGAACTGCAGAAATTACAGCCCTATGCCAGGGGGTAGACGATCTAAAAGCTCTGACCAATCTTTTGATCACAAAGATAATCCCCATGGTTGAAGCAAGTTATGGCGTCTTCTATATCATGGAGGAGTACGGGGAAACTCATTGCCTCAGAAAGTATGCAGTTTATGCGCCTAGTCCACTAGGATTTGTAGGGGACCTTTTTCTCCCTGGAGAAGGGTTGGTGGGGCAGAGTGCTTTAGAAAATAGAACAATTATAATTGACGGGGCCCCAGAAGATTATATTAAGATTTCTTCGGGCTTGGGACACACTTTACCCCTGGGCCTCATTATACTTCCAGTGTCGTTTGAGGGAGAGGTGGTAGCTGTCATGGAACTGGCATCTCTTCAAGCGTACAGCCCCTTGCAACAAGAATTGCTGGAACAAGTCTCAAAGAACATAGGGATCACTATAAACCGTATTCAAGCTCAGATGAAAATTGGAAGTCTCTTGAAAGAATCGCAGGTCTTGACGGAAGAACTTCAGTCCCAATCAGAAGAACTTCAGCTGCAGCAAGAGGAACTTAAATCCTTTAATGAGAATCTGGAGGAGCAATATAAACAGTCTGAAAAGAGAGCAACGGAACTAGAAGCTTTGAAGGCAGCTCTTGAAGAAAAAGCTCGACAGCTTGAAGAAAGTTCGAATTATAAAACAGAGTTTCTTTCAAATATGTCCCATGAGTTGCGGACGCCGCTGAATAGCTTGCTGATTCTATCTCAGATGCTGTCCGAAAATAAAGAAGGCAATTTGACATCTAGTCAAATTGAGTATGTAAAAACTATCTTTTCTTCGGGAAATGAACTGTTGGCTTTAATTAATGACATTTTAGATCTTTCTAAAATAGAAGCAGGCAAGATAACTATTGAGCCTGAGGTATTGGAATTGGCTGATATGATGCGCTATGTGGAACAATATTTTCTGCCAGTGGCGAGCCAAAAGAATCTGGACTTTACAGTTGTAATGAGTGAAGACCTGCCCGTAACAGCTTTTACGGACGAGCAAAGGCTCTTGCAAATCTTAAAGAATTTACTATCCAATGCGTTTAAATTTACTGGCAGCGGAAGTGTCTCACTCCAAGTCAGAAGAGCAGAAGATCAAGTGATTGCGAAGAACAATATATTTAGGAATGCTGAGTGGGTATTGGCTTTTTCCGTAACAGATACGGGCATTGGAATTTCGAAGTACAAGCAGACCATGATTTTTGAGGCATTCCAGCAGGCCAATGGAACAACCGCCAGGAAGTATGGGGGCACGGGTTTGGGATTAACCATTAGTCAGAAGCTCGCCAGGTTATTGGGCGGGTATATTGATATTGAGAGTGTTGAAGGAAAGGGGAGTACGTTTACACTCTATCTGCCCGGCAAAGATGTTAGAAAAGAGATTTTAGATAAATCTTACGCCGAAGCGGCAGTGGCCAATTTAGATAATTTTCTGGTTCAAGGGACAGGATCAGTCAGACCGTCATCGGTAGCTTTAAATAAGGTAGATGAAGTTCAAAAGGTGGAGAACGGAAATGCGCGCTTGGAGGGTAAGAAAATTTTAGTTGTCGATGATGATATGCGAAATGTATTTGCCCTTACGACAGCCCTTGAAAATCAAAAAATCAAGGCGCTATTTGCGGAGAACGGCAGAGAGGGCATCGAGGTTTTAGAAAAAAATTGGGATATTGACTTAGTACTGATGGACATTATGATGCCTGAGATGGATGGATATGAAGCATTACGCCGCATTCGTCAAATGCCTAAATATGTGAACTTGCCGATTATTGCCCTGACGGCTAAGGCCATGAAAAACGATAGGGAAAAATGCATCGAAGCGGGTGCATCAGATTATATTAGTAAGCCAGTTAATCTTGAACAGTTATTTTCATTAATCAAGATTTGGTTGTATAGATAGGATGAATAGGGTGAGTTCAAAGAAAAACGAGAAAACTGTTGAGACAGAAAGCCCAGATGAATTAGAAAAAATTGAAATACAGTTGCTTTTAGAGGGGATATTCCTTTACTGTGGTTTTGACTTTAGAAATTATGTGTCAGCTTCTATAAGGCGAAGAATTTGGAACCGCATTCGGGCTGAAAGGCTAAAAAATGTGTCCAGTTTACAGGAAAAGGTTCTTCATGACCCCTGTGCAATGGCGCGGTTGCTCTCGGATTTCTCGATTCACGTATCAGAAATGTTCAGGGATCCATATTTTTTTAAGTCTTTCAGGAAGAACGTAGTTCCGCTTCTTAAAGAGCTCCCCTTTGTCCGCATTTGGCATGCGGGTTGTTCCACAGGGGAAGAAGTTTATTCGATGGCTATCATACTATATGAGGAAGGTCTTTACCATAAAACAAAGATTTACGCCACGGATATGAATGAAGATTTGCTAAGAAAGGCCAAGGAAGGGGTTTACTCTTTAGATAAAATGCAGGCCTACAAAGACAATTACCTGCTAGCAGGAGGAATAAACGATTTTGGGGAGTATTTTAAGGTCTACCAGGAGAAAGCAATTTTCTATTCCTTTCTAACCCGAAACATGGTATTTGCCCAGCATAACTTGGCTACAGATCATTCCTTTAATGAATTTAATGTAATTGTCTGCAGGAATGTCATGATTTATTTTGATAAAGTCCTGCAAAACCGTGTTCATGGGCTGTTTCATGAGAGCCTGAGTATGTCAGGTATCTTGGGCTTAGGCGGTAAGGAGGACATAGCTTTTAACAATTATTCTCATTGTTATGAAGCATTTAATGCGGAGCAAAAAATCTATCGTAAGGTAAAATAGCAAAGCAAAGCAAATAAAATAAAATAAAATATACTAAAATCGATTACGAATCCATTAAGAGAGATAAAAATAATCTGAGGGGTACCGAGGATGAGCAAAAAATGAAAATCTTAATTGTTGATGACCGTCGAGAAAATTTGTTGGCTTTGGAGGCTGTACTCAAATCACCAGACTATCAGTTGGTTTTTGCCAGCTCCGGAGAAGAGGCCTTAAAATGCTTACTGAAAGATGATTTTGCAGTGATTCTGTTAGACGTACAGATGCCTGGAATGGATGGATTTGAAACTGCCAAGCTCATTAGGGCAAGAAAAAGGAACGAAGATACCCCCATTATTTTCATTACAGCAATCTATCATTCCACGGAAAACATTGCACAAGGGTATTCTTTAGGTGCGATTGACTATTTGTTTAAACCATTCAACCCAGAAATGCTCAAAGCAAAGATAGAGGCATTTGTAAAGATACATTTTCATAAGAAGCAAATTAAGCTTCAAAATGAATTGCTGAAGCAGGATGCACTTGAGCTTCAAACTATGAATGAAAGCTTGGAACGAACTACTTCGGATTTGAGTAAGGCTGAAGCTCTGTCCCGCGTGATTGGAGAAACTTCCATAGATACTTTGATCACTATGGATACTTTGGGTCAAGTTATTAACTCAAATCCTGCGATAACGGGGATGTTCGGTTATGAGCATGAGGAGTTACAGGGAAAGAATGTATCAAAGCTTTTTCATGGAGAAAGCTTTTCTTTCCTGAATATTATGAATTATCTTGATAAAAGTAAAATCAAGATACTAGACGCTACGGCCATGCATAAAAGTGGGGCAACTTTCCCAGTAGAGATTCAGATCGGAGTGGCCAGCATTGGAGAGCAGCAGGTTGTCGTATGGTCTGTGAGGGATATTACTGAGCGGAAACAGCTAGAGAAAGAGCGGAAAGATCGCTATAAAACTCTGGAAAGGCTCGTTCTTGAGCGAACAAGCGAACTTTTCCATACGAATAAAAAGCTCAAAGAAGAAATATTCGAACGTAATAAAATTGCCAGAGAGTTGAGAGAGACAGGCCTTATGCTTAACAATATTCTTGAAAGCATAACGGATGTCTTCTTTACTCTAGATCACCAAGGGCAGTTCATCTATGTCAATAAAGAGGCGGAGAAATATTGGTTAAAGGGGCGGGAAGAGTTAATTGGTCGAAATATTTGGGAAGTCTTCCCTGAGTCGCTTGCTGAGTTCCACCCTTTTTTTAAAAGGGCCATGAACACGAGGGAAACCGAACATTTTGAGATTAAGGGACGCAATTCTGATATACCGTATGAAGTGCATGTTTATCCATCTGAGGAAGGATTGTCCGTATATTACCATGATATTTCCGAACGTAGGATGTTTGAAAAGGAAATGGCTCGTTTAGACCGCTTAAACCTTGTGGGGCAAATGGCGGCGGGGATCGGTCACGAAGTTAGAAACCCGATGACTACCGTTCGGGGGTTCCTTCAGTTATTAGGGGACAAAGAAGAATTTAAACAGTCAAAGGGTTATTTTGATCTGATGATCGAAGAGCTTGACAGGGCAAACAACATTATCACAGAATTCCTAAGCCTGGCTAAGACTAAGACCATAGATTTGAAGGTCTTGAATCTCAACAGTCTTTTAGAGAACCTGTTCCCGTTGATTCAGGCGGATGCGATGGTTAGCGACAAGAACATTATAATAGAACTTCAGGATATTGAAGTCTTGTCCCTGGACGAGAAGGAGATTCGCCAGCTAATTTTGAACCTTGTCCGAAATGGAATGGAAGCGATGCCGGATGGCGGGACACTGACGATAAAAACGTTCATGGAAGGGGATGTGGTCGTTCTGGCGGTGCAGGATGAAGGGACTGGCATTAAGGGTCAGAACCTCGAGAAGGTCGGGACTCCTTTTTTTACCACTAAAGAGAATGGTACAGGTTTGGGACTGGCTACCTGTTTTAGCATTAGTGCCAGGCACAATGCTAAAATAGATATTGATACGGGATTATCGGGCACGACGTTTTTTGTACGGTTTAAGCCGAACTTATAAACTGGAATTTTTCTATAATACAATTTTTCGTTTCATTTAAGTAAGCTGTTTTAATAAAGCGGTGCATAGTGTTGAAGGAAATTCAGAAAGTATGTGGAATGCTAAATGGGTGTTAAATGTTTGTGCGATCAGGGTTTGGAAAAAATGAAGGGGAGCGATACTGTGACGATTAATGCTCTAATGATTAAACGAAAGGCCATTGAGCTAGGGGCAGACCTGGTTGGGATAGCAGATTTGACACGTGTTGAAGGGCTTCCTACCGTACCCCAGGGACTTTTAGAGACCTACACTCATGCTGTCGTGATTGCTGTTGCCATTTCTCCGGATATTTTCGAACAAATCGTGAATGAACCAACCCCCTTGTACCTGCATCATTATCTGGCTGCGAATATATTATTAGATGATATTAACCTGCGTCTGCAAAGAGAGATTATCGGCAATGGCTTCCGCGCTCTTGCCATTCCTGCTTCACAAGTTGTAGATAAGGTTAACTGGATGGGCCATATATCTCATAAAGCCATGGCTAAGGCTGCAGGCCTTGGATGGCAGGGGAAAAGCCTCTTGCTTGTAACCCCAGGATATGGTCCACGTGTGCGGTTAGCCACGTTACTGACCGATGCACCATTTGAGCCGGATCCTATTCTAACTAATCGATGCGGCAAATGTAAAAATTGTCAAGAGGCTTGTCCGGCTTCGGCTATAAAAGGGGGCTCATGGGAAGATCATCCTCAAACGAGAGAGGAAGCTCTTCACTTTTCACGATGTGTGGAAAAAGTTAATGAAGATTTTGCAAAGCGGCCTGAAATCGGAAAGCCCATATGCGGGGTTTGCATTAAGGTCTGTCCTTGGGGAAAGCCTAAGGGGAAATAAGAAGGATGAATCTGACAGAGCAAGAAGCTCCCTTTAAATTGTCATTAACTTAAGAAGTAGGAAAAGCCAAAGGGACAGACCATTAATTCACTGTAGATTAAGGGGCGGTCCCTTTGGCTTTTTATAAAGATCGATCATAGTTATGCCTTTAGCATTCAATTTAATGACCTAAGTCACTCGGTTAGTGCCCAAAATACGACTAAAATATATCAAACAAGAACTATAGTGTTCATTTGAAAGGTTTTGTTTTAGAGGCAATAGATGTGGTGTTAATACCAGAAAATGAATGAAGGTGATAACAATCTTGTACTTAATAAGTCTTGAACAAATCACTATTAGAATACAATGAAGTTGATGGGAGCAATTATTATGAAAAGTATAAAGATTAAAATGGTTGTATATATAGGAGTTCTCTTACTTTTCGTTTGTGGAGGCCTGGGTCTGATATCCTACATCGACGGTGCTAAAGCCATTACGGCTCAGATTGAACAAAACCTGCCTGAGTTAGCAGGTGAAGGGGCAAGGGTTGTTTCCGAAAGAATGAAGGCTGTGTTAGGAACTCTTGAAGCTGTGGCCAACCAAGATCGGATCAAGGATTTGAACAATGCTTGGGAGGACAAAAGCAAAATTCTTCAAGATGAGACTAAAAGAAGCGGACATATATCTATGCTTATTGCTGGACTGGATGGATCGGCAGAATTGACAACCGGGAAAGTGGTTAATATTAAGGACAGAGACTATTTCCAGAAGGCAATAGCAGGGAACAGAGCTATATCAGAACCATTAGTCAGCAAAGATGATGGGTCCATAATTATCGTCTATGCAGTGCCGATACAGCATGAAGGAGTTATAGTTGGCGTTTTGGCTGCATTGAGGGATGGGGCTAATCTGAGCAAAATTACCAATGATATTACGTTCGGCCAATCAGGCAAAGCTTTCATGATCAATGAAAAGGGTACGAAAATTGCTCATAGTAACGTTGAACTAGTTATGAACATGGACAATGACTTTGAAAATGTTAAACAGGATTCCTCACTTGAGTCTTTAGTAAAGCTGGAAAAATTAATGACCGAGGGGAAAACGGGCGTTGGTGAGTATGAGTATACTGGGATAGTAAAATATCTTGGATATGCACCTGTTGAAGGAACAAGCTGGTCATTAGCTGTGGCGGCCCCTAAAGATGAAGTTATGTCCGGGATACATACTATGGGCAGGTCGATTTTGATTGCTTCAACGATTCTTTTATTGATTAGCTTAGGAGTGGGGTACTTTATAGCCAGGTTGATCGCTAATCCTATTATGTCGGCTACAGACCATATTAAGGTCATAGCTACAGGGGATTTCACTCACTCTGCTTCCAAGGAACTCATGGAAAGGAAGGATGAGATAGGGGTACTCAGCAAAGCTATTGACACAATGCAACAATCTGTTAAAGAAGTGGTTAAAGGAGTTATCAACGAATCTCGAAATGTTGAAAACGCTGTAATAGCTACGGGTCAAGCTATGACCGAGTTGACCTCACAGGTCAATGAAGTGTCAGCAACAACAGAGGAACTGTCTGCTGGAATGGAGGAAACTGCAGCATCAGGTGAGGAAATGAGTGCATCAGTTACTGAAATCGAGAGGGCAGTGAGCTCAATCTCACTTAAAGCCCAGCAGGGGGCCATCTCTGCGAGCGAAATCAGCAGAAGAGCAAGCACACTAAACCAAGGTGCAGTCTCCTCCCAAAACAATGCACAGACAATCTATCTAAACACGCAAGAAAAAATGATTAAAGCGATTGAAGAGTCTAAAGCGGTAGATCAGATCAATATCTTATCGGATGCGATATTGCAAATTACATCCCAAACTAATCTGCTAGCCTTAAATGCGGCCATTGAGGCTGCGAGGGCTGGGGAAGCAGGTAAAGGTTTTGCAGTCGTTGCAGATGAGATAAGGAAACTGGCAGAGAACTCTAAAAATACTGTTAATGAGATACAGAACGTGACAAAGATTGTCGTTTCATCAGTCGGAAACCTATCAGAAAGCTCTGCGAGTGTTCTAGAGTTCATAGATAAGCAGGTTCTTAGAGACTATGAAAATATGCTTAAAATTAGTGAGCAATATAATAAGGATGCGGAGTTTGTTGATAATCTTGTAACTGACTTCAGTGCAACCTCGGAGGAACTTACCGCTTCAATACAGGAGATGGCGAAAGTAATCGAAGAAATTGCTGTAGCCGCTAATCAAGGGGCTGAAGGGACAACGAATATTGCACAGAAAAGCATAACAGTAGTCGAAAAGTCAGATGAGGTAATGAAACAGGCTGATTTATCAAAAGCAAGCTCACATAATCTCATAGAGATGGTATCAAGATTCAGAGTCTAGAAGTAATTAAGGTAGAACAAAGTTCTATTCTGGTTCCATAAATCCTATGAATTTTGGGGAAAAATAGGGAGTAGCACCAGAGTTGTTGTTAAGCAACTCTAGTACTACTCTTATTTTTTATAAAGTTATTTCGATTAAAGAAATATAATATTAAGAATTATTAAATTAAGAACTGAGAATCCTATATTAAAAGGTGTGTTTAGAAAAAAGGGTGATTTAAAGTATGCAGTCTTTTAAAAAGAGCTTAATTCTTATGGGCTTAGTTTTTCTTGTAATATATATTGTTTATAGATTTTCCTACGCTTGGTTTTGTAATCCGTCTTCATGTGTGAAATGCCATGAAGTAGAACCGTATGTCGTATCCTGGGATGAATCTCCTCATAGCACTGTAGACTGTCGGGCATGCCATGAAGATAGAGGGCCTTTTCATAGACTTGACTACATCGTTCGCGGTATAAGAGACATTGGAATCCACTTTCAGGGAAATTACTCTTTCCCAATGAAGTCTGTCGTCTACGATTCTAATTGTATTAATTGTCATGTTGGTGATTTCAAACCAGAGTCCGAGGCTCCGACTATGCCTAAAGGGCATGCTAAACTTATTAAAAACGGAGTAGGATGCAACAATTGCCATAGAGATACGGGACATAAGAATGGACTTCTCGTCGATGCTAAATTTGAGGCGCTGGAACCGTAAAACTGTTCTTAATGGTAGACAATCGAAAGATAGCAACTAGGTTTTGGCGAGGATCTCTCCCATACGGGATATGTCATATCCGCCAATTCCCATCACTTCATTGCGAAAGGAGGGGGATTTTAAGATGCTAATTAAGGCTTGAAAATGAGGGCGTTCCAGATCTTCTAGGCGTATTACTAAATCATAGCGTTCTTTATGCAG
>JUEG02001156.1_pt1 | contig 16377 bp, 11 predicted proteins | sample 432341 | NCBI WGS metagenome assembly JUEG02 (sample SAMN02953476, study PRJNA257561) | rock porewater metagenome | biome: terrestrial; feature: Opalinus Clay rock; material: porewater; isolation source: Opalinus Clay rock BIC-A1 borehole | place: Switzerland: Mt Terri URL, St-Ursanne ...
CCCCCGCCACTCGCGGGAAAATTCGAGCGGACCTCTGGCGCGCCATCATCGATTACCGGTCTGGCAATAGTTATTATTGGGACGGAGTGCAAGCTGTTCCAATAAATCAAGAATTCGCCGAAATGCAGGGCAGGTTTCCAAAACTCCCGACTATTCCTCGGGAAAAAATGGACACTTGGCGGCGCGAATTTCGCGAGAGTCTGTCGCAACTTGTGCCACTCAACGATCAGGATATCGAGCAGCTTGAGATTTGGGCTCGCCAAGCCTTGCCCACAACAGAATTGCCGCTTCAGACAAGGGGTCTATGGAACGACGACCTTAATAGGCGAGTCGCTGATCGTCTGGCAGGCTGGTTTGAGGAGCACTCGCTGCCTCTTCCTGACAATATGGTCCAACGACGCTTGCCCGGCCGCGAAACAGCTCCCGTAGCCGTCGCGCAGCTTCGGGAGCTCATCTTGCGCTGCGTGCGCACTATGACAGAAGCGGAACTCAGAAGCATGGCCCTCCCCCCCGCTGCTGTTTTGCGTGCCTTCGGGGGAGGACAGTCCGGCCTCCGCGCAGGTTACGGCAGGCAGGGGGAGGTGTGAGCGGGCCTACGCGTGAGCAGCACTCCGAGGCGCCCGAAGTGTGGTTCTTCACGCCTCCTCGCGAGAGCACCGATCAAATCCAGATCCGACGGGCCATACAAAGGAAGTGCGAAGGGGAAGGGGCCACATTTCACGTACGCCGAACAGAGACAGTGAGAGTCGCCGGTGGAGATAACGCGGGTCGCGCATTCGATCTAATTAAGCCAGAAGACGCGCGCAATCTCTACATGCAGATTCATCGCGTTCCAGTAGTCGTCATATCAAGCTCTGGATGTTTTATTCGGCGAGACCCAAGCAGCAACCCCGTCAGAAGAAAGCAATTGATCACCCTGGAAGGGTTCGTGAGGTACAAGGCGCGCTTCCGCATGTTTCGATCTCCTGCCGAATCTGAACGGTTCATGGAGAAACTGAGTACCTTAACCGCTCTTCATCCTGCAACCGATGTGTACGACCCTCGAATCCTGCCGCTACACGTCTTTGACACCCAGCACGATTGGGAGCACCTAGAGGGGGAAGCGGATATGCGAGAGTTCCGGTCAAGGTTCGGCGGAGGATCCACTCGACTTGACCGACGACGACGCGAATGGACTAAGGCGAAGGCAATGCATGGAGGCGATACCCTTAAGGTGTGCAACATCGAAATCCCCAAGGGCTACCACTGGGACGTAACACGGCGCAATGGGGACGAGCGCATCACAACTACTCATGAAGTTTGGAAGCTTCCGGGAAGCAGCTCCTACTGCAACATCTACCCCGACGGATACGTGAGGCCAGGGCAAGGGAGCGGCAAGAACCGAAGCAGGCGCGTTTGGCCTTAGGTAGACATCTCTCGTGGGGAGTGTGACGGGCAAACAAAATGCCTCGCCATATTGAATGGCGAGGCATTTGATAAGATCTTCATTTGTCGAGCGCTCACACTTAGCAAGGCTCCTAAGCGGTGGTACCAGTGGACCGCAACCGAAGAATACTTCGGGGCTCGACTGCTATAGTCGCGCCACTTAATCACCGCCAGCACCTTGCGAAGCTGGGTTGGATCAACCGTCGCTGAACCAACCCCTCCGGTGGGTAGTTACCCCGCGGATCCCTTACAGACTACCTCCTTACCCGCTTTGGTGTCTCCACCTGGCTGTAGCCGCGTGTGGCGGCAGGAGTCCTCAGTGCTAGGCCCATGCCTCGGTACCGGTCGACGCTCCTCTGGATGCCCACTTCGCGCCACGTGCACGGTTGCAGTCCAGCTATGCCAGGCGTTGCGCTGCAAATGGGCTCCTCAACCAAGAGCGATGCGCTGTCATGCGGAACACCCTTTTCGCGGGCTCCGCGCGGCAAGCAGGCAGCCTACGAGGGCCCGCGCACCAGACGCGCACCAGTCCAAGCGGTGAGTGACGGACAACAGCAACAACCGAAGCGAGGAACCAGGCAGCGTCCGTACCTAGTTGTGGCAGGTCAGCGCTGTTGTGGACGGTAGAAGTCGGTGATTCCCAAGCTCAGAGCGCGGGTTCGATTCCCGTCACACGCTCCACACAAAAGCCCCAGGCCATCGGCCGGGGGCTTTTTCGTTGTCGAGCCACCCGATACACCCGCGACAGCCCCGCCCCTCCGCTCCAATGACTGCGGCTGATGGGACGTGCGTCGCCTGGAACGGGTGGGCCAACGCTGCGTGGCGGACAGAGCTGCGGCGCTAGGCTCACCTGAGTCACCCTGGCAGCAGCCCCGGCGGTGGAACACCACCTCTCAGGAGACAACTGATGTCCGAGCAGCACACCTCCGCGTCCGACGGCCCACTGATCCCCATGCCGGCACTCACGCCGACCGCGCTACGGACGGCTGTCGCGCAGATCGCCCCTGCCCATCTGCCCGGTTTCGTGGAACATCTGGACCAGGCCGTGGAGCAGGCTGCCGCGCAGAGCACGATCGCCCCCCTCCGTAGCTTCCTCTCGTGGTGGGGGGAGTTCGTCGCGGTACAGCGCTACCCCGCCAGAGCCGCCCGCCTCCGAGAGTTGGAGCACGCTGCCGAAACCGCGACCAACCGGGACGCCGTGCGTCCGGTGCTCGCCGAGATCCGGCAGATCACGGACACCGCGCGCCGCGAGGCGTGCGAATGAGCGACGCTTGGACGTGGGAGTACGGTCCGGACGCGGAGCACGTCGTCGGAGGACTCCCCGCCGATGTCGTCACCGAGGTCAGCCGACTTGCCGAACAACTCGTGGTGCTCGGCACCGACGCCGGCCAGGTGGGCCGCGGAAAGCTCCACGGCGGCGGGCTGCGCACCTTGGACATCTTCGGCGGCCGCGGCTTCTTCCACTTCCTCGCGCTGGAACGGATGCGCCTCATCGTCATCACCCGGGTCACGTGGAGCGACTGATCCGTCCACTGCCGAAGCGCCGAGCCGAGAACGGGACCTGGCGACGCGGGGGTCGACCACGGTATCGCCGACGCTCCGGTGCTTGCGCTCGCGGAACGGCTCAAGACGTCCAGCGTCGCCACACTGGACCACCGCCATTCCCATGCCATCGAGCCCTTACGATCGGTCTCGTGCCGCCCGGCATCCGGTGACGCCGCGCTTCCTCCCCCGGTCAGCGGTGCGGTGGAGCCCAGCGCACCGGCAGATGCGTGATGCCGTTGATGAAGTTGGAGCTCAGGCGGACCGGCGGCCCGTCGAGTTCCAGCTCCGGCAGGCGGGTGAGCAACTGGTTGAAGAAGATCCGCATCTGCAGACGGCCGAAGTGCGCGCCGAGGCACATGTGAGGGCCCTGACCGAAGGCCAGGTGGTCGTTGGGCGTGCGGGTGATGTCGAAGCGGTACGGATCGGGGAAGGCGCGCTCGTCGAAGTGGGCGGAGGCGTGGTAGACGACGACCTTGTCCCCCTCGTTGATCCGCTGCCCGGCGAGTTCGGTGTCCCGGGTGGCGGTGCGGCGGAAGCTGAGCACCGGCGGGTGCCAGCGCAGCATCTCCTCGACGGCGGTGGGCACGAGGCCGGGGTCGGCGCGCAGCCGCCGGTAGGCATCGGGATGTTCCAGGAGGGCCAGGACACCACCGGGCAGGGCGCTGCGCACGGTGTCGTTGCCGGCGATCACGACGAGGAAGAAGAACATCGCCAGCTCTTCCTCGGTCAGGGGGCGCCCGTCATCGAGGGTGGCGGTGGCCAGCGCGGTCATCAGGTCGTCGGCGGGGTGGCTGCGCTTGTGCCGGGCGAGTTCGTGCGCGTAGTCGAACATGTCGCGCAGCATCGCGGGTGAGCGCGGGTTGAGGGGCCGTCCGTCGGCGCCGCGCACGACCTCGGCGTGCTCGGGGTCCTGGTAGCCGATGACCCGGTTGGTCCACTTCAGCAGCAGGCCGCGGTCGGCCGCGGGGACGCCGAGCAGCTCGGCGAGGTTGGCCAGGGGGAAGTCGTCCGTGACCTCGACAGGCAGGTCGCAGCTGCCGCGCTCGGCAATGGCGTCCAGCAGGGCGGTGGCGCGTGCGGTGATCTGTGCGGTGAAGCGTTCCAGGCGCCGCCGGGTGAAGACGGCGGCGGCCAGGCGGCGGATCCGGCTGTGCTCGGGCGGGTCCATGTTGAGGATCATGCGCCGGATGAAGTCGAGGTCGCCGGGGTCGGGGTCGCGGATCTGGGTGGCGCCGAGCCAGGACGAGTACCCGGCGGGGTCGCGCAGCACCTCGCGGACGTCCTGGTAGCGGGTGACGGCCCAGTAGCCGGGTCCGGCGGGCCAGCCGAGCACTTCGTGCTCGTCCTGCCGGCAGACCGGCGCGTCGTCACGCAGCCGGCGGAAGCTGTCGTGCGGGATGCCGCGCGCGAACACGCGGGGGTCGAACACGTCCGGGGTCCCTGTGGGGACGGCCATCAGTGCCTCTCGAGGAAGCGCTCGACGCTGCTGGTGAGAGCCACCGGGGACTCGTCCATCGCGTACTGCCCGGCGTCGGGGAAGATCTCGAGTTCCAGGTTCGGATACCAGGCTCCGAACGTCGCCTGCATGGTGTCGGCACCCAGCGCCGGGTCGTGCCGTCCGGCGATCACCTGGACCGGCACATCGGCGCCCTGGATCTCGGTGTGGAAGTCGGTGCGGGCCCAGGCAGGCAGATAGGCGGCGAACGCGTCGCGGTCCGAGTTGTCCATCGAATGCCGCACCATGGCGTCCAGCCAGGTGCCGGTGAGCCGGTTTCCGGTGGTGAAGTCGATGATCGCGCGGCGGCTTTCGGGACTGTCGGCGGCGCTGGAGAACAGCTGCCAGCTCTGCTCGTCGAACGGCACACCGCTGGCGGGCACTGGCGACACACCGACGAGTGCCCGCACCCGCTCGGGCGCGTCGGCGTACACCCGTTGCATGACGGATCCGCCCATCGAGTGCCCGAGCAGCGAAAACCGCTCCGACCCCAGCTCGTCGGCCGCCGTCAGCACGTCGGCCGCCGCCTCGGCGACCGAGTACCGCCCCGTCTCGCCGCGACGCCCCCCGTAGCCGCGGTAGTCCAGGAACACATAGCTGTACGCCGCCTGGTCAAGGTGCGGCAGCAGGGCCTGCCACGACCGCGACGAGCCGAACCAACCGTGCAGGACCAGCACGGTGTGCGCTCCTGTACCGACACGCTGAAAGCCCATATTCCGTCCTTTGTCGCCGAGTTGGTGAGCTCGACGAGCTTAGGGCCACGGACCCTGGCCGAGGAACACGGCGCCATTCGCGAAACGGGCTTGCTACTCCAGTGAGCCTTCGTGCCCGAGCTGGTTGTGTTGGACAGGGTCGGCCACCCGGTACACCCAGGTGGCCGACCCACGTCCATCGGTGGCGAACGATCGGTTCAGCGCCCTTCTCTGCTGCCCTTACGGCCCTTGCCGGCGGCCGCCCCGGCGTACTGGCCGGCGGCGGCGGCATCCGCGATGCCCCAGCCGTAGACCGGCGAGTAGACCCCCGTCAGTCCGGTGCCCGGCTGGCGGGCCGTGTCGAGCAGCGCGTCCTCGACGTTGGCCAGAGTCCGGCCCTGCGCGAAGAGCAGGGCGGCGACACCCGCCACGTGCGGCGTGGCCATGGACGTGCCGGCGTAATAGTCGTAGTCCTTCTGGCCGCAGGACGCGGACCCGGTGCCGACCGGCACAGTGGACACGATGTCGTCCTTGCAGGAGATCAGTCCTGCGCCGCCGGGAGCGGCGACGGCCTTCAGGTCGGGCTTGTTCGGCAGTTCGGAGAACCAGCTCTTCAGCTCGTTGCGGTCGGTGGAAGCCACACAGATGGCGCCGGGCTCCCACGCCGGGGTGCTGCAGATCGGGGTGGCCGAGTTCCCGGCAGCGACGACGACCGCTGTGCCCTTCGCGTTGGCGTACGCGATCGCGTCGGTCACCGACGTCTCCAAGCCGGTGATCGTGAGGACCTGGGTTCCCGCCAGCCCGCCGAGGCTCATGTTGATCACATCGGCACCATGGTCCACCGCCCACCGGATGCCGACGGCGATGTCCTCGAAGGTGCCGCTGCCGTTCTCGAGAACCTTGATCGGCATGATCTCGGCGTTCGGCGCGACACCGGCGACGCCGGTGCCGTTGTTCGCGACGGCGGCCACGATACCTGCGACATGGGTGCCGTGCTCGTCGCCGTTGTTCTGCCCGTCGGGGCCGCGGAAGTCGCCGTTCCCACACGGCTGGGCCTGCTTGCCGCAGCCGGTGAACGTGGCGCCGGCCACCAGGTTGCCCTTGAGATCAGGGTGGGTCAGGTCCACCCCTGTGTCCACGACTGCCACGGTGGCACCCGTGCCGGTGCTGGTGGCCCACGCCTGTTCGGCGTGGACCTGGTCCAGGCCCCATTGATCGCCTCGCAGCGGGTCGGTGGTGCCGGCATGCGCGAGGCCGGCCGATGTGCTCAACAGGGAGGCGGCGCCGACGAGCGACGTGGCCACAGCGAATATTCGGGTGCGGTACATGAGTTCCTCTCCTGGGATGAAAGCCGGGGCACCGAGGCTCAGCCGGCCTGCCGAGCGGTGAGGGTGAACTTGTAGTCGGCGCCGTACAGGTACAGCAGCCCGACGTAGGCCGCGCCCGGCGCGATCACGACCTTCTGGCCCGGAGTCGCGAAGTCGCCGGTGATCGGCTTGCACTCCGAGTCGTAGAAAAACATCTGCATCTCGCCGAGTTGGCTCTCCGGCTCGGTGTACGACGCGACGTGCAGTCCGTCGCCCCAGCCGGCCGGCAGTTTCGTGATCCACGCGTCGGCACCCTGAGCGGCCGGCGGTGTGCCGCAGGCGGCCTGCCACGAGGCCACGGTCACGCCGGGACGGTAGGGCTCGGTGCCCGGGAGGTACCACAGTCCCTGCGGCTCACCGACCTGGATCGTTCCCGACTCGCTGACCGGCTCGTCCGGTGTGAACGGCAGCGGCTCGACACCGGAGGCGTCGCCGAACACCTGCAGTTCGGACAGCACGGCGTACGTCTTCGTCTCGCCCTGGATGGAGTCGACGAAGACCCGGACGTGGCTCGCGGTGACCGGTGTGTCCAGCTTCAGGGTCTGCATCAGCATGTCCGGCGCCGTGGGCCGCGGAGCCGGGGCACCGAACGTGCCCGCCTTGACCGTCTTCCACAGCACACCGTCGGTCGACGTCTGGACCGTGAAGTCCTTCGTGACGTTGAACCGTCCGGCAGTCGTCGGCTTGAGCGTGCTGACCGCGATGCGGGAGACCTGCGCCTCCTCGGCCAGCTTCACCTCGGCGACCTGGTGCGCGCCGGAGTTGTACGGCTTGCCCTGGTCCTTGGTCTTCCACGCGGTCGCCTCGGTGTCGTCGATCAGGAAGCTCGCGGGAGAGCCGTCGTCCTGGCTGGACGTCTTCACGACGCTCGCGCCGTTCTGTTTCGAGGCGAGGTTCGGCGCCAGCTTGAGGGTCCGCGCGGTCGTCTTGCCCGACTTCACCTGGAGATCCCGGAACTTCTGGATGCCGAAGCCGCGCGCCTGCACGGTCATCGTGTAGGTGCCGTCGACCATCGGCGCCGAGACGACACCGCCCGAGCCCGACGTGCCGAGCGGTGTCACCCGGGCCTCGAACTCACCGATGATCACCCGGGCGTCTTCGATGGGCTCGCCGGTGGAGGCGTTCACCAGCTTGACCGCGAGCATGCCGTTGCGCGTCGGGGCCGCATGGTCGAAGCCGGGCTTCGGGTCCGTGTCGTCGGGCCCTGCCGTCGCCGCCGACCGGCCCGCGCCGCGGCGGGCGAACACGGTCCAGATCGCGTCGGTGTTGTCGCCGTGGAACCGGAGGGTGTCCGCGTCGAGGATGGCGTCGCGCATGTCGAGGAACGACGGCGACGGCGGGGACAGCGGCATGGCGTCGGTCACGAGGTGCTCGGCGATGTCGCTGCCCGCCTTGTTGCCGTACCGGTCGACCAGGGCACGGCGCAGATCCCAGAGCATGGCCGTCCAGATCTCGCCGTCCGCGTGGACCTCGGGGCCCGTTATGTCGTAGCCGTAGTCGCCGTACGTCAGCGGGCTCCTGTCGAACGCCCAGTTGCGGATGCCCCGATCGGCGTTCCCCACGGCGTACTCGCCGACCACGGCCTTGTCGTAGAGCCCCTCGCGGCCCAAGTGGTTGATGGCGTACCAGTCACCCCAGCCCTCGCCCATCGCGCCGGACTGCTCACCGCCGAGCGCGCCGAGCCCGCCGCCGCCGACGTACCGGTTGGACAGACCGTGGCTGTACTCGTGCTGGATCACGGTCTGGTCGAAGTTTCCGTCGGCGTACGGGCCCTCGAACGCGTCGTTGATCGGCTCCCACAGGTACATGCTGGAGAAGGACGGGATGCCGTCGGGCAGGGTCAGCATGTTGGCGTTGTCCCGGCCGAGGTAGGTCGGCGCGCCACCGGTCGTGGCACCGGAGTGCGCGAGACCGCTGATGGGGTCACCGCCCTTGCCGCCCTTGCCGAAGTTGTTGACCTGGAAGTTGCCCGCGGTCTCGGTGAAGCCGAACCGGTAGAACTCGTCGTGAATCCGGTTGTGGTGGTAGAAGAGGTTGGTCACCGCCGGGTCGCGGTCCAGCACGTACGACGGCGGCAGCGTCTGGCCCTTGGTACGCGCCCAGTTGGCGCCGTACGCATAGTTGAACTGCGCGGTCGGGCTGATGGGCCGGTTGTGCTCGTCGGTCGGTGCCAGGGGTGCCGTGTACTGCGCGAAGGTGTTGGCGTTGTTGCCGAGCGTGGTGGGTCCGGGCAGTCCCGCGACTCCGGTCGGGTCGACCCAGCCGCCCGGCGACGACGGATTCGGGCCGAAGCTCTTGATGACGGGCCCGCCGCCGCGCGGAGCGCCCGGGAAGTTCTCGTAGACCGTGCCCTCGGGCTCCAGCGGGCCTTCGTGCTGCACCAGCGACTGCCTGGCCAGCGTGTCCCCGGTCGCCGCGTCGACGACCACACCCCACGCCTCGTCGAGACTCTTGACGAACAGCACGCTGTACGCCGGGCGGGCGCCGCCGGCCGTCGGGAACGCGACCTTGCGGACGCGCTGCACCTGTGCGAACGGCCCGGCTCCGAAGACCTGGTAGCCGGCCTGAGACTTCCCCGTCGGCAGAGGGACGTAGTCGGACGAAGGGGACAGCGACGACACGACGGCGGCGAGTGCGTCGGCCGGGGACTTGTCGAACCCGGCGAGCAGGCCGCCGCTCCGTACCGGGTCACCGGCGTAGGACAGCACCCGGCCGTCCTTGGCCACGGTTACCGTCAGTACGCCGCCGTGCACGGCCTCAACGCCGTCGAAGGTCTGCGTGAAGCTCACCACGGTGGCGCCGATGCCCGGCAGTTCGTGATTGCGCCGCACCTCGAGCGCCTCGACGTCCGCGGCGGACAGGCCGAACGCCGCGCGGTGCGCCTGGAGCCAGCTCGTGGCGATCGCGAGTGGCTCGCCGGTCCGAGGACCGGTGAGATATCCACCGGGCGCTCGCACAGTCCGAGGCGTCCCATAGCTGGTGTTCCAGGCGACTTTCGCCGATACGTCTCCTGGCGTGGACTTCAGCAGCGCCGCCACGGCCGCGAGCTGCTTTTCGGTGGGCGGCAGGGTCGGCAGGCCACGCCGTACGTCCGTGGATTCCTGCGGGACGTCACCGGCGACGGCCAACGCCGGCCCGGCCGGCTGGTCACCGGCCGCGGAGTTGGCGACCGTCGGTGTCGCCATCAGCGCAGCGGTGAGCGCGGACACGACCAACTTGCGGGATGCATTCATGGGCAGTCCTCGGCTGGAGACGATGCGATGACCGCAGTCCGTCAATGGAAATGAAAGCCTCGGTTCCGCTCCCTGGACAATCCAAGAACTGCACCTAGTCTTGCTTTAATCATGAACGACAATGTGTCCGGATCGCGCCCGCTTCTTCCGGGTCTGTCCCATGCGTCCTTTGCAGAAGACGTGTCCACCGCCGTCCAGGAACGGCTTTCCAACGCCGAGTTGGCCGCGCTCCGTGGCCGGGCCGACCTCGGTTTCGAAACGGTGCGCAACGCCCTGGTGGAAGTGCCGGGGCTCGCCGACGACGACCGGATCGCCCTCGCCGAGATGGCCTCCATGCTCACCCGGTGGGGAGCACCCGGCCCCGCTCCCTGGGTGCTCCTCGACGAGTTGGCCGCCGCTTGCGACACCCCCCGCGCACGCGGCGCGGTGTTTCTCGCACAGGCACGGGCCGCGCGGGGAAAGGCGATGGCCGAGTACGGCTCCCGGGCCCTCTTCGAGTTCACCGCGGCGGGCGACATCGGGGGACAGGCCCTCGCCTTGAGCCGCATGTCATTCCCCGCTGACGCCGGCCTCAGCCCCTCCTACCGGCGAGAGCTCGCCCGCCGAGCGCTGGCACTGGCCAAGCGGTCCGGCGAGCCGTGGATCATCGCTCTTGTCGCCGGCATGCTCGCCGCAGGCGAGACCTATCAGGGACGCAAGCGCGCGCCCCATCGCTGGCGCCAGGCCGCCTCGCTGCTGCCCGCCGACCTCGACGCGGTCACCGGCGAAATCGCCTCACTGAACTACCTGAACTGGGCTTTGACCTGTGCGTACTCCGGGGACTACCCGACCGCCCTGGAGGCCGTCGCTCGCGGCCGGGTGGTGGGCCGAGGGCCCTGGGTCAACAAGTTCGCCGCGGTCGAGGCGCTCGTGCGTCACCGGACGGGATGCCTGGACGCCGCGCAGGAGCAGGCTGCGGTCGCGATGACAGGCGCCGCACCGGGCATCCGCGAACTCGGCAGCGCTGTCGCCGCCGCGGTGACGTTCGAGACGGCCCGCCGCCTCCGGCACGACGACCTCGGGGCGGTCGTCGAAATGGTGTACGCGACCTCGCCTCCGTGCGGCGCGAGCGCGGCGGCAACCGTCGCGTACATACGGCATGCCCGCCGCGAGCCGCGCCCGGCACGCGGGCTGCCGCAGATCCTACGGAAGGCACGAGATGCCGAGCACCACTTCGGCTGGGAGGACGCCCTGCTCGCGCTGACCGAGATCGCACCGGACGCGGCGCGAGACGAGGTCGCCGCCATGTCCCGGTTCTGGTCGCCCTATCCGCGCGCCGCCGCGGTCCGTTCGGTTGTCGAGGGACACCTCGCCGGCAAGCGAGGCTGGTCCTCTCTCATCGAGGGCGCGGACGCCTTCGCCGACATGGGCGAGACCATCACCGCCGGCCGCGCCTACCACGCCGCCGCGAGGGTCGCCCCCTCCCCGCCCGGACGGGCCCACGCCCGCGACCGGGCCGCCGAACTCCTCACCTCGGCGGGAGCCGACAGATCACTGGCCACACTCGCCCGCGACCGCTCCCTGCACCGCGGCCTGGTCCATGTACCCGAAAACCAGCGCCACCAAGTGAACGCCGGGCTCACCCCCCGCGAGCGCGACGTCGCAATGCTCTCGGCCCAGGGGTTCACCGCGGTGGAGATCGCCGACGATCTGGGCATCACAGTCGGAACCGCGCGCAACTACATCATGAACGTCCGCCGGAAGTTCGGCTCGGTTCCCAAGAGGCGCTTGGCGCTGGTGCTCGGTATCGTCGGCGAGCTCGACTGAACTCGACAGCACGAACGCGCAACGGGTTCGGAGCGATGCTTCGCCGGTGCCACGGCGAAGCAAGGGACGGAGAGGATCCGCACAGGGGATGCCGAGCCCCAGCGTGGAGACGACGCTCTGACCGCCTGTGCCACTGCGTGCCATTCACAGGGGTCACCCATGGTCAATGCGGCTGCGGGCCCACGTCGGATTGCTGGATCAACGCGGCCTTCTCCTCAGGACTCTCCCCGGTCAGGTGCAGCGGAGTCGACTGCACCGGGCGGCAGGCTGTGTACGCCCCGGTGGGCAGCTCAAGGGCGGCTCGGTGCGCAGGGCTTTCGCGCACCGAGCCGCCCGATCGTGACGCGGCGTGCCGTCTAGGACACTTGCCGGGGAGCCTCGAAGGTGGTGAAAGCGCTCTTCTTCGGCAGGCGGTACGCCTCGCGGCCGGTGATCGCGTTGAGGATCGTGGCGTTGCGGACGGCGCCGATGTCCAGGTTGGGGGAGGAGACGCCGTAGGCGTGGGTTTCGGCGTTGGACACGAAGACCCGGCCGGCGACCCCCTCGGCGAGCTCGATGGAGTGGTCGACGCGTATGCGAGGACGGCCGCTGCCGTCACGCAGCAGCAGGTCGTCGACCGGGGTCAGGAACGCGGGCGTCCGATTGCGGTAGCCGGTCGCGGCCACGACCAGGTCGGTGGTGTGTGAGAAGAGCTGGCCGGTGTCGCGGTGCCGGCAGGTCAGCACCGCCTGCCCCGCCGAGTCCACGGCCGCCGATTCGGCCGCGATGCCGAAGCGCAGTTCCACGTCGGCCAGTCCGTGTTCGAGCTGGCGGCGGTAGAGCAGTTCGTGGACCTCTTCGAGAGTGTCGATGGAGATGCCCTTGTAGAACTGCCACTGCTCGCCGACCAGCCGGTCGCGTACATCCTCCGGCAGGGAGTGAAAGTACTGCATGTACGCCGGAGTGGTCATCTCCAGCACCATCTTGGTGTAGTCGAGCGGCGCGAACGACGAGGTGCGGGTCAGCCAGCTCACCGCGGGGCCGCCCTCGAGGTTACGGCCGAGAAGGTCCACCGTGACCTCGGCGCCCGACTGGCCGGAGCCGACGACCGTGACCTTCCCCGCGGCCGCCACGTCCGACGCCCGGTACAGGTAGTCGGAGGTGTGCAGCAGCTTCTCGGGCGGCAGGCCCGCCAGGGAATCCGGGATGTGCGGCGCGGTGCCGATGCCCACGACGAGGTTGCGGGCGCGCATCCGCAGACGGGCGCCGTCGCCGCGCACGGCGTGCACGGTGAAGCGTTCGGCCGCGGCATCCCACTGAACCTCCTCGGCCCGGTGCGAGAAGTGGACCGAGGGCAGTTTCGCCGCCGCCCAGCGCAGATAGTCCTCGTACTCGCGGCGGGACGGGAAGAAGTTCTCCCGCACCGTGAACGTGTAGAGCCGGTCCATGTCGTGCAGGTACGCCAGGAACGACAGGGGGTGGCTGGGCGCGACCAGGGTGACGAGGTCGGCGAGGAAGTTCACCTGCATCGAGGCGTCGCCGATCATCATGCCGCGGTGCCAGGTCAGCTCGGGCTGTTCTTCCAGGACGACCAGGTCGAGGTCGTCCACCGTCGAGGCAAGGGCGGCGAGTCCCAGGTTGAAGGGGCCGCAGCCGATGGCCACCACGTCGTGTTCGGTGGTGATCGTCATGAGGGCATGTCCTCCTCTCGGCGCGGACGGACGAGCAGGGCGGAGGTCTTGTCGGGGAAGGCGGCCTCACCGGCGTACCGGAATCCGGCGGCGGCGAACGCCTTCAGCGAGGGGGCGTTGTTCACATCCGGTTCGGCGACCACGCGCGTGCATACGGGGTCGGCGGCGAGCAGGCCCTCGGCCAGGGCGCGCAGCACGGACCGGCCCAGGCCCTTCCCGGTGCGGCCCGCTTCCCCGATGGCGATGTGGACGCCCAGGTCGTGCGGCAGCTGTGGGTAGTGCCCGGCGAGCCGGTTGCGTATCACCCGGTACACCTCGATGTACGCCAGCGGCTTGCCGTCCAGCCCGATGAGGACGGGCAGGATCTCATCGCCCGCGAGGTGCTCGGCGATCTCCTCGTGCCAGCGCTCGCGCGGCCATGCCTGGTGCCAGAAGGCGTCGATGTGCGGTGACTGCATCCAGCCGTGCACCAGGTCCAGGTCAGCGCCCTCGGCCCTGGCGACGCGGGCCGACCAGGGGCCGCTGAGAAGGGGAAGCGGAGGGCCCGGAACGGTGGCGGCCGGCTCCTCGTCCACTGGCGTCATGCTGCGGCCTCCCGGAGGGGGTTGGGGGCGTCGAGGTAGACGGACTGGGCATCGAGCGGTGCGAGGACCTCGTCGATGCCGTGCAGCCGGGTGAGCAGGTTGCCCTTGCACGGCAGGGTGTCGGCCCGCAGCCAGCGGCGGGCCAGCCGGTCGCCGTCGGGGCCGGCTTCGGCGAGCGCGGGCAGAGCCGCCCGCAGCCGGTCGGCGAGTACGGCGAGCAGGTCACGCTCGTCCGCCAGGCCGTCGACGGCGAGGCAGCCGATGACCGACAGTGCCTGGTTGCGCAGCAGGTAGTACGACAGCCGGTCGTCGACGAGGGCGTCGTCGACCACGGCGAGCGTGGAGGAGTCGGTGCGGAGCTGCTTCAGCAGACCGGGCAGGTGGGAGGTGGCCAGGTAGTAGCCCTGGTTGTCGCGGAACGTGCTGCCGGTGACCCGGCCCTGCGCGTCCAGCCGGACGAGGGTGTTCTGCTGGTGGGCCTCCAGGCCGATGCCGGTGGCGGCGTACAGGTGCAGCATCGGCACGAGCACCTTGTCGGTGTAGTCGGCCGTCCACTGCTCGGCGGCGCCGGAGCCGAGTGCGGCGACCAGTGTGCCGAGTGCGCTGCGGCCGAGGCCGGGGCGCGGTGCCACCAGGCCCACGAGACAGCGCAGGCCGGCGATGCCGTCAGGGACTTCGCGTACGGCGACGTCGAGGCCGGTCACGTCCGGGCCTTCCGGGCGCCCCGGTTCGTCCACCGCGAGCCAGGCCGGGTCGCGGGTGATGTCGAACTCCGGGTGGGACCGGAAGGTACTGTCGGCGTACCCGGCGTCGAGGAGCCGGTTGATCTCCAGGCCGCGGCGCAGCTCGGTGCGGGTGGACTCGCGGCGGGAGTTCGTCAGCCGCAGGCCGAGGGAAAGCTTCAGCATCACGTCGGCGTCCGGCCGGTACAGGGTGCGCACGCTGGAGGTCGGCCACCACTCGGGTCCCAGCTCGCCCAGCGGCTTCAGCGCGCCGGAGGCGATGAGGGCCTTGATACGAGGCCGGTGCAGCAGGTCGTGGGCCTGCCAGGGGTGGGCGGGCACCAGCACCCGGCCGTCGTCCGAGCGTCGTTCGGCCAGCTCGGCAAGGAGTGCCACCGTGTCCCGGCCCGCCAGGGAGGGGGCTCCTTCGACCGCGTCGTGCGAGACGACCGACTCGTCGGCGGAGAACCAGTGCAGCCGGAAGGATCCGCGCAGCTCGGGCGAGAACGCGGCGGTGTCGTGGTCGGAGATGCCGTCGCGGCTCTTGGGCGCGGGATGGTGCAGATGGCCGAGCAGAAGAGCCTGTTCGGCCTCGAGGAAGCCGTCGACCCCGGCCGGCGGCTGCGGGTGGGCCCGGCGGTCGGAGATGAACGTCGCGACACGGCGTACGGACTCGGCGGTGCGCTCCACCAGGTCGGCGACCTCGCCGGCCGGGACGCCCCCGGGGCGGCTGCCCCCTCGTACCGCCGCCTCGGTGGACAGCAGCGCGATGGCCGTCACCGGGTCGGCGACCGCGCCGAGCAGGCCTCCGGGGCCCTCCAGGCGGGCCGGGGCGAAGCGGTGCCAGTCGGTGGGCGAGCGGTGGGTCACCTCGGTGACGAGTGACAGCCCGGCAGTGGGGAGCTCGACTCGGAGCGGTCCGGGCACGACCGGGGTGCCGGTCTCCCGCAGCCAGCAGCGCAGCAGCGCCTCGATGTGGGCGTGTTCTGCGGCGCCCCGCGCGTCGAGGACATGCAGCGGATCGGCCGGGGTGAGAGCCGGGCCGGAAGCCGCGGCGGTGGTGGTGCTCATGCGGCGTCCTCCTCGATGAGTCGTGCACAGATGCGGCCGGCGTCGAGGACGGTGTCCACGAGGCCGTCGATGTCGTCGGTGGTGGCGGTGGGGTTGAGCAGCGTGAACTTCAGGCACACCTGCTTCGCCGACCCGGGTCCGGCGGCCTCGACCTCCGTACGCCCGATGAGCGCGCTGCCGGATTCCAGCAGCCGTCGGCGCAGGGCTCCGTTGAGTTCGTCGGCGGCCGACGGGTCCGCCCCCCGGTAGCGGAACACGACCGTGGTCAGCTCGGCGGGCGCGACCAGCTCCAGCTCGGGCTCGGCGAGGACGCGCTGCTCGGCGTGGCGGGCGAGGTCGTGACAGGCGTCGACCATGCGTCCCATGCCGGTGCGGCCGTACGTCATGAGCGTGGCCGCGGCCTTCACCGCGTCGGGGCGGCGGGTGGTCTGCAGGCTGCGACCGAGCAGACCGTCGTATCCGGCCTCGGAGTCGTCGGTCGGGTTGAGGTAGGCGACTTCACGATCGAGCGACGTGAAGGCGGTGGTGTCGGACACCAGCAGCACACTGGTGGCCGCGGGCTGCCAGCCGATCTTGTGCAGGTCGAGGGTGACCGAGTCGGCGAGCTCCAGACCGGCCAGGCGGCCGGCCAGCCGGTCGGAGAACAGCGCGCCGAAACCGTAGGCGGCGTCGACGTGCATCCACATGCCGTGCCCCGTGGCGATCTCGGCGATCTCCGGGAGCGGGTCGATGGAGCCGAAGTCGGTGGTGCCGGCGGTGGCGACCAC
>JUEG02000156.1_pt1 | contig 16275 bp, 14 predicted proteins | sample 432341 | NCBI WGS metagenome assembly JUEG02 (sample SAMN02953476, study PRJNA257561) | rock porewater metagenome | biome: terrestrial; feature: Opalinus Clay rock; material: porewater; isolation source: Opalinus Clay rock BIC-A1 borehole | place: Switzerland: Mt Terri URL, St-Ursanne ...
GCAATTACATTTGCAGTTCAGCACGCAGAAGGCAGAGTGCCGATTATCGCAGGCACAGGTAGTAATGACGTCGAATACGCGCATGACCTCACTCGTCATGCCTGCGAAGCAGGTGCGGATGCAATGCTCGTAGTCACCCCTTATTACAACAAGGCTACACAAAAAGGCCTGATTAAAATGTTTACACAAATTGCCGACAAGAGTACAAAGCCTATCATTCTCTATAATGTGCCTTCTAGGACAGGTATTAATATTGATCCTGCAACCTACGAGGTATTAGCTGAACACGAAAATATAGTAGGGATTAAAGAAGCAAATGGCGACATTTCGAAAATTGTTGAAACGATGGCGCGTGTGCGTGGCAAGCTTGATTTGTATTCTGGCAATGACGATCAGATACTTCCACTAATGGCGCTTGGTGGAGTTGGCGGCATTTCTGTGCTTTCCAACATTATGCCAGCACAGACACGTGAGATTTGCACCCGTTTCTTTAATGGTGACATTGCCGGCAGTGCAGAGCAGCAATTTAAATTTTCTACCCTTCTAGACGCACTGTTTTGTGAAGTAAACCCTATTCCTGTCAAGGCTGCTATGGCAGCTATGGGTTTCTGCAAGGATTATCTCAGATTGCCTCTTACTACAATGGAGGATGCAAACCGTGAAAAGTTGTTCGCTCTTATGAGAGAATTTGGATTGAACGTATGAGGAATTTATTAGAATAGCGAAGGGTGTACCAGAAGAATTGCAAAAGTAGTAGCTCAGAATAAGTTCGCTTTAACATAAATACCGCTGAGAAATCATAGTTTATCAGCGGTATTATCTTCCCAAGTTCGCGCACTAAATTTTGATAAAAGTCTTGTGTAGTAAGCATTTCGAGTTTTCGAGATGCTTATTTTTATTGTCTAGATTCGAACCAAGCGGTAACTCCTTGACCACCGCCACAGCAGAAAGATACAAGTCCATTTTTTAGTTGCTTTTCCCTCATGATGTATGCCAGTTTGGCAGTTAGAATACCACCCGTTGCTCCGAGTGGGTGCCCTAGAGCAATAGCGCCACCATTGATATTAACTTTATCCATATCAAGTCCTAGATCTCTGATGCATGCTATCGTTTGTGCAGCAAAAGCCTCATTTAATTCAATAGCATCAAAATCTTTAATCGTCATCCCGGTCTTATTCAGAAGTTTACGTGTGGCATGAATTGGACCTAACCCCATGTAATTGGGATCCAGGGCAGCGACGGCATAACCCTTAAATTTCAACATCCAATCTAGACCCATAGCCTCTGCCTTCTCTCTAGACATTACCACACAGGCAGAAGCTCCATCATTCATTGGCGAGCTGTTTCCTGCAGTTACTGTGCCATCCATCTTGAACGCAGGTTTTAATTTCTCTAAATCCTTCAAGCTAATATCTTCCCGAGGACACTCATCGTTTGTTATTACTACAGGGTCACCTTTTCGTTGGGGTATGGTTATCGGTACAGTTTGTTCGTCAAAAGCACCCCTGCTCATTGCTGCAACAGCTTTCAGGTGGCTATTCAAAGAGAAATTATCCATTTCTTCTCTGGTAATTCCATAAAGCTCGGCAATGTTTTCAGCAGTTATTCCCATTGGAGGATTCCCTATTTGTAATGGGGATACTTGAATGCCATAAAACTTTGGTGGCTGTACGTTGTACGCTCGATCAGGCTTTTCCATAGCAAAAGGTCTACGAGAATCACTTTCAGCTCCTCCTGCAATGTACACATCACCAAATCCGCCCATTACCAATGCAGCGGATAACATGATTGCATTTAAGGCGGAAGAACATTGTCTATCGATTGTTAATCCCGGTACCTCAAAAGGCAAGCCAGCTTCTAACACACACATACGAGCCAGATTGGCAACATCAAAGGAAAATAAATTGCCCATAATGACATCATCAATTTCTAGTGGATTGATACCTGATCGTTTAACTGTCTCTTTAATTGCAGCGGCACCCAACTTGTAGGCTGGAACATCTGCTAGAACTCCACGACATTTTCCAACGGGTGTTCGCACTGGCGCTACGATGACTGCTTCACGTAATAGCACATTAATACCACCTTTCACTATGATTAGATTTTATCAATATAGTCTTGCAAAAAGTGTGCCATTTGGATTAAGGAGTAACATGTAATTCGTTGTCGTATTTGTTTGGTACAAAAATTGCATAACTATCTTTTATCCTCAAATTACATTGGCAAGGAAGGGGGTGAGGCAACAATTTCCATAACGTTTTATGCCTGAGTCTAGCGAGAGGAATGGTAATTATAAATGATACTATTTCAACGACATCTTCGATAATTGATAAGCTTGAATCTAAGCATCTATTAAAATTACGCACACATTGTGTTAATCAAAAGGATGAGCTAATTATGGATGGAGAAGCCTTGCTTTTTATTCAGAGGAGCTAAGCTTTCTGTTTACAGAATAGAGAAAGGTTAAAAAAGTGAAAAATTTATTTGATATAAGCGGAAAGGTCGCTATTGTGACAGGAGCAGGACAGGGCCTAGGGGCTTCAATGGCTCACGCTCTTGCCGCTGCTGATGCCTCCGTTGTTTGCGCTAGTAGAACTCTATCCACTGCTGATGAAGTCTGTAATGAAATCAGCAATAATGGGGGTTCCTGTATTTCTGTTCAGGTAGATGTGGGTAACTCTCTAAGCGTTGAAAATATGGTGAAGCAGACCTTACAGAAGTATGGAAAAATTGATATTTTGATCAACAACGCAGGTATTAACCATAGAGAATTGTGTGTAGACATGTCAGAAGAGCAGTGGGATGATGTTATCCGTGTCAATCTCAAAGGGATATTCCTATGCTCACGTGCTGTTGGGCCTACTTTAATTAAAAAAAGGAGTGGTAAAGTTATCAATATTACCTCGGTTATGGGGTCAGCGGCATTGCCCACTAGAGGAGCATATTCATCTACAAAAGCAGCCGTCATTCAATTCACAAAGGTCCTTGCTCTGGAATGGGCTCCTTATAATATTAATGTCAATGCCCTTGGACCGGGTTACTTTAAGGGAAGAATGAATAATTCCTTAGAGGATGCTGATGCGATCCTTAATCGTATTCCGATGGGTAGAATGGCAGAGCCAGAGGAATTGAACGGTACTCTCCTGTATTTAAGTTCTGAGGCTTCAAATTATGTAACGGGTCATACACTTTTCGTTGACGGTGGTTTCCTCTGTCTTTAAAGTACTTGGCATCATTTCGCCTTAATATATAGCTAAAATTGTATAGGTTCATTCTTTCACATATGCTTCACTAACCTATGCAATAAAATTGAAAGGGGTAGCTTTAATCATGAATTGGAGAGACACGTACAATAGTCGCTTAACAAGCGCAGATGAAGCAGTAAAGGTAGTTAAATCAGGGGATTGTATTATACCGGGCCATGCGGCTAGTGAGTCAGAACTATTGCTCAATGCACTGTCTAAACGTTACCTAGAATTAGAAAATGTCACTATTATACAGGGCGTGGCTTTAGGAAGCTCTGCCTACTGTAGACCTGAAATGAAGGGCCATTTTATCCTGAAATCGATGTTCGCTGGAGCTAATACTCGGCAATCTATCTGGGAAAACCGGGGGTCGTTTTTTCCGCTGATGTTTCATGAGTTCCCGAGGGCTTTTCGGGAGGGGTATTTAGGGTCTGATGTATTTTTCACGATGGTTAGCCCTCCTGATGAACACGGCTATTGCAGTCTAGGCATGTCAATTGATCATTCCAGGGAATTGGTGAAGTGCGCTAAACTAGTCGTTGCAGAAGTAAACCCGAACGTTCCACGAACTTATGGTGATACCTTTGTACATGTTAATGACCTTGATTATATCGTAGAAAATGACGGCCCCATTCTTGAACTTAAGAGATTTGCAGAGATGGATGAAGTTACTCAGCTGATCGGTAAACATGTAGCCGGTCTTATTAAAGATGGTGATACACTTCAGTTAGGTGCGGGCACTATTCCAGATGCAGTGCTGTATTATCTTAAGGAAAAGAATGACCTGGGAATCCATACTGAAGTGTTTTCCGATGGTCTAATCAATCTCATTGAGGCAGGTAATGTAAACTGTTCGAAGAAAACGTTATGGCCGGGAAAAATAGTAGTAACCTTCGCTCAAGGTACTAAAAAAGTTTACGAGTATATTAACTTGAATCCAATGTTTCAATTTATGCCTGTTGATTATGTCAATGATCCATGCGTGATCGCTAAAAATGATAATATGGTCGCTATTAATGGTGCTATAGAAGTTGATTTGGGTGGACAAGTGTGCGCAGAGGCTATCGGAACTAAACAATATAGTGGGATAGGTGGACAATTAGATTTTATCAGGGGAGCAGCAGCTTCGAAAAACGGCAGACCAGTTATTGTCTTACCCTCCACGGCTAAAAATGGAACTATTTCGAGAATCTCCTGTCAGTTTAGCAAGGGGACTCCTATCACTACGACTAGAAATGATATTCACTGGGTAGTCACGGAATATGGGGCAGTTAATTTGTTCTGTAAATCGGAATTAGAAAGAGCTACAGCCCTTATAAGTATTGCGCATCCTGATTTTAGATCCGAGCTAAAACGTCAATACCATGAGGTCTATGGACGGGTGATTTAGTAGATAATCTATCATCAGTAAATAAAAATAATGAGGTGTTTGTATGAGTTTTCAAAAGAGTAAAAATGATATCGTTTGTGTTAGTGCAGTAAGAACGCCTTTTGGCAAGTTTGGCGGCTCGATGAAAGATATTGATATTTATGACCTCGGTGCCATCGCCATGACAAATGCAATGAGTAAGATCAACCTTGATCCGGCATTAATTGATGAAGTATGGTGGGGAAATGGTGATACCAGTAGTACGAAGGATCCATTTACCCCGGTGGTAGCTCGACAAACAATGTTAAAAGCCGGAATTGCACCAGAAACTCCATCTGTTTCCTTTGATCAAGCTTGTACCTCTGCACTGAGTGCCGTAAAATATGGTGCTCGAAGTATTAAGCTAGGAGAAGCGAAGATTGTTATGACTGGCGGTTCTACGAGCTTTAGCACAGTTCCCTTTTTATTCCGGGACATTCGGTGGGAAGGGAAAAGGCATTCTTCCTTTATGGTTGAAGATCCTATTATTCCGTTAGGTTATAAAGATTATGCCCCAGTAGCAGTGGATTCAGGTAACGTTGCCATCGAGTATGGTATATCAAGAGAAGAACAAGATGAATTAGCTCTGGCGAGCCATGTTAATTACGGTAAAGCATGGAAGCGGGGGTTCTTTAAGCATGAAATGGAAGCACTTGAACTATCCCTTAAGGATAAAAAGGGCAACGTTATTTCTTCCAAAGTCCTAGATAGGGATGAACAATACCGTGCTAATCTTGATATGGCACAATTAGCAAAGTTAAAACCGATCTTTGGTAATCCTACCTGTACTGCAGGCAACGCGCCAGGAATGAATGATGGTTCTGCTGCACAGATTATCACGACTAGAGAGAATGCCGAAAAACTGGGATTACCTATCGTTTATACTCTGGTCGCTATTTCAACTATTGCACTCCAGCCCAGAATTATGCCGGTCTCGCCAGCTTTTGCGATCAAGAAATGTTTGGATGAAGCTAACCTAACCATTGAAGATATGAAATACATAGAAATCAATGAGGCTTTTGCTTGCGTTCCTCTGGTTTCTTTGAAACTTTTATCCAATGATAGATTTCTAAAGAGTGATTTTAATGTGATGGTTAAAGAAGCCTCTCTACAGCCAATTCTCGATAATGTCGATGCTAAGTATCAGCAGTTGAAGGACAAACTAAATGTAAACGGGAGTGCTATTGCTACCGGACATCCTAATACAGCAAGTGGTGCCCGTATAATGATGACCGCTGCATATAATCTGAAGGAAAATGGTGGCGGCTACGCTAGCTGTGCTATATGCGGGGGTTTGACCCAAGGTGCAGGTGCAATAATTTGGGTTGAATAAGCCAATTAACAGCGTGTATTTTTTACCGGAAATATTATACAGAAGGGTATTCCGAACTTTCTGTCGAATCTTTGTTTATGGTGTTTCAGTTTTGAATATCGTTAACAAGGGGGTGCTCGTATGACAGGAAAAGAAGATAGTGATGTTGAAAAAGGTTTCCATACACTTGAGGAAATCATGAATACTGACTATGATTCTATTTTTGTTACTAATTCCGAAGGCGTTGTTTTGATGGCTAATTCAACAGCTGAACGACTCCTTAATACACCAGTCTCGGAATTGATTGGTTCGAATGTTGATGGACTGATTCGCAAAGGATATTATGATAGATCAACTGCTATGGAGGCAGTTGACAAGAAAATTACTGTAACTGGTACGATTATCAACCGAGATGGTCAGAGTCTTCTAACTACGAGTACTCCCATATTCGATGCTGAAGGTAATGTGGTAATGGTGATTAGTACCTGTCGAGATGAGGAAGCCTTGGTTAAATTCGCCGAAAAACTGGACAAGGAAAGAGAAACGACTAGACGATTTAAAGAAGAAGTTCAATATCTTAGGAATCGAAGGTTTGCAAATCATTGTTTGGTGGCTGAAAGTCAGGCCATGAAGAACACATTGCTTAAGGCGGATACCGTGGCACCTACAGATAGCTCAGTTCTACTATTTGGTGAATCAGGCACGGGTAAGGAAGTTCTGGCCGAGTATCTGCATAGAAACAGCCGTCGAGCAAAAGAAGCCTTTATAGCCGTGAATTGTGGTGCTATCCCAGAAAGCCTAATCGAAGCGGAGTTGTTTGGTTACGAAAAAGGATCATTTACTGGTGCGGACGCCAAAGGTAAAGCTGGATTATTCGAAATTGCCGACAAAGGTACAGTCTTCCTTGATGAAATAGGGGAGATGCCATTGTCGGTACAGGTAAAATTATTGCGAGTTCTGGAGAACAGCGTTGTGAGAAGAGTAGGAGGGACCAATTCTCACAAAATGGACGTCCGTTTAATCTGCGCGACAAACCGCAATCTAAAAAAAATGGTGGATGATAAGTTATTTCGAGAGGACCTTTATTATCGGATCAATGTGATACCCCTTAGATTAACCCCATTGCGGGAACGACCGGAAGATATTTTAGCCTTGAGTGATATGTTTTTGAAGAAATTCAATAAAAAATATGGCTATAACAGGATTCTGCACAAGGAAACACTCAAAGAATTTTTAGAATACACATGGCCTGGCAATGTACGGGAACTTCGCAATTCAATTGAACGCATGGTGATAACAGGCGCGGGCAAGGGTACTGACTATGATGAAGAAGAACATTTGACTATTACCCCTCAAGACATTGTGAGTGAACAAAATAGTGAGAGTTATAACCTTTCTATACCGAAGAAGGGCAGACTAAAAGATATTGTCGCACAAATAGAGAAGGAATACATCGTTAAGATATTGCAAGACTGCAAAGGATGCGTAAGTAAGGCCGCTAATATATTGGATGTTGATCGCTCAGCAGTCTATAGAAAAGTTCCAATTAATGATATTAGGGTAAATAGTAATTCCAATAAAGAAATTTGAATTTGTTGAAATTTGAAGCAATTATAGCACATATAGTAAATTTGCAACATAGAAGTGTTGCAAATTTACTATATGTGCTTATTGAAGCTCTAAATATAATTTGAAGATTATTTTAATAATAAAATATTTTTTATAATCCAATTTATTTAATTAAGAAGATTAGACTCTGCGTGTGTGATTTGCCAATCGGAGTAGTAGCCGATTAAATAAAATTATTTAATATTTATCAGATTATTTGCAACCTTGTAATAATGGAAGTATTAAGTTGCTAACAGGCATGAAATTTGCATATACATAACATTTATTAAACTAACTATCCCACTAATATAGTACAGGGGGTGGCATTGAGTAGATATCTCTAAAGATATCGAAGAGTACGGATTGCTTTTTAGAACTCATATTATATTTGAGGAGGAATAATATTGGAAGATGTATCACGTCGTAAATTCATGAAAATATCGGGGGCATCTCTGGCAGCTATAGCTTTTCCTGGTTTATTGATAGGATGTGGCAGCACTAAAACAGAGACTAATGGTACTAGTACAACCCCTACTAAGAAGGAATTTGTTATTGGTGTTATCGGTGCTATGACTGGTCCTAGCGCTCAACTGGGAAATAACGCCAAGTATGGCGTTACTATTGCGATTGATGAAATTAACGCCAAAGGTGGAATTAATGGAGCTATGATTCGCTTGGCTATTCGTGATGACGAGGCGGATCCAACAAAATCACTCAACCTTGCTCGAGAACTTGTGACTAAGGAAAAAATTGATGCTTTTATTGGTCCCACAAATACAACTTGTGCAAAAGCCATTCAACCTTATTTGAATCAGAATAAAATTATTCAAATGAACGGTGGGTGTACTGGAGCGACTCTGATCAACGAAAAAGAATTTCCTTATACATTCAGAACCCATATTAATGACCGCGACCAAGCAACCTATATGGTAGATCGTGCAATTAAAAACGGCCGTCAAAGGATAGCCATGGTACATGATACGTCCGCACTTGGAAGTGGAGCTAAAGCGGATATGGAGGCAGCCTTCAAAAAAGTAGGTAAAGAGCCTGCAGTAGATTGTTCCTATAATGTGGGCGATGTTGATATGTTGGCGGTTGCTCAAAAAATGAAGGACGCTAAATGTGATTCTGCTTTATTCTTTACATTAGGGGTGGATGGAGCGCGTATTGCCAAAGCTTTAGAAAAAATTGAATACTTACCTCCGAAAATTGAGATTCATGGCTATACCAGTGTCGGTCAACCGGCCTATAGAGATCTAGCTGGAAGTGCTGCAGAAGGTACCGTTTGTAATACACCTTCGAAGTGCGCCTACAAAGCAGGTGGGGAACTTCCTGCACGCCAGTCGGGATTAGCAAAAGCCTTTGAAAGTAAATTTGGACCTAATGCGACCAATGAGATAATTTTCGCTACGGCGGTTTCACACTATGACTGTGTTTATATTATTAAGGAAGGCGTGGAAAAGTCTAAGAGTTTTGAAGCTGACAAGATTAAAGCAGCTATTGAAACAATTGCCAACTACGATGGCGCAAATTCTAACTATAAGTTTAGTCCAGATAGACATGATGGTAACGAGGCTGGCAATTTGTCGGTTGGGTTGGTAACTAAAAATAACAAAGGAATGTTACAGTTAGCTGAGTAGTTATTTAACGTTGGTGGTATAACTTGTAAAGGCTATGCCACCATAATTTTTTCAACTAGTTATTTGTCTTATCTATCTTCAATCAGACGAAAGAGGTGATGATATGTTTCAAGCTTTAGAGAGTGGCATGGTAATGGGGTGTATATATGCATTACTTGCCTTAGCCATCAATATCATTTATTCCACCACAGGCATAATTAATTTTGCTCACGGGGAGCTTGTAATGCTCGGTGCTATGTTCGGACTTTATTTAATCGTAGGAACCGGAATCCCGTTTATTCTAGGATTGGTACTGGCGTGCGCTTTTATTGCAATGGTAGCGATATTATTATATTACACTTCTGTACGCCCTTTTGGAGGCAATTTAGGTAGTTCCTTGGGATGGTTAATGGCGACTTTGGGTGCAGGTATTGTGCTTAAAAATGTCGCTATGCTGGTATTTGGTACTCAACCGAAGGCGTTTCCTCCGATTGGTGGGTCAAAATTAGTTGATTTCTTTGGTATTAAAATACTTCCCCATGATATCTGGGTGATCGTTATAACCTTAATGATAGCAATCTTCTTTAATGTCGTATTGGGAAAAACAATCCTAGGAAGTGCTATAAAAGCGACAGCTTTTAGCCATAACGTTACCAAGCTCATGGGGATTAGTGCTCAAAAGATAGTAATTATCTGTTTCAGCTTGAGCGGGATTATTGCAGCAATAGGTGGGATATTAATAAGTCCAATCACCTTTGTCGGCCCTGAAATGACAACCACCATCGCCTTAAAAGGATTTGGAGCGGCTATAATTGGCGGTGTAGGCAATAGTAAAGGTGCCTTTGCGGGAGGACTTTTACTTGGAATATTGGAAGCATTGGCTATGACTCAGTTAACACCAGGTTATAAAGATGCTATTGCTTTTTTAATTATGATAATAGCAATCACCATTAAACCAGAAGGGATATTCGGTGTGGCATATGAAAAGAAAGTATAATAATGAGCAAAAATTACTATTCATTATAGCGGCACTACTACTTGTCGGATTTTTAGCGGGACCCGCAACTGGCCCGTACTTTTTAAGGCTAATGAGTCTGACACTTATATATCTGATACTTAACACTGGACTAAATATCGTCTCAGGATACGCAGGGCAGGTTTCACTTGGTCAGGCAGGATTGTACGGTATAGGAGCCTATACCGGTGGTGTGCTTGCAGTGAAATTGGGACTGTCATTCTGGCTATGTATGCCAGCGGCCATGGTAGTAGCTGGTATCTGCGGATTCATTGTTGGGATACCAACCCTGAGAGTATCCGGTCACTATCTAGCTCTTATTACTATTGGATTTGGTGTCATAGTAGAAAAGTTTATGGTCGAGTGGGTACCCCTTACAGGAGGCCCTGGTGGTATTTCTGTACAACCTATTTCAATAGGGGGAGAAGTTCTATCTGAAGTACAGATTTATTATGTAATTTTGGCTATTTGCCTGTTAGTGTTATGGGTGGTCAATAATATTATTAAGAGTCCCTATGGAAGAGCTTTTTCAGCTATTAGAGACAATGAAATTGCCGCAGGGTGTATGGGCATTAATATTATGGGCTATAAATTAATGGCCTTCGTCTTAAGCGCCGTATTTGCAGGGTTAGCTGGGTGCATTTATACCTACTTCAGTATTTTTATTAGTCCGGATACATTTTCCTTTAACCTATCCGTATTCTTCTTATTATGCTTGATCGTCGGGGGACAAGGTACGATGGCTGGACCTATTATTGGTACCATCTTATTGACTATTCTTCCGGAATACATGCAAGCCCTCGATAAATATCGGTTAATTATCTATGGGTTATTACTGATAGTTTCCGTAATCGGTTTGCCTAATGGAATAAGCGGTTTAATAATGAGAAAATTCCCCAAGTTGCTTGCTATCGAAAGACCAGAAGAGATTGACGAGGATCCTATAGTAGATCGGAGCCACAATAAAGATAATCAAGACCTATTAATTCTCGACAATGTAACCAAAAGTTTTGGTGGGTTAAATGCAATTCAGAGCATGTCTCTCACCGTTAAAAAAGGTTCAGTGCACTCTTTGATTGGACCAAATGGGGCAGGTAAATCCACTCTCATTAACATCATAACCGGGGTATACAAGCCCAATGAAGGAAGAGTATTGTTTAATGGTTCAGAGATAACTGGAACTAAGCCTTATAAAATAGCACTAGCTGGCATAAGCCGCACATTTCAAAGTGTGCAGGTATTCGGAAAGATGAGTGTCCTGGAAAACGTTATGGTTGGTGGGCACGGTCAATATCGTAGTAATCTGTTTGATTTCATCTTCAGATTAGGCAGAGGACGCAAGGAGGAACAGATTACCCGCGGACGTGCCTGGTCTTTGTTGCAGATGGTGGGGCTTGAAGACCAAGCCAGTGAATTTTCCAGTAGTTTGTCCTCTGGACAACAGAGATTGCTGGAAATTGCTCGAGCTATGGCTATGGAACCCGATATGCTCTTGCTCGATGAACCTGCGGCAGGACTCAATGAGGTCGAAATCAGCCATCTCAGCGCCCTTATGAAAAAAATAACTCTCAAAGGGGTTACTATCTTATTAATAGAACATCATATTGATTTCGTCATGGATATTTCAAATTCTATAACGGTTCTTAATTTTGGTAAGAAATTAGCTGAGGGCACGCCTACAGAGATCCAGGGCAATCAAGAGGTCATAGATGCCTACCTCGGTAAAGAAGAGGTGGTGGAAGCATGCTAATAGTTAATAATATTAATGTTAGTTATGGTAAAGTTGCGGTCATTAAACAGGTCTCTTTCGAAGTCAATCAAGGTGAGATCATTGTAATCATTGGGGCAAATGGAGCTGGTAAAACCACAATCATGAAAACTGTCACAGGGTTGCTCAAACCAACCCAAGGGGAAATAACTTTTGAAGGTAATAATACGTCACTACTTGCCGCAGAAAAGATCGTGAAATTGGGTATCACTATGTGTCCTGAGGGTCGTCAAGTTTTCCCCCAACACACCGTTTATGAGAATCTCGTACTAGGTGGATATCTAGTAAGAAAAGATAAACCTTCTTTTCAAAAAAATATTCAGCATATGTATGAACTTTTTCCAATTTTACAGGAACGATCAAAACAATTTGCTGGGACCTTAAGCGGCGGTGAACAGCAAATGTTAGCCATTGCCCGTGCCATGATGTCTAACCCCAAATTATTGTTACTAGATGAACCTTCAGCTGGTTTAGCGCCAATCTATGTAAAAGGTATTTTTGACATGATTAAGAAACTAGCTAATGAAGGTACAACGATATTATTGGTTGAACAAATGGCAAATATGGCTTTAAAGATAGCTAATAGAGCTTATGTACTTGAAACTGGTCGTATAGCCTTAGAAGGCCAAGCATCAGATATACTGACGAACGCTAAGGTAGTAGAGAGCTATCTTGGTTCAAAGAAATAGCAAATTAAAAGGAGTTTTAAAATATGTTAAAGTTTCAAGGAAAAATTGCCGTAGTTACAGGTGGCGCCAAAGGAATAGGTGAAGCAATTGTTAGGAAATTCTTCGCTGAAGGGGCAAACATCGCAATTCTTGATGTTGACGCCGAGGGAGCTGAAGAATTAGCTAAGCAACTTGATCCCAGTGGTGATAAGGTCATTGGAGTAGGATGTAATATTGTTAATCGCCCTGAAGTAAAGGAAACTTTTCAGAAAATTGCAGCAAAGTTTGGTTCAGTTGATATTCTGGTAAATAATGCTGGCATTACTAAAGATGCTATATTTCATAAAATGACAGAAAAACAATGGGATGATGTTATAGCGGTAAACGGAAAGGGTCTTTTTAATTGTACCCAAGAAGCATGGACAATAATGAAAGAAAAAAAATATGGAAAAGTATGCAACATATCATCAACGAATTCTAGCGGTGAGGCCGGTCAAGCAAATTACGCTTTTACTAAAGCGGGTATAATTGCCTTCACCAAGAGTTTGGCCAAGGAAGGCGGAAGATATAATATTAATGTGAATTGTGTGCGACCTGGAGTTATCGATACTGAAATGATGAGAGCTGTACCTGCCAATGTATTAGAGGATGTCACCAATAAGACTGCTTTTAAGAGACTGGGCAAGCCTTCTGAAGTAGCTGATGCAGTAGCTTATTTGTGTAGCGAAGAAGCTTCATGGGTAACGGGTGAAGAGTTGTTGGTTGCTGGCGGATTTATGTACCGATAATGAGCCTTCTCAATTCCGATCATTGGCTCCATAGGAAGCTTAGACCCCGCAAGTGATAGCGGGGTTTTGCCGTTTTTTGTTAATGAATTAATAATGAGCATGAACAAATATCAGTTCTGCATGGCATGCTAAGAATACCAATAATTGGAGAAATCTCAGAACTGCTATGAGACATTACGAAATATTTACGAACAGTCGTTGTTTCGAGTCCGCGCGTCTTAATCTGAGCATTCTTATCCCTCCAAAGTATTATATTTATGATTCTAATGCAGCTAGTCGCTTCGGTGGCAGGCTGCATTAGAATTATCACGAGTAGTATAGAAAATTATACTCAGAAAAAGGTTGAACTTAGGCATTATAAACTATATTAATTTATATGTTAATTATATTGATCTTAATATTGACATTATTAATATTTCGGTATATTATTTTAAACATAGAAGTTCTTAGAAATCAACTTGGAGAGAGGTGATGACCTTGGATTATAAAATGCCCCATCGGTGTCCAGTATGCGATCATGAAATGAAGATTAGTAAACTTACTTGTACTTACTGTCCGACGAAAATCGAAGGGGAATTTAGCTCGTGTAAATTTTGTCGGCTCCCAGCAGAACAATTAATTTTCGTGGAAGCATTTGTCAAATGTCGTGGGAATATCAAAGAAGTCGAAAAGGAGTTGGGTATCTCTTATCCGACGGTACGCGGTCGCTTAGATAGTGTGATCGAAGCACTCGGTTACAGTGGGTATAAGGAAAAAGAGTCCGAAAATAAAAAAGTGAATCTCCATGAGGAAAGTTTACGTAGACAAGAGATCTTAAAGGCTCTTGAGCGAGGAGAAATATCTGCTCAGGAAGCAACGCTTCAAATGAGGAAACCAATCGATTAGATAAGAGTGATTTAAGGTTGAGCCCTAAAAAGTTTGGAGAGGAGTGTATGTAATGAACAGTGAAAAAATGAAGATTCTTGAGATGATTCAAGAAGGTAAACTAACGGCGGTTGAAGGGTTGGAGCTGCTAAAAGCGGTTGAGGAAGGAAACTCGCATCGGGAGGATTCTCAGATCTCGGAAAATGATTTCGTAAAAAAAGGGGTATTCGTCACTGGGGAGCGCTTCTTGCGAGTTCGAGTGGTCGGAGAAAAAACGTTGAAGGTAAATGTGAATGTTCCTTTAAGTTTGATACGTTCCGCTTCCAAGCTGATCGTTTATGCAATGAGCTTTGTTCCCGCAGATAAGCGCGCGGAGCTGGAAGCAAAAGGTATTGATTTACAAGCTTTGGATGTGGAGGGACTTGCTCGAATTTTAGAAGAGAATCTTGATGGAAAGATCGTAGACGTTGAAGTTGCAGACCCTGAAGAGGGAAGAATCAAGGTGGAAATTTGTGTGGAATAAATCAGCCAAGCTGTTAATGGTCCGGGTCAAAGTGCAAAAGCACAGGAAATTAACGTTTCCAGTACCTATCTGGGTCGCCGATGAATTCTTAGAGGCCCTCACGGACTTAGCTACGGTTGCAGAACTTGCCCTAAGGCAGATTCCAGAACCCCGAGACGAAAAGGCTCGTAAGCATCTGCAATGGGCAAGAATGATTTCTCCGAGCGGCATTATTTCCGCTTTGCATAGTATCATCAAAGATTTAACTAAGTATAAAGGATTGGATGTTGTCGATGTGGAAGTCAGAGATATTCAGGTTAAAGTAAGCTTAAAGTGAACAGGGGGAAGAGGATGAAACGACAGATCTACCGCGTTTTAGTCAACACATTGGCCTTTTTTGTAGCGGCCCAGTTTTTACCTATACAAGCCACAACCCCTTTTCACTTCTTATGGGCCGGAATAGTCCTCGGTCTTGTCAATCTCATGATTCGTCCGGTGCTGATGATTCTCACCATTCCACTCAATCTAATAACATTGGGGGTTTTTACTCTCGTTATTAATACTTGGATGATCATGCTAACTAGCGGGCTGTTGCCCGGCTTTTATGTGCCAGGGTTTGGGGTGGCCCTGCTTGCATCGATCTTGGTGACATTGGCGAACTGGGGTTTCAAAGAGATGAGGCTTTAATCCACCTTTAAGCATCTTTAAACTATCTGAGAACCCCCTCCGTAGTGTTTCTTGATGAGCAACCACCGGATTGGACCCTCAAAGCCGTATAACTTCGAATAATTTTTTGGAGGCGAAATTATTTAAGAGATAGATGTACTACAATATTCCTGACGATTCATTACCTTGAAGATGGATTGCAGACCGATTGTCTATTATGGATCATGGCAAGATTGTTGCATAAGGTACCCCTGTAGCAATTTATATTCCTTTCATCGTGACAGGGCACGTTGGTGTTACTTCATTGGAAGGTTTGGTTTGGGCTTGGAATTTGATTAAGAAATATTTAATGCGTTGGTTGAGAAAGATAGAAATTCTCACACCAACGCATTTTGTTTTTGAGTTGAAGAGTAGTTACATTATTCAAACGTATGAATACTAATGCAAGGGTCGTTCTTCAAGACGAAATATCTTTTTTCCCGGTCAATTATATTAGCCGCTTTAAACTCTTTAAGTGCCTGAATGACCATAACACGTGAAGCGCCAATCATATCAGCTAATTCCTGCTGGGTGATTTTTAGATCTATCAACGTTGAGGTTGGCCTTTTTTGTCCATATTGTTCTGCTAAACGGTAAAAAAGTTGCAACAATCTCTCTTTAATAGGTAGCCCAGCTTCTTTTCCTAATTTCAACATGGTTTCATATCGCTTTTGCCCTAAGTAGCCCATAATCCTCATGGCAAACGAAGGATCTTGTTTGATTAACGTCTCAAATTGGAGTTTACTGAAACAGCATATGCAAACCTCTTCCAT
>JUEG02000834.1_pt1 | contig 16260 bp, 24 predicted proteins | sample 432341 | NCBI WGS metagenome assembly JUEG02 (sample SAMN02953476, study PRJNA257561) | rock porewater metagenome | biome: terrestrial; feature: Opalinus Clay rock; material: porewater; isolation source: Opalinus Clay rock BIC-A1 borehole | place: Switzerland: Mt Terri URL, St-Ursanne ...
ACATCACGTTCATTAAATCTGAACCTATTTGAATTTTATAAGCCAGGCAGTCATGGTCACAGTTACATATGGCTCCGATAAAGGGAGTTTTGAAGGTCCAGATAGAGTGGACTAACCCTTCCTTATCAAAATCTCGAAGCACTTGTTTTGCCTCAGCCTGTGTTAGTGTTTCAAGATTTGATTTCAGCTCAGGCCACTCTTTGATTAGTCCTGTAGGGTCAACACCAAGTAGGAGACAATATTTGGCATCATTTCTGCCTGTGGTCACACTTCTGCAGATACAGGCTATTCTTGTAATGGACTGTACCATGCCAACAATTTTTTCGGCATCTTCCAGCGGTACCACTTGTCCGAAGTGGTACTTCTTCATGTTAGCCGTTCCCATTTTTCGCACAAACCGATAGGCTAGCGGAAGCTTTTGTTTAGCCCATTCTAGCTTTTTTAGGTTAGACATGCCATTTTTTCGAATACTTGGAACAAAGTGCTCAATATAAGCTTGACGGGTTTGGTCCGCCAATAACTCAGTAGAATAATGCTCCATTACTTCATACCACTTTTTACCTTCCCCATGTGTAATACAGAATTCACACAAATTAATCACTCCCATTAAAGTAAACTACCCTTAGCCTTTAGGGGCCTTGCGCCAAGAATCTAACACGTGATAAATTGCTACAACGGGGTGCTTGGTTAGCATTCTTGGACCTGAATACCTCATTACATCAATTATTTGCTGACGCATATCTTTTCGATAACAATGGATTGGACACTTTCCACAGACAGGTTTACTTCCTTGAAATTTACACCTATCAAGACGCTGCATAGCATAGTGGTATAGGTCTTGACAGTTATCGCATAACCCCTCACTAGTTCCATGCTTATCCTTGCAGTATATTTTCAACATCTTTTGGATAGTTTTTTTCTCCCGAGCAATCCTCTTAACTGTCATGTTGGCTCTCCTACTCCCTTAGATTATAACTTTCCGTATTTCTACTGCTTTCTACGTTATATTTCTATTTCCCTCCTAAAGACATTCTAAAGTTAACAAGAAAGGTGTGGTTAGACATAGTTTAAATTAAACTATAGTATTGACAAAGAGGGACATATGTTATATAAATATAACATATTGTTAGATATATATAACATCAAGAGGGGGGTTTTTAAATGAATTCAAAACTTATTTTCACAGTACTATCACTACTGTTTTTTACTATCTTTATCGGCTTATCCGTCCTAACCTTTAGATTATTCTTATCCGGTAATTCCTTAATGGCATTTAGTATTTTCATCGGTATTCTTGTTCTCGCTTTTATTTTTGTACATAAAGCGAAAAAAATCTATGCAGATATTAACTCTGGTTTAGCCTTTGAGGACGAAAGATCCCAACGCGTTAGGATGTATGCAGCAGGGCATGCTTATTTTATTTCAATTTATCTATGGCTTGTTCTATTAGTTTTTCGCAATCAATTTGATCGTGATGACCTCATTCTAACCGGTCTCTTTGGCATGGCAATCTCTTTCGCGATCTCCTGGATCACAGTAAACAAAATGGGTTTCGAATAATGAAAACTAAGATTAAAGAATTACGCGCTCGCTATAGTCTTACTCAGGAGCAGTTAGCTAAAAAAGTGGGGGTAAGAAGGGAAACTATTGTCTTTTTGGAAAAAGGTCAATATAATCCTACTTTAAAGCTGGCTGCTAAGGTAGCCCGAGCCTTAGACACTACAATTGAGGAACTTTTTCTATTCGAAGAACATGATTTAGACTAGTATTGTCTACCTATTACCCAGATATTAAAAAGGACCACTATTATCCAAATAAAAGGGATAGGTGGTCTTTTTTTAAAAAATCGATTTACTAATCTCCCATATATTCAAAGCGAAAAATCTGTTCACCTTGAAATAGGATTTGTTCACAAAACATATCTTTTGGTCTAACCCAAAGTCCTTGGTCTTCATATAGTGCTTTATAGACCACCATTTCCTCTTCTGTCTCGCTGTGTCTAGCTAAACCAATAACCTCATAAAAGTTGCCTTTATAATGACGGTATCTACCTTTTTTTACTTTTGCCACTTTGAGCACCTACTTTATATAGTAATCAATTCAGTTACCCCTAATTAGTTAATTTTATTTAATTCTTCTCTTATATTCCTTAGTTATTGCTCCGTGAGAGCAATCCCATTGAGACCGACCCTTTATCAATAAAATAATTTGAGGCGACTGATGATTTATAATTAATCTACCTTGCTAAATATCCTTTTTTATGGAACCAATTAACAGATTCTTCGGTTTCCTCGATTTGCGTCTCTAGGGTCCAAATTGCTTTAGGCGAAAAGGTATTTAGATTATCTAGGACCCTTACCATGTCAATCTCCCCTTTCCAAAGTCCGCTATGATCATCAAGCACACCTTCATTATTGTGTAGATGAACATATTTTATCCTATCATTGAGTTCCTGTATCCAAACCTCTAGAGATCTCGAAGAACTAATATTAACATGACCTATATCTAAACACATGGAAAACTTCGGACTAGCTACTGCATCTATTAGCTCACGTATCAGATAAAAATCATCTTCATAGACGTTTTCAATATGTATTTCGATGTCATTGTCTTGCTTGTCGGACAAAAAATCTCGCCAAAAACTTATAGATTGTTCTAACCATACGTCAGGTGTGTAGGTTTTAGGTATAAAGCCTGTGTGTAGTACAAGGTTTTTAACACTCAACCGACTGGCGATATCATAGGCGGTAGTAAATCTTTTTTTTGTAACCTTTCTGATTTCTAAATCTAAAGAAGCAGGAACCAACTCCAAAAAAGGGCCATGTAAAGAAAGACATTTAATTCCCTTTAATTTACTTAATAATTCCTCCTCAGCTGGCTGAGGATTTTCAATATTACTTGGAAAGCAAAAATTCTGAATTTCAACCCCAAGGTTGAATTCTTTAGCTAGTCTATAGACATCTTCACTCCAGTTTGCTAAGCGAATTCCTTTCAATTTATCACCTCTTTAAGATACCTTTTTTGATGGAGTTTTCTATCAGTTCATTGGCATATTCCCACAACTGCGGTGCTCCTTGTTTCATGACCTCAGCCCTTTTTAAAACCTTGTCACTTGTAACTCCCGGTTTTTTCCAGGTATGTCCGCTGGTATGATAGTTTAAGAGCAGTGGCTCTAGTCTATCTAGGCAAGCAGCGAAGCGAGCCTCCGGTGTATTCATCTCTTCAAACTCGCGCCATAACTCCCAAATTTCTTGGGCCTGGTCTTGAGGTAAAATATTAAAAATTCTTTCCGCAGCTTTGTTTTCGCGGCATTCTTTATCCTCATATCCCTTTTCATCGTAGCAAAAGGTGTCCCCTGCGTCGATTTCCACAAGGTCATGAATAATTACCATTTTAACAACCTTTAAAACATCAATGTCCTTAGTTTCCGCATACTCTGCAAGTAGAATTGCCATAATGGCTAAGTGCCAAGAATGTTCAGCATCGTTTTCATTTCTATCAGTACCTATTAACCTATTTTGTCTCATTATCAGCTTTAGCTTATCAATTTCTACTATAAACTCGATTTGTTTTTTAAGTCTTTCTGCGATCAATTAAAGTCTCTCCTTTATTCTTTGTCTGTCTTTCTGATTCCCAAAAGCACTCTATAGGGCCCGGGAACGCCGTAGGGGATATAACCGATTCTGTCTCCCGGTTTTACCCACCCCTCCTCAATAGGTTTCGCCACGCCGTTTATAAAAACTGCTTCAACTTGAGCTTTAGGCACACCCATCTTTTCAGCTAATTCTAGGGCAGAACATTCTTTGTCGAGTTTGAAAACAGCGGGAAAAGGCCACCCTTTTTGATCGGCAAACTGTTTTAGCTGCCCAAAAAACCTCACTTCAACTAAATTTTCACCATTTTGGTTATCGTTATAATCTTGCATAAATACACCCCTTTTTAACGTTAGATTAAGAAAGGTATAGTACAAAATATTCTTAATTTTTCTAATAAGCCTTTATTAAAGGATGGGTAAAGATATCATTATTCCTTTGGTTTTGAGAGGGCATAGTCAAGGAATAGACTAGTCAAAAGTCCTGAAAGAAAAGCAACACCAGCCATCATAAACAATAAAATCCTTGCAAGGTCTTGAAAACCCTCTTGCGGGGCAGTTCTTGCTAAGTACAAATTATAAACAGCCACCACTAACGCTGCTATTGCGGGAAGATACTTTACTATTCGTTGATTTTCAAAAAACTTATGCAATACGTTAGTTAATATCGAAACTCCTATGAAAATTGCTCCAAGTATTAATAAAACACGCACCATAACAATAATCTCCTTTTATATATATTTACGCATTGCTTATCTTACCCTATACTAGCTATTTTAAATTATACAAGAGGTTTAAATCACCTTCATTTTGAATCGTTATTTTCCGTGTCGATACCAACCATTCTCATCAAATAAAGAGCGTTACGGGTAGTTGATATACCTGAGCGCAATTTATAATCAAAGGAAATCTTACCATTAACATAGTACTCCTTGAAATGGTAGTTTTTAATCCTTCGATTACTTTCTTTTTCTAGTTCACCTAGCTCTAAATCATGAGTAGAAACCATTCCTATGGCCCCTTCATCGGTTAGTTCTTTAATTAGAATCTTTGCCCCTAGATGTCGGTCTTGAGAATTAGTGCCTTTAAATATTTCATCTAGCAAAAAGAATATCTGTTCATCTTTTTTAGTGGCTGCTACAACCAGTTTGACTCTTAATAATTCTGCATAGAAGGAAGATATGTTTTTTTCAAGATTGTCACTTACTCGCATACACGTATAGATGGTCATTGGAGAGCAGTGAAAATAACTTGCACAAACTGGGGCCCCAGCATAAGCCAAAACAAGATTGATTCCGGCAGTTCTAAGATAAGTACTTTTTCCTGACATGTTTGAACCAGTAATCAGTAAAACACTTGCTTCCTCGTCTAATTTTATGTCATTATATATTCGCCCGTCAGCCAATAATGGGTGCCCCATGTCTTTGCCTATTAATGCAGGCTCACCCTCTCTAAACAAGGGCATTGCCCAATCCGGATAATCATGATTGATAATTGCCAAACTAGCTAAAGCTTCCACCTCACCTACAATATTAAGCCATTTTTCCAAATTTCTGCCCGAATTTTGCTTCCATTGTTCTAAGGCCATCATGCACTGGTAATCCCAAAGGAGTATTATGTTAATCATTAGAAACATAGCATTATTTCTATCAGAAATTGCATCAACAATTTTCTCTAGTTTTTCAATTTGCTTAAAGGCACTAACTCTTTCATTTCCAGTGAGTTCCTTCTGTAATCTCTTAAGATACTTTGATTTGAATTTCTTACTTTCAAAATGCTTTAGCATATTTTTATAAGCGTTTATATTTGCTGCATAAATACTTACTGTTCTAAGGGCTAGGGATCTATTTTTGCCAACCAAGAAAAGTATCAAGGCTTGCGCTATTATAGCCAACACGGGCCAATAAAAAGGCACTACATTAAGGGTGAAAAATGAGATAATTAAACCTATTGTTATTAAAGGTATGATGCGAAAGACAACTTTAGCTAGAGTTGTTTGATAAAAACCATAGGATTGTTTTGCCCATTTAAATAATGAGGCTGGGTCTTGGGCTTTTTGAGAACTTAACATTCCCTCAGCCAAGTATCTTTGGCGCCAAGAAAGATTGGTAGCTAATTCTTTTATCGCTTCCTGCCTTTTTTGGATTTCTTCTTGACCCTTTGGCTCATCCGCTAATAATCCCCTTAACTTAAGCCGTCCAATAAAGGTTTTAGCCGTACTAATCCATTGAAACAGTGAACCCTGACCAAAGATATCTAAGTCATTGGCATAACTGTGATTCTCATCTCTAAAATCTTGGCCACTATCCTCAAAAGCTTTCCACTCCCCCTTGATTCGCTTCAAGGAGTCATTATTAATCTGGTGTAAAAAGGAAAGATGGTTTGCTTTAATTAAAATTTTTCTATGCCAAATAACTAAAGCTGAAAATATAATTAGTGTCACCAGAAAGGACAATCCACTAAAAAAATCATAGTTTGCTCTATATAAAACAAAGGTACTTATTGCTCCTAGAATGAATGTTACTAACCTTAAATTACTCAATCTTGTTGCAATTTTTTTCTGCTTACTTAGTTTTTTACCGAAACGAGTTACACGTCTCTCGTATTTGTCATGTATATTGGCATCTTGCATTTCATATCTCCTTCCACGTTGTATCCCAAGTCTCAGTAATCACTTGGCGCAACTTTTTCCGTCAACGCAAGCTCATCTTTAGGAGTATGGGAACTCAAGCTGTGTAAAATCATTCCTACTACCACTAAAGTCATTCCAAAGAAAGCTAAACCAGAAGGAATATGAGCACTTAAGAAAATAAGTTCTCCTCCCAAAGCAAAAATAACTTCACCTGCTTGTGTTGCTTCTACTGCTGCCAACTTTCGAACATCGCCCTTAGTAAGATCCGTAGCTTTAAAAAATAATAGCGTAGCAATTACACCAGAAAAAATCCCCACTAAAATTGACTGTATTACCTGATTTTGACCGGGTAAACCGACTGTAGACACTCCATAAATTGATAGGATTAACCAGAAAGGCATACTAGCAATAGTCATACCCAATACTCGTTGAAATGTATCAAGTCTGTCACCACAAATCTCCATCATTTTACGGTTGCCTAAGGGGTAAGCAAAAGCAGCGATAATCACCGGCAATACACCTAAAAGTATTTCTTTCATAGAGACACTACCGGTTTGCTGAAATTGAATCAGAATGACACCGATTATTATTACAGAGGAGATAATTAATCCGCGAATCGGAACTTTGCCTCCGAAAAAGGGAACAAGTAGAGACCCAGCTACAATCGTTATTTGCCAAGTGCTAGCAACTAACCAAGCTGGACCGTAGGCTGCGGCAAAACATATCGGTGCATAAAATATACCAAAACCGATGGTACTCCAAAGCAACCAAGCCTTGGGCTTATTTTTCATATCAATTATTAACTCTTTTAGATTGCCCCGGAACAATACAATAACTAATAAAGGAATTAGCATAAATACATATCTAAGAACAGAACTCCATATCCAGCTACCTCCGCTTAGCTCCATTGCTCTATTTAGAACAAAAGTAGAAGCAAAAAAAAGCGAGGCAACAATACCTAAAAATATTGCCTTCAATTCTACTCCTCCTTAAAAAGGTCGCATTGTACCATATCTGTGTTTTTTCGGTTTAAAATTAACTATTAATTCCTGAATTCCTACATAGATTCACGCTTTTTTGTTAGACTCTTCTATCATGGCTAATTTCTCCACAGAGGTTATATTTCCTGCAAATAAAGATTGAGATCGAAATTGATAACTTGATAGTAGATTTAAATCAAGCTATAATTAAATTCATAATCTTATATTTACATAATTAGGAGGTCTATGCATGAAGGCAACAATTCACTCAGGAGCCTGCGGTTTTAGTACCACAGTGACCGCAGAAACTGATAAAAAATACAAGTGTACTTTACAAATCGAAAGTAAATGCCCCCATATTACTAAAATGTCCCAGACATTAGGAACTGTTAACGCAATGGACGAACTTTTTAAAAAAGGACAATCGCAAGTTCTTTCCGCAAGTAGTGTTCACCTTCCTCATGCCACCTGCCCTGTTGGTATTGGAATTTTAAAGGTCGTAGAGGCTAGTGCTAAATTGGCTCTTCCGAAGGATGCTACAATCGAATTTGAGAAATAATCTAAGTGCATAATATTTTAATCTTAAAAGAAGAAGTTAACTGCCCTATTTGTTGGGCAGTTTTTTGTTTTTTCCTATATGTTCAATCTCATCAGATAAATAAATGTTGGTGCCTTTTTTTTGACCTTGAGCGACTCTAAACATGCACGAAGCAACTGTTTTACCTTTTATTGCCCTATATTTCCGTAGGGAACCGACGAAAGCAAAAGAAAGTTTAGGCCAGAGAACTGCTCCTATGGTTTCACCAAGTCTAAATTCCGTTCTATTTCCTAAAAGAAGCGAAGGCCGTAGTATATGTAGTGCTTTGAAGTCAACTTTTTCGAGTTCTTCTTCTAGCGCCCCCTTTAGACGCGAGTACCAAAAATTCGAGTTCGGATCTGCACCCATAGAACTAACAACTAAGTACTTCTCGCATCCCATTTCTTTTGCCAACCTGGCAATGGTCAAGGGGTACTCTAAATCAACTTTTTTCATTGCTTCTTTAGATTTAGCTTTTTTGATTGTGGTTCCAAGACAACTAAAGACCTCATCAGCTATAAAGATTTCTTTATGCTCGTTTAGATTGTCAAAGTCAACAATTCTTTCTGTTAATTTGGGATGTTGAATTCCCAAAGGTCTCCGCCCTAGCACCACAATCCGATTATAAATATTCTCCTCTAGAAGGCGGTTCAATAATTCACCACCGACCAACCCACTAGCTCCTACAATTAATGCGGTTTTAGTTCCCAAGAAGTACCCCTCCTATTTTTTTATTAAGTTCTTTGCTTCTCTTTTTCAATGCACTTAAATAGATTATGTTTAAATAGATTTAAGGTTTTCATCCCTTTTAGCATTAATATTGGAGGAAACTAGAGTTTATATTAGAATATGTAGAAAGATTACATTAGTAAAATAAAGGGGGAAACTCAAGTGAGTAAAATTTTGGGTGATACATTACCTAAAGAAGTTATTGATTTATTTACTGAAGAAATAACTACTGTAGTTGTTTCTACAGTAACAAAGGATGGCAAACCTCACGCTCTTCCGGTTGGTCTTATCCAAGCAAAAGACAATAAGACAATCAGAATGGGCCTTATGAAAGGACACCAATCAACAGAAAATATAAAGCAAAACGGTTATGCTCTTATTACGATAATGGATGCGCCAGATATTGCAATTGGAATCAAAGGTTTCGCTCAGGTAATTAAGGAACCTATGAATGGAAGTTCGGCGATGTCCCTGGTAGAATTTAAAGTAGAGCAAGTTAAAAGTGATACCACTCCAACAGTCACTATAGAACAAGGAATAAGAATCAAACCACGATCGGAGAAATCTGCAATATTTTTAAGAACTATGTTCGATGAGTTGATAAATTAATCCTGCTAATATTTGTAACTTTCTGCATCGCGTCAAAAAATCCAAGGTCTGTTGTAAAGGCTTACCATTTGGAAGATACTATCTGTATCAGCAGCCCCGAGGAGGTTAGTGAATGAAAGTTGCAATAATGGGTGCAGGATTGTCAGGTCTTTCTTGTGCTATTATGCTTGAGAGAAAGGGAGTTTTACCCACCATATTTGAAAAAAGGAGCCGAGTAGGAGATCGTTTCGTTAACGCGGAAGCTTTCCTTTCTATTTTAAGTCGTCCAGTAGGCGATAACATTAAATATCTTTCTGAAACCTATAAAATATTTCTTAAGCCACTAAGTAACCTGCGAAAAATTAACATTCTCTCAGAAAATGAGAGTGCTGTTCTTGAAGGCCACTTAGGTTTTATTAATCTACGTGGACGAGATGCTGATTCCTATGACAATCAACTTTTTAAACAAGTCAAATCTCAAATTATCTTTAACTCTAAGAAAACTTATGAGCAACTATTAAAAGAATTTACGCATGTAATAGTCGCTACAGGAGATGCCGAGTACACCTCAGAAATCCAAGACTATCAAAAGGATATAACGGTCACCCTGAAGGGGGCTACTATTGAGGGTAACTTTGATCGTTATTCGGTTAGAATATGGCTAGACAACAGAATAGCACCTAAAGGCTACGGATTTTTTCTGCCCTATTCTGACAAGGAGGCTTGTATTACTATTGCTTTTCCTGAGTATCCCGGAAATCGAGAAAAGGATATACAAGAACTTTGGGATATCTTTTATAGTAAAGTGTGCAAAAGCTTTGGTCAGAATCTTAAAATTACTGACTCCTTTGAGATTAATCGTTATATTATAGGTCAATGCAAATACCCCCGAATAGGAAATACCTTTTTTACAGGAAATTGCTTTGGTGCCATTATGCCTGCCTTTGGTTTTGGTCAATTTGCCTCAATCTTAACCGGTATCTATGCAGCTCAAGATATTCTTGGAGAAGGTCAATATGAACAATTAGTTAAACCATTGCAAGAGAGTTACAAAAATTCTCTAATCCTTCGTCGTAATTTTGAACGTTTGGACAATAAGGGCATGGACAAAATAGTTGGACTGGTGGATAATAACCTAGTTCAAAGAATATTAAATAGTAAACGGTATGACCCTCTTAAAATTGCTAGCTATCTTTTGCGCCCATTTGCAAGAAAAATTTGAGTAGGTGGAAGAACTGATTATGACTATGCCTACACCCAAGGTGCTTAGAATTGTGATATAATACCAATAAAGATCATAATCTAAGTTTGGGGGGAAATTATGGAGCATAAAAAGAAACCTTTAGGTGTATACCTTAAAAACTATACTCTTATATTGATAGGTTCTATTTTGATGGCCATTGGATTAGAAATTTTCCTCATCCCAAATAACATCATTGATGGTGGAATAATTGGAATATCAATTATTATCAGTCATTTAACTAAACTTCCTTTGGGACTATTCATTTTTATTTTGAATTTACCTTTTCTAGTTTTAGGTTATAAACAAATTGGTAAAACCTTTGCGTTCTCAACACTATTAGCTTTTACTTCACTATCTATTTGGGTTAGCTTTCTACATCCCGTACCTGTGCTAACCAGCGATCCTCTTTTAGCGTCGGTTTTCGGGGGCATCGTTTTAGGAATAGGCGTAGGGCTCACCATTCGCTATGGTGGTTCAGTAGATGGAACCGAAATAGTAGCAATCATCTTAGATAAAAAAACCGGATTTTCCGTCGGAGAAATAGTTATGTTCTTCAACATCTTTATTCTGGGTAGTGCTGGACTTGTCTTCGGCTGGGATAAAGCCATGTATTCTCTAATGGCCTACTTTATAGCTTTCAAAGTAATCGATATCACAATCGAAGGTTTAGATGAGTCAAAGGCTGTTATGATAATATCAGAACATCCTGATGAAATTGCAGAGACATTAATGGCTCGCTTAGGTAGAGGAGTAACCTACCTTGAAGGTAAAGGTGGTTACACAAGGGAAAACAAAAGTGTGCTCTACTCGGTAATTACACGTTTGGAGATTGCCAAAATGAAAGCAATCATTCAAGAAATTGACCCTGATGCTTTTGTTACAATCAGTGACGTTCATGAAGTATTAGGTGGAAGATTTAAAAAGAAAGCTATTCACTAGACAGAACTGAAAGCATTCTAAAGTATAAATAATAGCCCGTTCATTAGAACGGGCTACATTAGTTTACCTCTGGATTTCGAGTAAATCTTCAACTTTTTCACTCATGAACCTGTAGGAATCTGCAACGCCTTGATTATATATTTCGGGTCCTAATTTTTCTAGGAAGAACTCTAGAATTAAGCCTGCTGCTAACTCCCCCAAATCCTCATCTCTTTCCTTTAGAAAGTACGTTTGTATATCAGCAATCAATTTTTCTTTTTTTTCCTTACTTAGCTTTATTGTATTGCTCACTTATTGTTACCCCATTTCACTGATTTTAGTTCATTAGTAGTTTTGTTATACTATCCTATTGCTTATCGAAGAAATAAGATTTAATAACCGCAAAATATTCCCGAAGATAGCAGTTCAGTAAAACAGAGGGAGGCGTTTTGCTAGGGAGTCCATAAGGGATAAGGCCTGCCCTTTCGGCCAGCATTTTAGCCCGAAATATATGAAATTCATTTGTAACAATGAGTACTCTAATTCCGTCAGCTTTTAGAATCTGTTCTTTTGAATGCTTAAAATTCTCAAAAGTACTGGTTGAATTTTCCTCTTTTATTATTCGGTCCTCTTCTATTCCTCTTGAGACCAGAAATCTCAGCATGGCCTCAGCCTCGGTTAGATCCTCTCCTCGCCCTTTACCACCTGAAACAATTACTTTCATTTCAGGATTATTGAGCAGATAATTTAGTCCGGTTTCCATCCGAGTATATAAGGTCTTCGACAGATTTTCACCCCTTAGTCCGGCACCTAAAATCAAGAGATAATCCGCCTCTACATTTTCGTCAGAGCCCTGAGAAGTGATAATCAAAGTCTCTACTGCTAAAAAAGAAACAAACCATAATAGGGCTAGGATTATTAAAGACTTTTTAATAAATTCTAAATTATATCTTTGAAGATAATCCTGACAATAAAGATTGGCCATACTCCAAATAACTAGTACTGATCCAATAATTGCGGGGAGAATAGTCCCGAGGTTAATTGATGAGAAAATCAACACGAATAAAGTATCAAATATTCCAATAAGCCCTAAGATTAGGACAATTAAGTTTAATTTCTTTTTTTCTATCTTCACCATTAACGACCCCTTTTTCCTTTAGGTGATACCAGTATATTAAAAGAATAGACCACATTACAGGAAATGTCAAAGAGGTCATTGAAAAATTTTATACATTGAAATTAAGTTACAAATTGAATAAATTACTGGTAGATTAGTCAAAATAGTATCAGAACTAAATTATTCTGAGAAAGGAGTTTTGATTATGCCGGACGTACATTGCACAGTTGATAATTGTAAGTATTGGACATCTAGCAACCTATGCACCGCTGATAACATTGTGGTTCAAAACGATGCTGAAGGGGGTTTCTCCCCTAGCGCTGAACTCAATAGTTTGGCTGCAACTCCTGCATCAAGTAAAGATAGTACTTGCTGTCAAACTTTTGACGAGAACTAATTAACCCCATTGTACACGGAGAGACAAGACCCGGGAGATTACAAATCTCCTGGGTTCTTTAATTTCATTTCTTCATAACCAAAAATTATGGTAGAATAGTGGTAAATATTACTTAAGGAGGTTTTACAATGAGTACAGAAAAGAACCTAAAATCCGCCTTCGCTGGAGAATCACAAGCCAATAAGAAATATTTGGCTTTTGCTAGAAAGGCAGAAGAAGAAGGTTACAAAGGTATTGCCAAATTATTTAGGGCAACAGCCGAAGCTGAGACATTACATGCCTTAACCCATTTAAAAGTTTTGGGCATGATAAACTCAACTGAAGAGAATTTAAAAGCTGCAATTGAAGGTGAAACTTACGAATTTACTGAAATGTATCCTAATTTCATAGCAGAAGCCATCGAAGAAGGTAATACCGCCGCTAAAAGAGCCTTTCATCTTGCCAACGAAGCGGAAAAAATACATGCAGAGCTATATAAGAAAGCACTCGAAAATTTAAATGAAGATGCTAATTACCATGTTTGTGGCGTTTGTGGTTATGTAAGTGAAGGTTCAGCGCCTGACAAGTGCCCAATTTGTGGTGCTCCAGCAACAAAATTTGTAAATGTAGGCTAAATTAAACTTCTACATTAAAACGCACTGGCTATAGGCTCAGTGTGTTTTTTGTTAATCTTTTTTATAAACACTTGTACCTAGGATATAACCAAACATTACCTCAAATATCGTTACATATGTATTCGAAATGGGATATTGAAATATAGATTGCTGAAAGGAAAATACTAGGGCTGGCACGCCCAATATCAACAACCTATGAGGGTTTATTTTCCACGATCCAGGCCTCTCCCGTTCATGATGGAGATACTCTAACGCTAATAATACCCCAAAAGCTATACCGGTGACCTTTCTTGAACCATAATACAACCAAGCATTAAGCTCCCATGATTCCAGCACAAGCTTATGAATTAACTGATCCATAGTAAAAATAAAAAGGATAATCAATAGGAGATGAACTAGGTACCTGATAGAACGTTGCTTCCAGTGCAAACTAAATCCCCCAATACTTCTTATTCTTTAAATACACACCTTAGCCTCACGAATGTTCACCTTATTTATAGGGACATAATAATAATAAATAGAATTTGAACGAGGTAACTTATGCAAAAACTTATATCAAGATATCTTAATTACTCTTACTTTATACTGAATGCTTTAGTTAGTTTAGGATTTCTTATTAAAGGAGAACCGACTCTTATTGCAAACACAGCAGCCACTTCTATATTTTTTCTAAGCGTAATTCTTATAGAAAAATTCACTTCTTTCAAGCTAAAAAACTTTGTGCGTTTGTTAGTTATAATAACCCTAACTAGCCACAGCTTGCTCGGTGAATATTTTCGCCTATATTACACGACCAACTATTTTGATAACCTATTACACTTCTTTGGGTCTTTTTCCTATGCTCTATTCGGTTATGCAATCCTAAATGCATTTTTAGTAATCCAATCGTCCCGTCCGCGAGTTTTTGCCTTTATTTGGGTATCTTTACTAGGTATTTGTTCAGGAACCTTTTTCGAATTATTTGAATTCGCTCTAGATCAATTACTAGATCAACGAAATCAGTTCGGATTGATTGATACAAATTGGGACCTTTTTTTTGATGTTTTAGGCTCCTTCTCAGCTGGGCTTATTGCGGTTTATAGACCCATATATAGTTTAGACCGAATTAATCCCACCAAATAGAATATACTTTGTACCCTGCATTCAAAGTTGGAGCATGAAAGGGTTGTCCAAACCGATATCCCTCTGTAATATCAGCCGGTTCTAAAATATCTAACCAGCTCATTATTTCTCTCTCAGGTGCCAAAGATAAAATATAAACGCGTTCAGAGTACGGCCAAAACTCATCTTCAACTTCATGTATTTCAACTAACACATCCTGAACCTCTTCTTTTCTTCTTGCAAAATTCAGTACATCATAGAAAATATCAATACCTGGGTGTTTCATTAAATTACACCCAATAGAACCCTCCTCGTCATTTCCTTCGAAAAATAGTTCAAGGGAAACAACCGGCGCCGGATTGCGAGGTGACCATAATCCACCTTGAGCTTCAATTTCCCTAATTAAATCTTCTCTCATAAGTTCCTCCTATTATATCATCTTTTCAGACTTTCTTTGGGTCGACTACTAACCTTAATTAATACTGTATAAATAACAAAATAGATAATTGCAACGTTTATTAATAATACCTTACCTTCCGAATTAGGGATGATTGGTAGGATTAACATAACTATAACCAACGGAAGTGAAAAGTAATAACCGACTTCATAAATTGCTGCATAAAGCTTCCTACTGATAATCAAGAAAAACATAAATAACAAAATGATAGAACCAAATAAAATCGGAATACTGGCAAGTCCTATACTCCAATCAATAAATAGTATTGACCTAAAGTTACCTGAGAAATTAAAAGCGATAATACTCGCAAGTGGAATTAGGCCGAAAAAAATTCCTATTAAAGCCTTTCTTGCTTCACTAATTTTTGAAATAATAATTCTTCTTTCACCTAGGCCAAGTAAACGATAGATAAAAGCACTAACAAACGCAAACATAAGGCCCGCAATAGGTAAGTTCATAGAAAAGTGAGCGCCAATAAGTAGTACTGGTCCAACAGAAGCAGCAATTACACAAGTTAATATTGATATTCTTTCAAATATAAGCCTTCTGGATTCGATAATCATCTGCAAGCCTCCTAAAGTTGATATATCCGTTAGCCCGATCCATACTGCATTAGTAGGTAAACGTCTTCAAAGACAGACTCGAGGCTGTGGATTAATAAAAATTTCTATAAAGATACGACAAATCCTGCCATATAACTTACATTAACTAAATATAATTGATTGCCAGGATGCATAATAACTTTAAGAAGTTATAGGTCTTTAAAATATTTTCTAAAAGGAGATTTCAAAAATGAAGATTAAAAATAAGAAATTAACTTTCCCCATTTCTGATACAATTGCTGGACCTGGAACATACGAAGGTAAGGTTATCACAGGAGAGCCAAACAAAAATAATGAAATACCTGCTGTAGATACAGAAGAGTCAATTGATCAATTTGGTTTCGGTACAGCGAAAGACGTTACAACATCAACAGAAGTGCCAGAAAACACTTAAATCTGTTATTTAAATTACAACTAATATAGATATCCAAAGAAAAATAAAGAAATGAGCTGACTTTTAGTCACCAATGCCAACAAACGACTCAGATGACTTTTGACTGTTGACGCAAATTCATGTAGAATAACAAAAGTCACTATTTCACACAGTGATATTACTTGGAGGGGTTCCCGAGCGGCCAAAGGGAGCAGACTGTAAATCTGCCGTCTTCGACTTCGAAGGTTCGAATCCTTCTCCCTCCACCATTTAACTTTTATAAATCAAAACATGCGGGAGTGGCGGAATTGGCAGACGCACCAGACTTAGGATCTGGCGG
>JUEG02000552.1_pt1 | contig 16109 bp, 19 predicted proteins | sample 432341 | NCBI WGS metagenome assembly JUEG02 (sample SAMN02953476, study PRJNA257561) | rock porewater metagenome | biome: terrestrial; feature: Opalinus Clay rock; material: porewater; isolation source: Opalinus Clay rock BIC-A1 borehole | place: Switzerland: Mt Terri URL, St-Ursanne ...
TTTTGGATAAAACTATTTTCTGTCATATTAAACTCCTCTTTAGTCATTTTTATCTTTACCAACATTATAGGCATTCATTAAAAAAGCTATACATGTAATCTATCAAGTTCCCCCATTCTCTTAATAAAATTACTTAAAATTTAAATATACACACAATAAATGGATAAGCTAATTTAATAATTTTTGTTAATTATAGGAGGTGGTTTACATGTCAGTTGCGAAAAAAAAACACAATAGATTAGCCAAAGAAAAGTCCCCTTATCTTTTACAACACGCAAACAATCCGGTTGATTGGTTTCCGTGGTCTCACGAGGCCTTTACTAAGGCTAAAACAGAAGACAAACCTATCTTCTTATCTATTGGGTATTCAACGTGCCATTGGTGTCATGTCATGGAGCGAGAATCCTTTGAGGATGAAGAAGTCGCAGCTTACCTAAATGAACACTTTATTTCTGTTAAAGTTGACCGCGAGGAGCGTCCAGATGTAGATCATATTTATATGACCGTTTGCCAAGCCATGACTGAACAGGGAGGCTGGCCCTTAACCGTAATCATGACTCCTGATAAAAAGCCTTTCTTTTCGGGCACCTATTTCCCCAAGGGTAGTAAATGGGGCCGTCCCGGCTTGATGGATATTCTAGAGCAAATTACAGTTAAGTGGCAAGAAGATCGTCAAAATATTATCGATACTGGGGAAAGGATCACTAAAGCTATAACACCCAGTTTCACTGATTTCGCTTCAGGTGACCTTAACCCCAGCGTATTGGATAAAGGATTCCAACAATTTCACAAAAGCTTCGATCAACAATATGGTGGTTTTGGCTCAGCACCGAAGTTTCCAACACCCCATAACTTAATGTTTCTATTGCGGCATTGGAAAAGAACTAAGGATTCCGCAGCTTTAGACATGGTTGAGAAAACTTTAACAGCCATGCATGTTGGAGGAATTTACGATCATGTAGGATTTGGATTTTCCAGGTATTCCACCGATAAACAGTGGTTGGTACCTCATTTTGAGAAAATGCTTTATGATAATGCATTATTAGCTTATACTTATATCGAAACTTACCAAGCTACAAAAAACTCGTATTATCGGCGCATTGCTGAGGAGGTCTTTACTTACGTATTGCGAGATATGACAGACCCCGAAGGCGGTTTTTACTCCGCTGAAGATGCTGATTCAGAGGGGGTTGAAGGCAAATTCTATATGTGGTCCCTCTCTGAGATAATAAAGATATTAGGTGAAGAAGAAGGTAAGTTATTCTGTGGAGCTTATAAGATTACCGAAAACGGTAATTTTGAAGGTGAAAGCATTCTTAACCTTATTCATCAAGATTTAGAGAGGTTTGGCAACGAAAAGGGGTTAACCCTTGATGAACTTAATAAAAGGTTAGATCAGTCTCGAGATAAGCTGTTTAGAGAAAGGGAGAAAAGAATTCATCCCCATAAAGACGACAAAGTTTTAACCGCTTGGAATGGTCTTATGATTGCTGCTTTGGCTAAGGGTGCACAGGTATTTAATGAACCTAAGTACAGTATTGCAGCCGGTAACGCTATTAATTTTATACTAAAAAGCTTGAGGCAAGAAAACGGACGGCTGCTAGCTAGATATAGAGACGGTGATGCTGCTTATCTTGGTTATATTGATGACTATGCTTTCTTAACCTGGGGATTAATTGAACAATATGGAGCAACCTTTGAGAGCAAGTATCTAGAACTAGCCCTTGAGTTAAATAGTCAACTAAAAGAACTGTTCTGGGATAAAGATAATGGTGGTTACTATATGTACGGCAGTGATGCCGAAGAGCTATTAGCTAGACCCAAAGAAATCTACGATGGGGCAACACCGTCCGGCAATTCTGTTCAAGCCTTAAATCTAATACGTTTGGCTCGAATTACCGGGAATAGTGAACTAGAAAAAGATGCTGAAGCACAGCTAAGAGCTTTTGCAGGTTCCGTTAGTAATTACCCAAAAGCTTACTCCTATTTTTTAATGGCTGTACAGTTTGCACTGGGTCCAACAAAAGAAATCGTCATTACTGGCGAAGAAGACAAAAGCGATACAATTGCAATGTTACAAACTTTAAGATCTAACTTCTTAACTGATACGGTATTAATCTTTAATGCTGTAGGCGACAAAAGTAAAGACCTTGCACACATTGCCCCTTTTGTTAAAAACCAAAAACAGATTGATGGAAAAGCCACCGCCTATATTTGTGAAAACTATGCTTGTCATGCTCCGGTTACAAATCTCGAAAATATTTCTCATTTAATAGAGCATTAAAGAATTCTCGCCACCTAAAATTAGGTGGCGACTTTTAGCTTTCTCTTAATTGCAGCATCCACAATCAGGGGTGTAGCAATTGTTATCAACAAATTCGCACTTCTTATTACAGGATGGGCATATATCAGGTGCTAGATCAGCTTCCAATACATATCCACATGCGCCACATTTCCATTTATTTGCCATCTTGAGCGACTACCTCCTTGCGCATTCTTGCTAGTTTAATAAGATGAATCTGCTCTTCCATAATCAAATCCTCAATAACTCCCTGTTTAGCTTTTGGGACTAAGTTACGCAACCCGTTAAAAAAGACTATGGTGTCTTTCTCGAAATTAGTCGCTAACTCAATGATGTCTAACCCTGAGGTGGCTTTTAGCACTAGTTGTTCCATTCTATCCCCATCATAAAACATATGTGTCTCCACACTTAACTTAAGGTATTCAAGATATTCACCGGGATAGGTTTCTGAAGCGTTGACTTGAGCGAACTTCTTACCCATTTCTTTGAACAGTACCTCATGCTTTGCCTCTTCATTAGCTAAGGTTAATAGAAGGCTTTTAATCTGTTCATTAGTTGTTTTCTGGGCCAGTTTTTTGTAAAACTCTCCGCCCCTATTTTCGATTTCTACAGCCAAATCAAATATTTCGCTGGCCTGATACTTAAATAAATGCCACATTTTAAATCCTCCTTTATTATTTTTAGTAGGTGCGTAAATCTAAAGGGTTTAAATATTATATAACTTCAACAATGTCCAATAAATTCCTCCTCGGTTTGACAAATACCTTAGCTCCTTCTACAGTATTTTATATACTAATTACAGCTTATTTAGTACATAAAAGAAGCATGCCGCTACCAATAAAATTAGTAACGGCATGCTTTTTACTTATATAGTTACATTCTCATAGCCATTGGTAAATAGAACAATACAGCATTGATCAAACCTAAAACAATAATTAAGGCAAAGTATGGAATAACTCCCTTCCACATTCCTGTTTCGCCATAGTTACTCTTGGCAATTCGATACGCTGTGTACAGGGAACCAACAGTACCTAGTGCAATCAGTGCGTATTGCATAACTTGAATTGTGTCATTACTAAATATGGCGGGGGATGCGCCATGAGACTCCATTCCAAATAGGGCCATTGCTGTATAAACTACATTTAGTCCTTCTGCCAACAGATGGAATAAGTTATGAGCCACATGAGCTGCAAGGTCTAATGGTATAATCGCATAACCAAACTTAGCAAAGTTCGTCCAAGTTTTCTCTCCAACCAACTTTCCGGATATCATAGAGGTTAAAGTCAAGGCCAAGATAGGTAAGGCCATGGCAATGACAAAAGTAATACTGAAAGTTACAAAATAGCTATCGGTTCCGGTAACTTTTTCAAGAACATCAAGAATCGGTGGCCAAATTGTCAACATCGTAAAGTTTTGTACAAAAACAATTCCCATAATAATAACGGCTAAGAAAGCTTCTTCTAGTTTAGGCTTTCTTACATACCAAAGTTCCTTGGCTGGAGGTCTCACGGACACTCTCAAAGAATCGTTTTCGCAGTTCTTTATACAATAACCACAGAAATTACATTTTGCATTTGAGTCCATGGTTCTTGGGAATTCAAACATTGGGCAACCAGGAGCTTTGTCGCCACCCTTGTAGCAGGCTTGAGTTGTACATTTTTTACAAATCTCAGGTGTGGCTCTTAACTCTAACATGCCCGCACGGGAGTAATTACCAGACAAGCCACCTAGGAAGCAAAGGTATCTACACCAGGTACGGCGCTCAAAAAATACTGCGGACACAACAACACCAGTGAAGATTAACATTAATAGGTATCCGGAACCCCTAGGTGATTCAACTACGCCAAAAACATGATCAGACCAAGTTATTAAAACAAATAAAATGTCAATGATCCAAATTCCATATCTCTTTAAAAATCTCGGTACGGCCAAGTTGGCCCCAAAAAACTTTTGAAACATATCACTAACGGTGGCAAAAGGGCAAATGGCACACCAAAAACGTCCGAGGAATAGAAAAACTAAAGGGATAATTGGCCACCATAAAATCCAAGTGGCTGCTGTACCAAAATTATCATGAGCTGAAGATGGGCCCCAAAGGGTCTCGAAAATTATAAAAGCAAATACAATCAGCGTAATCCATTGAAACACCCAGGGAAACAAAGGACTCTTAAAGATACTATTAATAAGTTTATTTTTAAGAAGGTTTTTAGGCTTTTTTTCAAGCTCTAGCATCTTCTGTCCCCTCCTTCGCAATATTATTTCTATTCTTAATAATCTGAGCAGCAATTATCGATAATACCATGATTGTGGCAATACTCCCCAAAAAAATCAAACTTGGTCCATCATAAATTACCTCTAGCTCAGTAGAAAAGTCCTCAGACTGACCATCTGGATAATCAATACGAAAATTTGCATTGTATTTTCCAACCTCAGTAAAATTAACATCTCCATAATACTGCCCAGTTTCTTCGTTAAATTTAAACTGAACATCAATTGGTTTACTATCCATTTTACCGTGGCCTTCCATATTCGGTTCCATTTCAATCAAAGCATTAACAGTAGCACCTTTAACAACCTCTCCCTTTAAAGTTGCTAGTTCTATGGTTAATTTAGCTTCGCCCTTTATTAGCTTAGCCGGTTCTACAAAAAGTTCAAATTGATACTCTTCCTTTTCTTCATTTTTATTCTTTTCCTCAGTCTTATTCTCTTCTCTAAGCTCATCTTGCGTACTATCCTCTTTGTTATCACTTTCCTTCTTAATCAATGTTTGTTTTTGTGGCTCCTCGTCCTTATGAGGATTACCCCCACCAGTCGCATAACTTGGTGGCGCAAAAGAAGTCAATACAACTATTGCTAAAAATACCATAGAGACGTGTACATACAACCATTTCTTCATCTTAGTCCTCCTTTTTTTAATAAAAATGCACAAGAAATGCGCGTATAATTCGGTTCCCTTATTACGCGCGTTTCAGTACAGCATACCGTTGCCGTGTTTCCACAACTGTGGAAACATCTACTTTACTGCAGTATAAAAAAAACTGGCTACGCTTCCGCGCAACCAGTTTATATTTAAGGGGTTAGCCCTTATCTATCTACTGACTTACTTATAATATAGTTAACAACGAAGCAACTTTCGGTCTCCTCATCGCCAACAAATCAGATTAGTCTTGGAACAGTTCTTTTTCTAAAATATACACTTCTACTCTTTCTTCTCTCAGCACATCGAGATCTGTATGCAGACTTAATACTTTAACGCCTGTTACCTCATTAATTACGCTTTCAAATTCTTCCCGAGCAATGTTTAATATCTGTTGTCTAGCTTCCTTAATCAATTCCGCTCCGTGCTCAGAGCGAGCTAGAACCTTTTCTGCAGGAGTTAAAACACCATATTTCCTGACCACAATACAATCTTTTAAGATATGACACTTTATTAGCTCAGGTCCCTTACCCATATGGACTTTCATTAATTTTGATAACCCATCTGCGATTAACTTTTCCATTTGATTTTTAGTCATAGTTTGCTAGCCTTTCTACTACGTTGTTTAGTACTAACAAACCTAATTATAAACGATAGGTTTTCTAAAATCAATATATTTTTCTAAGAATTTCTATTTGCTTTGCAAATACTTCTTATATGACTCAACACCTAAGTTTATTGTTTCCCCACTCTCGGGATACTTTAAAAATTCACTATGAACCTCAGCAAACCCTTTTCTAAATTCCGGGCTTACGGCTAACAACTCTTTTGAAATCTCAAACATGGCTGCTGATATTTTTACAAAATGGTCTCTTTTCTCTGGTTCTGCTTCCTTTATCTCCATAACGAATTTCTCCATCATATTCATCATCTGATCCATTAGCATATACCATCACCTCATAAACTTTGTTTTTCTTAGCCTACCCTAATTTCAAAGGTTTACTACAAGCAATGCGCGGTTAGTTAAATCCCCTCACATTTCTGATTAATATAAAATGCCGCTCTCACACGGAACGGCAATAAGTGTTTACTTCTTTTTCTTTTTTCCTTTTTTTCTTTCAACTTTCAGTTTTTCATTTGGTTCATTTTCTTTAGAGTTTCTGGTATGTTTCAGATAAAGAAGAACCGCACTAATTAAAAACAAAACAATACTAAGAACTTGTGCTGCCCTCAATGGCCCTAACATTAAACTATCAGTTCTAAAGCCTTCTACTATAAATCTTCCCACAGAATACAATCCAATGTAACTTAGGAAAACATCCCCAGACTTAAGAAAGTTTCGCCTTCTAAACCAAAGCAAGAAAATGAAAATGCCTAGATTCCATAATGATTCATATAAAAAAGTAGGATGACGAAATTCTCCTGCTATATACATAGCCCAAGGTAAATCAGTAGGATAGCCAAAGGCCTCTTGGTTGAAGAAATTGCCCCAACGACCAATTGCCTGACCAAGGATAAGACTTGGTGCTACAATGTCTGCCAGCTTGGCGAAGTTAAGTTTATATCTTTTACTATAAAGATATCCAACTAAAAGAGCGGCAAGAATTCCTCCATGAATTGCCAAGCCACCTTTCCAGATGGCAAATATATCCCCTGGATTCTGTCCGTAATAATCCCAATTAAAGATAACATAATAGATTCTAGCACCCAGCCAACCTAGAGGCACTCCTAAAATTATTACATTTATTAAGTGATCGGGATTTAGTTTTTGAACTATAGCTTCTCTATAAGCCAAAACAGTACCTATACCAACTGCTAGGGCCATTAAAATGCCATACCAATAGACCTGAAAGGGTCCAAGAACCAGATTAAATATCTGAAATGGGCCGAATTCAAAAGCAATAGGACTTATGTTCATTTTTTACTCCTCTCCGCAAAAAACTATTTAATCTCTATACTTAGGCTTTTAGTCATGATCTCTTTAAATACCTTGGTAGCCTTTACACCCGTCTCTTTTGGCTTTTCAATCAAAACAGTAACAACTAATTCCGGCTTTTGAACTGGGGCATAACCGGAAAACCAGCTGTTGTAGGTCTTAGCCTTCTTACCATTAACTATTTTGTCTACCTCAGCCGTTCCAGTTTTACCTGCACTACCGTATCCATCAACATAGGCTTGTTTTCCCGTTCCAAACTCTGAACCAGTTACCCTGGTTAACATTCTATGCACCATTTGAGCTGTTTCAAAGGATATGATTCGATTCCCTGAACTTACATTAAATCGTTTAAACTCTTTTCCGCTAGAATCAATTAGCTGTTGAACCATTCTAGGGGTACGGTAAATGCCTCCATTAGCAATGGTATTGAGTATAGTAGTGACTTGAATTGGACTTAATGAAATAGGGTCCTGACCAATAGCAGCATTCTTCAAGGTGTATTTTCGTTTCAATAATTCAATGAATTGTGAGCTTTTTTCAGGGTACCCAATTATTGTTTGTGTGTCCAGATTAAACTTCCTTATGTAATCGACTAGTTTATCTTTTCCCAATTGCGAAGCCAATTCAAAAAAAGTATTATTACAGGATACTGCTAAAGCTTTACTTAAGGTAAGGTGAGGAATAACATCATGGTTACAATTCTTAAAATAATCATTCTTACATTGAAACTCGGTATTTTCATCTGCAATACCCTCTTCAATAGCAGCAGCAGCAACTAATACCTTAAATACGGAACCTGGAGGACTATTTTCATACCTAACAGCCCTATCCTTTATTAAGTTGTAATCTTTAATGTCAGTCATATCAGTAGGATCAAAATTTGGCCTTGAAGCAGACGCAAGAATGTCTCCTGTTGCCACATCCATTACTACAACTGCTCCTTTTTCAACATAGGTATCCATTACTGACTCAACAATTTCCTGGACCCTTTTATCAATAGTTGTTACCACATGTTTACGATTAGGGTCGACTTTGTTAATAACTCTAAGACCAAGTCCGGGAATTAATTCCCCTTTGACATTAACGTTAGCAATTAGAGATTTCTCACTAGCTAGACCTTTTAATTCCCTGTTATAGATTTCTTCGAGACCGCCGTTAACTCCATCTTTATCCCAAAGATAGCCAAAAAGGTTTACTGCTAAGGGCTCAGAACCAACGCGAGCAGAGACCATAGTTACAGCAACTCCGCTTAGATTTAAAGCTTTTACTTGACTAACCTGGCTAGTAGTCAATTCAAACGGTAAAATAACTGGCTCTGTTTTGGCGAGTTTTTTAATATCACTTGGTGATTCATTTAGAATTTCTCCAAGGCTTATAAGACTTTCATCTAATTCTTTTGTAAATTTGGGAAACAAGACTACTCTCATGACCTCTCTACTGTCTAAAAGTGACTCATGTCTTCGGTCATAAAAAAGACCTCTATTTAGAGCTTTGTTATTATTAACTCCTAAACCCTTAATTTCTAGTGACACTTCTCTTGTCTGTTGGCGAATTGCCCTTTGGGCCAACTCACTGCTTTTAAATACTTGAATGTTACTCAATCGCAGGAATACCAAAAGAAACGAAAGAATAAAAAACAGGAAAACTATAACTATTCTTTTTTCTCTTATGTAACGCCAATCATAAAACATTCAACATTACCACCCATAATTTGGTATTAACAATTATAGGATTGGCTAAAACTACCTTTGCTATTCTTAGTCAAGAAAAATTATTTCCCTAGAAAGACTCTTAAGTACCTTAATTATATCGTCTTTTGTATCAGGGGTAACCCGTACAACAGCGTCCCCAGTCTTTGCATCAAGGGTGGTTAAAACACCTAACCCATCGTGAGCCTCTATAATCTGGTTAAAATAATTAATTTCCTTAGGATTGACCCGTATGTAAATTGCATTTTCTTCCCTTTTAATCTCTTCAGTCATTTTCTTTCCACCTTCGTATTAGATCATATGGACGTACTTCTTTGTCCACCTTTAGCGAAATAATCTGTTGAGCATGGGGAGCACTGTCAATTTGCTCACCTTTTTTATCCCACATTAGTCCTACCTTTTGAGTGAAAATTTCAGTTTCCCTTCCTATTATTTCTATTTCGTCACCTACTGAGAATTTATTTCTTTGTTCCACTATCGCGCTTTTGTTTACTTCATCGTATTCAAGCACCAGGCCTACAAAATCATATTTTCTAATGTAAGAAACATCGAAATTAGCGCTAACATTTGCTGGCTCTTCGGTAAAGAAGCCTGTAGTGTAGTCACGATGACTAACCTTCAAAATTTCTTGTTTCCACCTTGGATCAATTTCATAGCTGGCTAAATCCTTTCCACTTTGATGATACTCATAGAATTGGTCAATAGCATGGCGATAAGCATTTACAATGGTTGCAACATAGTGGATGCTCTTCATCCGGCCCTCAATTTTAAAGCTATCAGCCCCTGAGGTAATTAATTGAGGAATATAGTCAATTAAACAAAGGTCTTGCGAGTTGAAAATGTAAGTTCCCCGCTCATCCTCAACCACTGGGTAATACTGGCCAGGGCGTTTTTCTTCGACTAAGGCATACTTCCAGCGACAAGCTTGGGCACACTCACCCTTATTGGCATCTCTGTGGGTCATATAATTACTTAGCAAGCACCTTCCAGAGTAAGATATGCATAAAGCACCATGTACGAATACTTCCAACTCCACCCCAACTTTTTCTTTGATTTCCCTAATTTCAGATTGAGATAACTCACGGGCGAGCACAATTCGATTTGCACCTTGGACTTGCCAAAACTGAGCACTGACCCAATTGGTAGTATTGGCTTGCGTGCTAATATGTATGGGCATCTGGGGAACTGTTTGTTTGGCCATCTGAAACACTCCAGGATCAGCTACAATTATAGCGTCTACACCTAACTCTTGTAGCTCTAAAAAGTATTCCGACAGCCCATCAAAGTCTTCATTTCTAGGAAACATGTTTACTGTTACATAAACTTTTGCTCCATGCTTATGAGCAAATTCAACGCCTTGTTTCATTTCCTCTGTCGTAAAATTACTTGCAAAGGCCCTAAGTCCATATTTTTGTCCACCTAAAAAGACTGCATCCGCACCATATAAAATAGCCACTTTTAGCTTGTCTAGATCCCCAGCAGGAGCTAATAACTCTGGTTTTCTCAATATAATCACCTCTTCTTACTAATAGCAACCCCGTCTCCAATGGGTACGATTGACGTATCTAGTTCAGGGTGCTCTGTTAATGTTTCTAAGTATTTTCTGATCTTTCTAACCATTGTTCTATATCTTTTATCTACCTCTTCTTGGACAACCATACCCCTAAATAAAACGTTATCGGTAACAATAAGTCCACCTGGGTTTAAAAGAGGATAGCATAAATCAAAGAAATTAAGATATTGACCTTTTGCAGCATCGATAAACATAAAATCGAATTTTTCTTTAAATGTAGGGATGACCTCTAAAGCATCCCCAGAAATCAATTCAATTTTTGAGTTTAGTTTGGCCTTTTCAACATTCATTAATGCTTCCTTGTATCTAAGGTCGTCTTTTTCGATAGTAACAACTTGAAAATCATTGTTTTGTCCTTGATCACCTAAGGCCAGCCAAATAGTTGAGTAACCAATAGCAGTACCAATTTCTAAAATCCGATTTGGTTTGTGTAGCTTTACTAATACAGATAACAATTGGGCTACCTCTGGTTTCACTATGGGAATATTCTCCTTACTGGCTTGCTGCTCTAGCTCTGATAATAGTTCAGACCGCTTAGGAACTAGGTCTCTAATAAAATCTTCTATTTGCTTATTTACGATATCCATAAAAGCCTCCTAAATTTCCTTACATGCGAAAGAAAAGTAGGGCTTGGCCCCACTTCCCTTCAGAAAAATATTATACACCTTATTTACGGAGTTTTAAACCTTTGTACGTATTTAGCCTTGGCTTTATTATGCTCTCTTAAGGTATTACTAAACACATGCTCACCATTTTCGGAAACAACAAAAAATAAATAATCCACATCTTTTTCAGGGTTAACCGCTGCTTCTAGGGAAGGTCCACCTGGTGAAGCAATAGGTCCCGGTGGTAAGTTGGTGTATTTATAAGTGTTGTAAGAAGATTCAACTTGTAAATCTTTATAAAGTAATCTTGTTTTTTGTTCCCCTAGGGCGTATTGGATAGTAGCACATGACTCAAGTTTTATTCCTTTTTTCAAGCGATTATGAAAGACTGCGGAAACTCTTGATCTTTCTGCATCCTTAACTGCCTCACGTTCAATTACTGAAGCGAGCGTCACTGCTTCATGAAGTGACATACCTAAGGTTTTGGCTTTTTCCTTAAAGTCAGGTGAGATTTCGGAATTAAATCTACTTAACATCATCTCGATAATTTGCTCTTCATTAGTATCCTTTGTTATTTTATAGGTATCAGGAAAAAGATAACCCTCTAGTCTTTGCTCAGATGCTGGAATTTCTTTTAGAAAATCATATTTGAACTCCCCATTACTAACCAAATCCATGAATTTTTCCCTATCAACATAACCTTTTTTCTCTAGCACATCAGCGATTTGTTTAGTATTATAGCCTTCCGGAATCGTGAAGGAGTAGTACACAACTGAACCTTGAATTAGCTTGTCCGCTAGCTGAGGCACAGACATACCAGAGTTTAGAGTATATTCACCTGGTTTTAATTGTCCGTCTAATTCTTTTAATCTAAAATACAACTTAAAAACACTAGCGTTCTTGATCAATCCTTTTTCATTTAGAAGACTTGCAACCGAAGTAGTGCTAGAACCTTTCGGAACTTCAACCAATATTGAAGAGCTTGACTGTTCAGTATTTACTGGTTCCAATAAATTTTTATATTGATAAAACCCGATGGAGGTTACTATTAATAGCAATGTAAAGATACTTCCCACTGCTAAAGCAATTATTTTAAAGTGTCTTCTAGGACTTTTTAGTTCTTTTGGCTCGGCTTCCATATTTTCACCGCCTTTCCTTATCATCACCCTATTATACATGTAATTATACACAAAATAAATAGGCTAGCAAAGACTAACCTATTTATTCTGAATATTAGATTACATATCAGTATTTAATCTTTCCCTTAAAACTTCATACCTTTTCTATTTTTGCTGGCTCTTCGTTCCTCTCATCATCTAAATCCAATAAAAGAATAGGGTCAGTTAAAAACTTAATAACCTCATCGATTACCAAGTCGACATGGATACCTTCTGTGGCTACCACCGGAATAATCGGGGTGTTTCTGTAAATCCTTTGTAATAACTTGATATTTGAACTAGCCTCACTTCTTGGTGTTTGGTCTATCTTCGTTACAACAATAATATCCGCTTCGTCTAATAAAATGTTTCCCTGTTCCAATATTATTTCACTCTTTATTCCTGCGGGCACTACAGAAACCAAAATATCTGCTAATTCCTCGCATTCCACTGATTTGTATCCGTCATTTATCCCGACGGCCTCAATTAGTGCAACATCAGGTAGGGTTGCAGTTTTTGGAATATCCTTTTGAGACAGATAACCTAACTCTAATACAGACCGAACCTTATTTAATTCATCTAAGGCTTTTCTAGCATGCACAATTAAATTATTTTTTTCTTTTATCTGATTTACGCTATTACGAATTACCCTTTCCACATCTCTTACCACATCTTCACCCGGACTTGGTGGAGCAATAGTTAAATAGTTTGAATCAATTCCCTTCAGCAGGTACGGTTTTTCATCTTGCACACCTGAGCCAACAGCTAAAGGCTGAAAATTGCGATTTTTAAGTCCACGATATATTTCTCCTAAGATTGTTGATTTTCCAGCGTCATTCCGTCCGGTTATAACAATCTTCTTCATGAATCCCCCTCCTTACATCTACCTATTTTACGTTACTACAATATATATGCGAACAAATAAAAATATTGCCACTTTTTATCGGATAAAAAAAAGACGCTTATTCAGCGTCTTCATTTTCAAGCGTTTCTTGCCAAGCATCGGCAACTTTTTCCCATTCTTCGTCATCTTCAATATTCTCAAGAGTTTCGATTTCACCTTGCTCGTCATATAATACGCGCAAAATTATGGCCTCATCGCTTTCCTCATCTTCCTCTAGTGGTAAAAGAATGGCATAATCAGAGCCTTCTACCTTTAACATATCAATCAGTTCAAAATCAAATTCCTGACCGTCTTCATCTGTTAAAGTTATAATGCTTTCGCTTTCTTCATGTTCATGTTCTGTCATAAATACACCCCATTTCCTAATTTCGAATAGTTGTATTGTATAATATGGAAAGTTCATTGTCAACAATAACCAACTGAAAATTATTATTTCCTTTTTTTTATTTTTTAAACCCTCCACTGTCTAAAAATCCCTGTAAAATAAGCACGGCAGCCATTTTATCAATAACAAGTCTTCTCTTGGCTCTTCTAACGTCTGCCTCGATTAAAGTTCTTTCTGCAGCTGAAGTGGTTAACCTTTCGTCCCATAAAACGACTTCTAGCTTTGTTTCTTTCTCTAGAATTTTCACAAACTCTAAAACTTTTTCCGCCTGCGGGCCAATCGAACCATTCATATTTTTAGGTAAACCTACAACTATTTTCAGAACTTCTTCTTTAGTAATAATTTCTTTTAGTCTGTCTAAGTCATGGGTTAGAGATTTTCTGCGAATTACTTCCATACCCTGAGCAGTCCACCCCATTAGATCACTAACAGCAACACCAATAGTTTTATCTCCTACATCTAAACCCATTGCTCTCATATAAAAACTCTCCTTAATTTAAACAATTTTAATACAAAACTCTGGACAAACACAGCCACAATAGCCGCAAAGAACACAAGTTTGGGAATTGACAATCACTTTCCCATTAAGATTGGACAGAGCCTTTTGCTTACATCTTTCTATACATTTGTTACATCCCTGGCACCATTCTTCAATATGTAATCGTCTATTTACAAGGTCTACCTGTTTAAACTCTGCTTGCGATGGTTTCTCACCGGCAAAAATTTTGATATTCAACTGAGCCTCTTGTAGCGATTTCATTCCAACTGCCACAGCTGCCAACTCTTGCTGACCCAGGATAAACTCGAAAGCTTCTTGACGTTGATTAATTAAATTGCCCCCGCCTAAGCATTTCATACCGTAGATACCTTTACCTAGAGAATAGGCATCCTTAATGGCATCTAACATTTCTTCCGCCGTACCATCGTGTATACCAAGCCCGCTCTTATTGATCAAAGGATGAATGACATCAATTTCAGGCGTTCTACTTGCTGCCACAACTCCGGCTATTCTATGCGTGGATATCCCAACTGCCTTGATTATATTCTTAGCCTTAGCCTCTAAAAGATATTCAAAGGCTTCCCAATGTCCTTTTAAAGTTAAAGCTGATTCTTGCTCGTGTAATAAAAAAATATCAATTACATCACGGTCTAGGGCCTTTCGTGCCTTCTCAAGACTTTTTTTCATAGCGTCTCTTTCATATGCGTAAGACTTTGAGGCAATGTATACACGTTCTGACCTTCCTCTTAAGGCTTCTCTGATATATTCATAAGTCCCATAAAGTTCTGCTGTATCAATGAAGTTAACACCTAAATCTATGGCCTTCCTAATGACTTCAGCACCTTCCTTTAATGGCAAGTTACTTTGTAAGGGCCCTATGGTAAGCGCCCCAAAACATAACCTAGACACTTTTAAGCCTGTTTGACCGAGGTATCGATACTCCATTTTAGTCCTCCATAGTAGTACAAATTAAGAAACGGTAGGATAATCCTACCGTATAAATTCTATATGTTACTCTACTTTACTAGATAAGTTCTCACTAACTCCTCAATCAATTCGTCTCTTTCTAATCTTCTGATTAGGCCTCTGGCGTTATTATGGTTAGTAATATACGCAGGATCTCCCGACAGAAGGTAGCCTACCATTTGATTTATTGGGTTATAACCTTTCTCTTTTAAGGCTTGATATACATTTACTAGAATTTCTTGCGCTTGATTCTCCTCAGGTGCCACCTTAAACATCATGGTTTTTTCTAAATCCTCGGACATGGCTTTATCCCCCCTGTCATTAACTTTTTACTAATATTCTCCATTATAGAATATTTTCCTCTATTTTACTGTAAAAAATACAAAAAAGAAGAAAAAAGCTTTAATCTGCCTTTTTCTTCCTAAATTTAAATAGAATTAGTGTACAATTCTAGTAATTAAACCGTCAAGGCAGTCTAACCATTCTTCATAAACTTCCCTTTTTCTGTCTTCCTTTTCTTTCTCTATAAACTCAGCTAAATAATCTAGCTCCTTTGCATCAAGTTCTTTTAATTCTTGGCGTAGTTTGGCCAATTTCTCCGATTCGTAAACTATCTTTTTAACCGACATGAAATCTCCCCTTATGCTTTTCTCTTCAGATTAATTCTAAACAATACTTCTATAAAATGTTAAATAAACCTTTAAGCAAATAAAGGAAACAAAGATCCCTTTATTTATTTATTTATTTATTTATTTATTTACTTTATCTGGCTTTCCACCAAATTTGGCACGATAGCTAAAGCATCGTTGATTTTTGCGGGATTCTTACCTCCAGCTTGCGCCATATCCGGTCTACCCCCACCGCCTCCTTCAGCAACCTTCGCGACCTCTCGAATAATATTTCCAGCATGTAATCCTTTTCCTAACAAGTCTTTTGTAACTACCCCAACAAAACTAGCCTTATCTCCAGTTTCGGCTCCAAGAATAACCACACCTGAACCAATTTTATCTCTTAACATATCACTGACATTTCTTAATGCATCCATGTCAGGAGCTGAAACTTTAGCAACTAGAACCTTAACTCCTTTTATTTCCACAATATCGTTTAATATATTGTTTGCTTCATATTTTGATAACTGGTTTTGCAAGGCTTCAAT
>JUEG02000750.1_pt1 | contig 16091 bp, 13 predicted proteins | sample 432341 | NCBI WGS metagenome assembly JUEG02 (sample SAMN02953476, study PRJNA257561) | rock porewater metagenome | biome: terrestrial; feature: Opalinus Clay rock; material: porewater; isolation source: Opalinus Clay rock BIC-A1 borehole | place: Switzerland: Mt Terri URL, St-Ursanne ...
ACTAACTACTAACTACTAACTACTAACTACTAACTACTAACTACTAACTACTAACTACTAACTACTAACTACTAACTACTAACTACTAACTACTAACTACTAACTTATTTTATTAACATATCATCATATATCGGCATAGATTGGTATTGAAAAATGATGATATGGAGTGATTTATATGACGAGAAATAGAAGTGGTTCAAAATATATTCATCCCATGGTTTATGCAAAAATGACAAGGGGTACCAACGAAAACCTCACCGCTATCGTCCATAGCACGGACACCTGCGACCATATCCGAGATCATATTACCAACTTAGGAGGAAAAATAAAATACGAGCTTCCCTTTATAGGAGCCATTGCCGTAGAACTACCCACTAAGGCTGTGGGTCACGTAGCCCAACATCATCAAGTGGAATATGTCCATGATGATGCCAAGGTTTTTAAAACTATGGATGTCGCTACCCTAGCTGTTAATTCTAAATTAGTTAACCAATCAGGCTATTCTGGAAAGGGAATCGGTGTAGCAGTGTTGGATACAGGGGTTGCTCTTCACGATGACTTAGTAAAACCTTCCAATAGAATTGTTGCCTTTAAGGACTTTATCAATGATCGCTCAAGGCCCTATGATGACGATGGACATGGTACCCATGTATCCGGAATCATAGCTGGAAATGGCTATGCAAACCCTAAATATAAAGGCATAGCACCTGAGGCTAATATCATTGGTGTGAAAGTCTTAGATGAAACAGGCGGTGGAAATACCTCTGATATTCTAGCTGGTTTACAATGGGTTGTCGATAATAAAGAAAAATATAATATAAAGGTTATTTCAATGTCATTGGGGTCTGCTGCCGATAGCTCTTACCGGCAGGATGCTTTATCCAGAGGAGTGGCTGCTGCCATACAAAATGGGTTTACAGTGGTTGTTTCAGCTGGAAACAGTGGTCCAGCAAAACAGTCTATTACCAGTCCCGGTATTGAACCACGGGCCATAACTGTAGGGGCCGTGGATGATAACAGAACAGCTTCCCTGCAGGATGACTTTATTGCTGATTTTTCCAGTAGAGGTCCAACAATTGATGGATTATCCAAGCCCGACGTAGTTGCACCGGGAGTAGATATCCACTCACTGTCCAATAAGGGGTCAAATGGCTATGTCAGTCATTCGGGAACCTCAATGGCAGCACCCATTGTAGCCGCTGCAGCTGCTTTGCTCTATGAAAAGGAACCTAATCTTTCCCCTAGTCAAGTAAAATCAAGGATTATGGGTTCAGCAATATCTATAGATAGAAATAGAAATGCACAAGGTGCGGGAATTATACACATTGATAGTATGCTACAGGTTGAAGACAGTACTAATTCTGACAACGAAGCTTCATCACCGGATATGAGAAGAACTTTCCGTTCAAGAGGTAGATCTAAGATATTTGATCCCAGTCTTTTGACTATGTTGCTGTTGTTTCTTTAATAAGTAAAACAGCCTGGTAAATATTTACCAGGCTGTTTTACTTAGCATTTACATATGTCAACGGATTTACAGGCGTTCCATTCTTTCTTACTTCAAAATGAAGATTTGGTCCTGTGGTACGTCCAGTATTACCCACTTCAGCAATTTTTTGTCCTTTGTAAATCTTATCTCCTACTGAAACTACAATCTTACTACCATGGGCATAATATGTCTCAAATCCCCCGCCATGGTCTATTATCACAAGTTTTCCATAAGCCCCACTCGTTCCTGCGAAGGTAACCTTCCCGCCATCAGAGGCATATATGGGGGTACCAACCTTGGCTGCAAAATCTATACCCTGATGCATTTTTCCCCATCTCGGACCAAATCTAGAGGTTAGAGTTCCTCGGGTAGGAGTATTAAAGCTTCCAGTTCCTATTTTAGGAGGTGGCTCCTTTGTTCCTTTAAGTACGATTTGTTTCTGTGGTTCTAACAGAATCTTTTCTTCTAATATGTTTCTAGATACCTCAATATTATTTTGCTCTATTATTTCAGCATAAACTTCACGTTCACCGTCTTTACCTGAAACTTTTATTTTACTCTGGCCCTTAAATATAGCGGAAGTTTCCTCGAACTCAACGGGAAAAGGAATGCTTTCCTTATATCTTTGACGTCTTAAAGTTACTACAGTTAATAAAGGCTTTGGCACGATTAGACTAATTGATTGCTTTATTTGGAGTTTGCCAGGATTAACCTCTGGATTGGCCTTTTCAAGGTCTTCTACGTCTAAGTTATATTTTTCTGCTATGGTCCAAAAGCTTTCTCCTGCTTGAACCTCATGAACTTTCACTTCATCTGTTCCCTGTTCAATCAGTTTGACTGTTTCTTCTACCGTTTTAACATTTTTTATTTCTATCGATACTTCTTCAATTACAACATTTTCCTCAAAATCTACCTTTTGAAGATTTTCTTCATCAACATAAGGCTTTTTAACGGTTTCCAGTACCATTTCAGCATCTGCTTTTGTAGGAAGGATGGCAATGGTTTGACTGTTTGCCTTGATCTCAAAGGCTATTATCTTAAAATTCAATACTCTACTCAAGGAGCTTTCAATTTGATCAACAGGAGTCAATTCTTCATCTTTTGCTCTTTGCTTTTCATATTCGATTATTTCATTAAATACAACCTCAGTGGAATATTCTTTATAAAAATTTTCTTTTAAACTATCAATTATTAATGTAAAATCCTCCCTGTCACGAACGACTCCCACTTCATTCCCATTGACTTTAACTGCATAGGCCGTGTTATTGAAGTATGTAAAAAACGCAAAGCTAAAAACCAACACGATGGCCAAAACGATAGCAGTAAGTTTATTTTTCTTTGGAAGCATCTTCTGTTTCATCATCTGTGAAACATATTCGCCCATGTTTTTCAAAGTAATGGTTCGTTTCATCGCCGAAACTCCCCTCCTTCTCTTATGATTCTAAGGTCAATGTATTCTATATTTGTCCTTGGAATTCCTCTTTTTTTTGTAATATTTCTGAAACATAATTGTAATATCTTTTTAACCTAACTTAATTATTATACCATACAATCAAGTTCAATCAACCTCCAAATTATTAACTTTACAGATTAGCCTTTAAAGATTAGGACAAGTCTATACTATATTATATGTATAAATTTGGTTATTATTCCTTTTTATAACTTAACCATTCTTCAAACAGATTCTTCAGATCACGATTAGCCACCTTTTCACATACCTCAATAAAATCATCTGTGGTGGCATTTCTATATTTGTATTTATCAAAGTATACCTTCATCACTTGAAAAAACCTTTCATCGCCTAGCTGATTCCTTAATTCTCCCACGAACATGGCTCCCTTGTAGTAAACTAAAACTTGGTATTCTAAAGAGTTCTTAAATTCCTTGATACTTCTAACGACTTTTCCATTCATGTTACTTTGCGAACTTTGGTAGGCATCGTAGTATTTTTCTATCATATTTTTATAGATATGATCCTTAGCCTCTATTCCATATTTCATCTCATAATAGAGTAAGGTAGAATATTCTGTCAAGGACTCATCAAGCCAAGGCTCGTCGACTTCATCATTACCTACAATACCATACCACCATTGGTGTGCCGCCTCATGGGCAATTACATATTCTAGGATCTCCTTTTTTTCTTCATTATATAGGGTATTATCAATATAAACAAGATTAGGGTATTCCATGCCCCCGACAAAAAAATCAGCAGCAACCACGGAAAATTGTTTATAAGGATATTTTCCAAACAGCTGACTAAATATTTTTATTGAATCCTTAGCCACCTCCAAGGATAATTCTCCAAATGGATCATTTAGATAGTAAGAATATACCTTTACTCCATCTATTTCATCGGTTAAAATTTTGAATTTGTCACTAATAACCATGGCAAAATCCCTAACTCTCTTTCCCTCTATTGTCCAAAGTACATTTCCCTCAATATCCTCCTTTTTTATGACTTCGCCAGTGGTTGCAAGAACATATTCTCTGGGCAGTGACATCATTACTCGATAATCTCCAACATCACTATAAAAAGGATCACCAATTGCAAAATAGGGTTCTAGATTCCATCCATGATCATCAAATACTGAAATAATTGGATACCAGTTTCCTATATTTACGGTATTTTCACCATAACCAAACCTCCCCTGGGAAGGAGGAATTTTTACTTGAAATTCAATGTTTATCTCAATTTGATCTCCTATATCAAGTTTCTTATCTAGATGAATCTTTAATATAGAGTCTCCTAAGCCCATGGTCACATAATTTAATGGCTTATTTCTATTATCAATTTTATAGATTTGAATGTTCCCTGGCTCAAACCCCTTTGGATAGGCCAAATCCATTTCACTATTTTCGAAGGGAATCGTTTTTTCATTTTTAAATGCGTTGGGATAGAGATGCAAATATAATGAGTCCATTTCTACTTCCGTATTATTGACGTAGATGATTGTTTCAAGACCTGTAATTGTTTTCTCCACAGGATCAAATTCAGCAGCTATTGTATACTTGTTTAGTGATTCACCATTGATAATTCCTCTGTTAAATACAGTTGTAAACTCTAATAAATTCAACCTCGCCCAAAATGCAGAAAGTGCTAGACAAATAACGACTACCATAAGAGTAATTGGCTTTCTAAAATATCTTGTTTTCAGCATGCTTGACCTCCCTTTCCCTGTATATTTGCTTATATTACTATATGTAGGGTGCTTTCCAATATGTACATAAATCTTACTTCCTATCAACTTCACTCTTTAGATATGTTATAATATAGTAAATTCCTTTCACGATTACGTGAATTTAGAGGTGAATATAATTGCTTTTTCAAAAACAAACTACAAATGTTGATTTAGGTGATACTCCTATCGCAAATATATTTTTGAATACTTTTATGCCAATGGCTGATGGTACCTTTGTAAAGGTATACTTATTAGGTTACATGTATGCCCACGATAAAGATAATTCCATAACAGTCAACCATGAAACTATAGCAAGGGATTTGAATATTGTGGTTTCTGATGTCCTTAAAGCCTGGGAATTCTGGGAAAAGAAAGAGGTTATCAAACGAAAATATATTTCTAAGGATGATCCTACCCAGTTTATTGTTGAATTTCAGTGTTTAAAACAACTCGTTATTAATAAAACCAAGGTTGAAGCTACAACGGAAGAAAGAGATAAGTTTACATCTCAGCCTGACGACCTGGTAGAAGCTAAACGCAATCCGCTAATCAATGAAATGTTTCTAAATTTAAATCAAATCATGGGAAGAAGCTTGGTGCCTGGGGAGCTCCTAAAAATATTGGATTGGTATTACAATTACAGCATGAGTACAGAAGTGATTATCCGTGCTTTTATGCAATGTGTTCAAGAAAAAAATATAAAGAAGCTAAATTACATTGAGCGTGTCATTATTAGCTGGTATGACCAAGGGCTAACCACCATGGAAAAATTAGACGAGTACCTAGAAAGAACCGATGAAAGAAACTATCAATATAGTAGTGTTCTTAAGTACCTTGGGATCTATAATAGACTACCAACCCATCCTGAAAAAGAAACTATGAAAAAATGGTTTGATGTGTGGAATTTTTCTACCAGTATAATTTTTAAGGCCTGTGATGAATCAATAAAAATTCGTAATCCAAATATAGATTACATAGATGGAGTACTGGAGAACTACAAAAAGTCAGGTGTTAAAACAGTTGAAGATATTAATAAAGTTGAAGCTCCAAAGGCACCTGTCCAAAAAAGACAGCAACCAAAGACAACAAATAATCGCTTTCATAATTTCAAACAGCCTACTTTGAACTATACCAGTGATGAATTAGAGCAACTATTAAGAAATAAAAAATAAGGTGGGTGTGGGATTTGTATAATAGATTTACTAAAGAAATACTGTTAGAGTATGAAAAGACTAGGAACTTTGAAGAAAGGGAATTGGACGATAGAAAGCAATATGTATATAGCACTGTCCCAAGAATAAAGGAAATTGAAGATGAAATTAAAAGCTTTGGTCTCCTTGTAGCCAAGGCTATTTTATCTAAGGAATCCGATTATGAAAAAGTCCTTGAAGAAATAAATAGTAAAATGAAGGCTCTAAAGCAAGAAAAAGCCATTCTGTTGACAGAGAATAATATTGCACTGAGTCATATGGATATTCATTATAATTGTGGTAATTGTAAGGATACAGGTTTTACCTCAACCAATAAAAAATGTAATTGCTTTAAACAAAAAATCGTTAATAAAGCCTATGGCATGTCAAATCTATCAAGTAACCTTAACAGTCAAAACTTTGATTACTTTGATTTTTCATTATTTTCTACACAATCCTTTGAAGGAGAGCCTAAATCCCCAAAAACAAATATGGAAGACATTTATACAAAATGTATAGATTTCATAGAGAATTTCAATGATAAATCAAGTCCGAATCTACTGTTCTACGGAAGCCCGGGTTCTGGTAAAACTTTTATGTGCAACTGTATAGCTAAGGATCTCCTTGACAAAGGAAAAATCGTGGTATACCAAACTGCCTTTAAAATCCTTGAAATTCTAGGCGATTACAAATTGAGAAATAGCAACTCTCCTGACTTGGAGACAAGCTATCAGCTATTATTCGATTCTGACCTCCTCATTATAGATGACTTAGGCACCGAGCTTACAAACACCTTTACCACCACTGAATTGTTTAATATCATTAACACAAGATTAATTCGAAATAAAAAGATGATAATCTCAACAAACCTAAATCCCAAGGAAATACCAGATATATATAGTTTTAGAATTTCCTCTAGAATATTTGGTTCCTTTACTTTTTTCAAATTTTATGGTAGAGATCTAAGGTGGGAGAAGTGATTGGGTTAACGGTTTTAAGGTAGGGGCGATTCACTATCGCCTATTAAAATAAAAAATGAATATGATGAATGTCGCATGGTGCTAAAGGGGGACTAAAACACCTGAACATCGTCATATTCATATTATCATTATTTCCAAAGTATCATGGCTTATACACTAGAATTTTTATTTTTTCAATTGTCTATCTAAATATCTTTTCTCTAACTATGGTCTGTGTCCTTTTAGGTCCTACCGATATAATCTTAATTGGAACCCCTATCAACTCCTCAATTCTATCGATATACTTCTTGGCATTAAGCGGTAGCTCATCGTAGGAGGTACAGCCCGTTATATCATCCTGCCATCCATCCATTATCTCATATACTGGCTCACACTTTCCTAAAGTTTCAAGACTGGCTGGAAAATGTTCTATTGTCTTATCCCCTAGCTTATAGCTGATACATATGGAAATCTTTTCAAATCCAGACAATACATCTAAAAGCATCATAGAAAGTGCTGTTAGTCCATTTATTCTAGCAGCATACTTAACCATCACAGTATCAAACCAACCACATCTTCTTGGTCTTCCAGTTGTGGTACCAAATTCGTTTCCAGCGATACGGATACGATCTCCTACTTCGTTATCTAGTTCTGTCACAAATGGCCCTTTTCCAACTCTTGTGGTATAGGCCTTAATTACTCCAACTACCTCTTCTATCATATTAGGTCCTATACCTGACCCTACTGTAAAGCCACCTGATATTGGATGGGAGCTAGTAACATATGGGTAAGTACCTAAATCTATATCAAGTAAAGTTCCTTGTGCTCCTTCAAAAAGAACTTTTTTATTTTCCTTCACTGCATCATATAGTGTAACCGTTGTATCATCTACGTATTTTCTTATCTTTTCAGCATACCCCAGATATTGGGTAATTATCTGTTCTTTGTCTAGTTTATCTCCACCGTAGATCTTTTCAATAATCTCATTCTTTTTACTAACTTGCTTTGAAACCTTCTCTATAAAAATATCCCTATCCATCAAGTCACATATGCGGATGCCTGAACGTTCAACTTTATCCATATAACAAGGACCTATCCCTTTTTTAGTAGTCCCTATCATTTCTTCTCCCCTGGCTGTTTCAGATAAAGCATCTATTATTCTGTGGTAGGGAAGAATCACATGAGACCTATCACTTATTTTTATATTTTCAGTGGGTATGCCTTGTGTTTCCAACTTTTCCACTTCTTTTAGAAATCCTTCAGGATCAAAAACTACTCCGTTACCAATAATATTTATTGTATTTGGATAAAGAATACCAGATGGTATTAAGTGTAGAGCATATTTAGTATCTCCCACCACCACTGTATGACCTGCATTATTTCCGCCCTGGGCTCTCACTACCACATCGGCCTCACCTGCTAAATAATCAATTACTTTTCCTTTTCCCTCATCTCCCCATTGCGCTCCAACGATTACAACTGTTGACATTGTGGACACCTGCCTTTAACTTTATTAAAAAAACATTTATTTCCGAACATACACATCTAATGTTATCAGAATAAGGCATTTAAGTCAATTAAATCCGAATATTAATATGTATTTTCTAATTTTTATTCGATTTTTACGAAAAATCCCCTGTCCTTTTATCCACTAAAATAGTGAAGGATGCTTAAGCTAAAGCTTAAACACCCTTATTATTATTTCTCCAGACCTTCTAGATATTCATTTAAGTCCTTAATAAGTACATCAGCATTCATTCCATGCACTGCGGCAGCCTCCTCTATACTTTCCATCGAAGATGCGGGGCACCCTAAACAGTGCAATCCATGCCTCATTAAAATAGGTGCAGTTCCCCTATCAATTTTTAAAACATCAGCTATTATCATATCCTTTGTCACCTTTACCATGATAATCCTCCTTGTATATTTATTTCAGTAGCTAGTTTGAAATTTCATTATACATTATACCATTTTTTAATGGTAAACAAACACACAATAAATATATTAATCAAAAATATCACTATTTCACTATTTCATTGTTTCTCCTATCATTATTTCTCTTTACTTAATAACCTCTGAAAGACAGTCCAACGCAGTTCCAGATATTTCTTGGTTTTTTACCATATTGTTTATGATAACCAAAGCATCATTCTTTTTCATAGCTACCCTATAGGGTCTATCTTCTGTCAATGCATGATATATATCTGCAACGGCAATAAGTTGATCCTCCTCTGTTATTACATCCTTATCTAAGTTTTCTGGATATCCCTTTCCACTCAACTTTTCATGATGGTTACCTGCCCAAGAGGCCAAGTCTTCACATCCCTTAACTTGTCCTATTATTTGCTTTGTATAATAGGGATGAGCTTTCATTAGTAAGAACTCTGAATCTGTAAGTTTTCCAGGTTTTTTAAGAATATCACTTGGAATAACTAGCTTTCCAAGATCATGCATGTATCCAGATATTCCCATCTTTCTTTGCTTTGTTTCATCATAGCCCATTCTTTTACTCATAGCTCTTACCAATATGGCAATTTCCTGAGAATGGGTGTGAGTATATGGACTCTTACTATCTATTAATATTGCAAAAGCCTCTGCTATTTTTTCCAAATCTTCTATTGTAGGTAGTATGTACTTAATGGGCTCTATTTTCTTTAGAACACCTTGTATTTTATAGTTTTGTAAATCCATCCAAAATTTTTCTGTTTCAGATAGTTTAACTAGGGAATTGACCACTTCAGGATGAAATTGTTTTCTTTTATTATTCACCATATAATCAATCATGCTCTTTCGAAATTCTGAGGTTAGAGGCTGACGGTCATATAATATATCAAGGCTATCTGCCGCATGTATTATATGTGCTCCCAAGGGAATGTCCTCTTTGCTTAGACCATTAACTCCTGATCCATCCCAGTTGTCATGATGGTATAGTATACTGTCTTCCACATGCTTGCTAAAGGGAAGCTTTCTTACTATTTCTGCGCCCATATCGGAGTGGCTTTTTTTCAATATACTACTATAATGAAAATCATTAATGTCATACTTAGAGAGTTCACCTGCCATGCCCACATCATGTAAAAGGGCTGCATAATATATATCAGCCTGATTTTCATTATCTAATCCCATATTTTTTGCTATCAGCAATGATATGTATGCAGTTCTCCGGGAATGCTCATAATTCCTATTCTGAGCCAGATCCAATGCCATGGATAATGCTGATAGCAACTGATTTAGCTGTAGCTCTAATTTCTTTTCTGTCATAGGCTCTCCTCTCGGTTACTCTGTTTTTTCTTTTCGAAAAATATAATTTAAGGCTAATAATTTTATAATGATTTTTACTCTGTAATTATCCACATATCCACAGGTTATTCACAGTCTACAGCTGCATTTGTTGATAAGTTGTTGGTATTTTGATGAAATTCTTCCTTTGTTAGTTTCATATGAAAGTAATCCGTCATATTTTTCCCCCCAACCACTTTAAAGTGTTGTTTTATATTTGTATATAGAGGGTTATAAAATATTTCACTATATTGATCCTCAAATTCTTCAGAAACTTCCTTGTGAATGGCAAATCCACAATTTAAGTAACATCTTATTGCTCTTTTATTGAACTTTGCAGTTCTCAGGGTTATAGACAGCATTTTTAACACATTAAAATAGTAGCCTAGGAATAAACAAATAGCTTCAGTACCATAACCATTATTTATATGGATGGGATCCAGTACAATTCCTAATTCACTTTCTCTCTTTATCCATTTAATATCTCTGATTGACAGATATCCTACCAAATTTTTATCCTTATTTTCAATGGCAAAACATTTCTTTTTCAGTTTTGCAGTTTTCATTTTATACCACTGATCTGCTTCATTTGAGTTTAGTTTTGGAAAATTATAGTTAAAGTACAGCGGGTCCTCATGTCGTCCCCATTGTTGCATCTTATCAACATCTTCTCGAGTCAATTTCCTCAGATTTACTAGTTCCCCCTGAATACTGGCCATTTCTGACACCTCTCTACCGTCTTGATTTTTTTACTATTTTTAAGTAAAGTATATGATATATTTGCGAAATGGTAAATATAACAAAATAAAAAGAATACCCCGAAAGATATTCTTTTGTTTTTTTTATTTAAATTCATCCAGCAGATTTTTTATATCATGAAGATGTTTTACTTCTTCCTTTATTAGTCTTTGTACTACCTTCTTTGTCATCTCTTCCTTGGTATTAGCTAAGATAACTTCATAAAACAATATGGAATCCTTTTCAGCCTGCAGTCCAATTAGTAAGGCTTCACGTGGACTATGTATATTGGTCAAATTACTCATTATAAGACCATTAACATTAAACACAGCCGTATTACTTATTGCTCTTAAATACACGGATATAGATTCTTCATAGTAATAAGGTTTGTTATGACTTAAAGCCTCAACTACTCTCTGATTAACACGTTTAAAGGTCTCAATATGTTCAAGTTCTTCTTCAGCTAAATATTCAAAGATCTTCTTCACAGCCTGATCTTTAAAGTTATGACCAATCTGTTTATAAAAACTATACCCCGCTTCTTCGATTTTTTCTGCGATTTGCAGAACCTCAAGTTCATTGAGCAACTCCACTACCATTATAAACGTCCCCCCTCATTCGTACTTTTTATCCCATATCTATGCTTCTCTATGTTGTTTATCAAGATTTGCAAACTTAGTATATTGACCAAGCCAAGCTAGTTCCACAGTACCAGTGGCTCCATTTCTTTGTTTAGCAATAATAACCTCACCCATATTCTTTTTTTCACTGTCTTCGTGATAATATTCATCCCTATATAAAAACATCACAATGTCCGCATCCTGTTCTATCGCCCCAGATTCCCTCAAGTCCGACAAGATCGGACGGTGATCTGCCCGTAATTCAGGTGCTCGGGATAGCTGGGAAAGCGCCACAACTGGGCAATCCATCTCCCTTGCCAAGCTTTTTAGAGACCTAGATATCGTAGATATTTCCTGCTGTCTACTTTCAGAGCGTCCATCTCCTGACATAAGTTGCAAGTAGTCAATCATCACAAGATCCAGACCTTGCTCCATTTTCAGCCTTCTGCATTTGCTTTTCATCTCCATAACCGTAATTGCGGGAGTGTCATCAATATATACTTTAGATTGAGCCAAGGGGCCCATGGCTTTAGCCAATCTTGGCCATTCATCTTCACCCAGGGTGCCTGTTCTTATCTTTTGTATTTCTATATGGGACTCAGAGCTAAGAAGACGCTGTACCAGCTGCTCCTTTGACATTTCAAGACTAAAAATAGCCACTGATGCACCAGCCTTTAAAGCCGAGTTTTGAGCCACATTTAAAGCAAAAGCAGTCTTTCCCATACTAGGTCTTGCTGCTATCAAAATCAAGTCCGATTTTTGAAGTCCCGAGGTTTTACGGTCAATATCTGCGAAGCCTGTGGTTATTCCCGTAATACCTCCCTTGCTCTGATACAACTCCTCTATACGGTGAAAGCTTTCCATCAAGACATCTTTAATTGGAGAAAAACCCTCTTGGGATCTTTTTTGTGATATATCAAAAATATTTCTTTCGGCGAGGTCTAGTATGTTGTTTATATCCTCTTCCGCTTGATAACCCTTATCTAATATATCTGATGATGCTTTAATTAGTTTTCTTAAAATAGATTTTTCTTCTACGATCTTTGCATAGTACTTTACATTTGTTGTGGTGGGAACAGCAGAAGACAAACTAGTCAAATACATTATACCCCCAATGGCTTCCAATGTCTTTCTTTGTCCCAACTCCTCAGACAAGGTCACTAGATCCACGGGCTCATCCCTGTTATATAGGTTTAACATAGCTTCAAAAATCTCTCTATGAGCCTCTTTGTAGAAATCTTCAGCCCTAATAATTTCTGTTGTGCCTATAATTGCCTCCCTATCAAGGAGCATAGAGCCTAGCACCGACTGCTCAGCGTCAACATTGTGTGGTGGAATTCTACCCAAATGTTCTATCATAAGACCTTATTCCCCTTTATATTTAGCTTCTAAACCAGCATGATATCCAGTACATCTTCTACAGACTCTGCATATAATATTTCTATATCATCAAATTTACCATATATATCCTTTTCATTATCCTTAGGTATGATTACTTTTTTCATTCCCGCTTGCCTTGCCCCATATATTTTTTCATTGATACCGCCAACAGGTTTAATTTTACCCTGTATGGATATTTCTCCTGTTAAAGCCACATCCTGATGTATTTTCCTATTTTCTATGGCACTTAATATAGCCAATGTAATAGCCACCCCTGCAGAAGGACCATCAATGTTTCCTCCTCCTATTGCGTTCACATGTACATCATATTCTGAAAGAATTCGACCAGATATCCTACGTATTACTGAGGCTGCATTAAATATAGAATCCTTTGTCATTGTTCCTGCTGTATCATTAAATCTAAGACTGCCTTTTCCCTTTTCTAGGGCATCAAAGACTATACACTCTAGTTCTATGACAGAACCCAAATACCCATTTACACCAAGCCCGAATACCTTACCTATCTCTGGTATTTGGCTCGCTTTTTTACGGACATTCGGGGTTAATCTCCCCATCTGGATGATATGCTGTATATTGTCCTTCGTTATCCTAAGATTCTCAGTTTCGAGGTTTTCATATAGGGCGATGCTATAGGCATCACCCAGGATATTAATCGCTTTTCTGCCCTCCACTGTATGATGGCTGATTATTTCAGGAACTTCTGTGTCCAGCTGAACTTCTAGTCTATTTGCTGCATCCTTCACAATATCCTGTATATGTCCTGAATATAGAGGTTCAAAAAAGACTTCTCCACACCGGGATCTTAAGGCTGGATTTATCTCATGGGGTTGTCTAGTGGTTGCAGCAATTAATACGAAATCTGCTGGAGCCCCTTCTTCAAATAGCTTCCTAACGTATAGTGGAGTTGCAGGATTATCTGGATCATAATATGCTGAATCAAACTCAATACGTTTGTCCTCCAAAACCTTTAACAGCTTGTTTTGCAGAAGAATATCTAATTCTCCTATTTCATCTATGAAAAGTACACCTCCATGGGCTTCAGTTACCAATCCTGGCTTCGGCTCTGGTATACCCACTTCTGCCAAATCTCTCTTGCTTCCCTGATATATAGGGTCATGTACTGAACCTAAAAGTGGATTTGTTATCTCCCTTGGATCCCATCTGAGAGTAGTACCATCAACCTCTATGAATTTTGCATCCTCACTAAAGGGTGTGTGCTTCATTTTTTTCGCATATTCCAGAGCTAATCGTGCTGCTGTGGTCTTTCCCACTCCTGGAGGACCATATATTATGATGTGCTGTGGAAAGGGGGAAGCAATTTTAGTAACAAGAGATTTAATGGGCCATTCTTGTCCAACCACATCCTCAAGTCTCTTTGGTCTAAAAAGCTCCATGGGTGACTTCGCTAATTTTATGATCTCTAGCTTCTCTAAGGCAGCATACTTTTTTAAAGTATATGGATTTTCAGGCCCTGCTTTTTTATTAATAATTTGTAGTTTCATTTCATCCATGTACTGCTTTTGCTTCTCTTCAACCTGGTCCATCATCTTCTTTTCTATACGGTTTTCAACAGCTCTCCTTGCAAGGATATCTCCTACCTTATCTTCTATGTCCTTAAGAATATTATCCATATGTCCCTTGTCATAAAATGCTTCTGGAAGCTCTTTTGAGTTAAAAACAATTCTATGAAGTGCTAGTATTCTGTCCTCCACCTTTTCTGACTCAATTAAATGGTCTGCCTCTAGCTTTAAGGCTCTACTTGTGATTTTTTCCTCTCCAAAAACCCTAGTAACAATATCATATAGAGCAGCTAGTTGTTTTGAAGGTGCATCATTATAGAAACTAATATTAGGATTCGTTTCAATTATATTCCCACGTTCATCTACTAAAGATTTCATTTTGGAAATCTCCCTTCTATTCTGCTACAACCTCAACTTTCATTTTTGCTGTAATCTCTGGATAAACTTTTATTTCAATAAAGGTAGTGCCTAGTTCCTTTATGGGATTGTCCAATTGAATCTTTCTTTTATCAACCTCTATTTTATGCTGTTTTCCTATGGCCTCAGCAATATCCTTTGATGTAATGGAACCAAATAGCCTACCACCTTCACCAGATTTACCCTTTAGGCGAACTGTCAAGCTGGAGAGTTTATCCGCCTGCGACTTAGCCGATGCTACCTCCTGCTGTTTTCTTTTTAGTTCAGAGGCCTTCTGAAGCTCTAAGGATTTTAGACCTCCTTCTGTAGCTTCCTTAGCTAAACCCCTTGGAATCAAATAGTTTCTTGCATGTCCATCACTTGCATTTATAACATTTCCCGTTTTTCCCAAGCCCTTTACATCTTTTAATAAAATTATCTTCATCACTTATCACCTTCCTCAAAATATTCCTCAATCGCTTTTTCCAATAACTCAATAGCTTCTTCCACGGTTTTATCCGTAAGTTGGGTACCAGCCACCGTCAAATGACCTCCCCCTCCAAGCTTTTCCAAAATCATCTGTACGTTAATATCTCCCAGAGACCTTCCACTGATAAAAATTTCATCTTCCTCCCTCACCCCTAGTACAAATGATGCTGTTATACCTCTAATATCCAGCAATTCATCGGCGGCCTGAGCTGCAACCAAAGATACATTTTGGGTATTTTCGGGACAAATGGATAGTGCTATATTTTTTCTAAGTATTCGAGCATTTTTTACGACCTCTGCCCTGGTGATAAAGGTTGCCAGATCATCCTGAAACAGTTGTCTTACACTGGTTGTATCAGCTCCGGCCCTTCTGAGCCACGAGGCCGCCTCAAAGGTTCTTACCCCGGTTTTAAAAGTAAAATTCTTTGTATCGACGGCAATTCCAGCCATCAAGGCTTCAGCTTCCACCTTATCAATATTAATCTTGTCAGCAATATATTGCAGTATTTCCGTAACGAGTTCACAGGTAGACGAAGCGTAGGGCTCTAGGTATGTTAGTACTGCGTTTTCAATGAATTCTGTACCCCTTCTGTGGTGATCTATGAGGACTACTCTATTTGCTCTTTCTAAAGCTTCAGGACACTGGGTAAAACTTGGTCTATGGGTATCTACCACTACCAAAAGAGTATCCTTGTCCATGCGACTTAGTAACTCCTCTTCAGTTATAAAGTTAAAATCTCCCTGATCCTTCACTCTTTCATATAGATTTCTAATAGATTCATTTAAGCTACTTAGCACTATAAATGCTTCTTTTCCTCTATGCTTTACAGC
>JUEG02000863.1_pt1 | contig 16056 bp, 27 predicted proteins | sample 432341 | NCBI WGS metagenome assembly JUEG02 (sample SAMN02953476, study PRJNA257561) | rock porewater metagenome | biome: terrestrial; feature: Opalinus Clay rock; material: porewater; isolation source: Opalinus Clay rock BIC-A1 borehole | place: Switzerland: Mt Terri URL, St-Ursanne ...
ACAAGGTCTTCCGCGACATGATGCGGGACTACGCCGTCGACTACGACCCCGGCAGCAAGGCGACACAGGTCTTCTTCGCGGTCACGCAGAACAAGCTGTACCAGCACATCACCGGCATGACCGCCCGCGAACTACTCGACGCTCGCGAGATAGCCACCTGGCCCGGCCGGGAGAAGGGCAACGAGCCGAAGACCCGAGACCGCAAGGTGGCGAAGAACTACCTGGCGATCGGCGAGCTGCACAAGCTCGATCGGCTGGTGGGCCGTCTGTGTCTGCGAGCGGAGGACATAGCCGAGGACAGGCTGAACCTGTCGTTGGCCCGCTGGGACGATCTGGTAGAGGCGGAACTGTCAGTCGCCTCGCGACTTCTCACGGCCTGACCCAGAACGCGACTGCGCCCCTGTCCTCCTTCGGGAGGGCAGGGGCGCTTTCGTCATGACCCGGGGTCAGCGGCGGCGGTCGCGGATCTGGTAGACCCGCGCGCGGCTGAGGTCGGCGGCGCGGGCGATGGAGATGACGGGGTACCCGGCGGCGACGGCGGCGCGGATCGCGGTGTCCCGCTGCGCCTCGGCCGTCTTAAGCTGGTTGGCGGCGGTGACGACTGCGACCAGCTCGGTGACGTTGCTGGGGTCGGGGGCGCCGAGGATGTCGGCGAGGATCTGCCACTGGCTGTCCAGGGGGGTGCCGCTGTCGTCGGTGTCGATGTCGCAGGAACCGATGTACTGGGCGAGGTCGTCGCGGGTGAAGTCTTCGCCGTCGTGGAGCTGGATGGTGCCGCCGTGGGTGTAGAGGTCTTCGATGGTCTCGGCGGTGATGGTCATGGTGCTCCCTCCCGACGCCACCTTGTGTAGCGCGCTTCACATACTGTGGCCCACGGGAATGGGGAATGTCAAGCGCGCTACACACTCAGCTTTCGGGCTGGCCTCACTTGCCCCCGTCCGACTCCGGCCCGGCGGGGGCGGTTTCGTCATGCTTCGGGGTCAGATCTGGTACTCGTAGCCGATGGTCAGCTTCTGTGGCAGGCACCACTCGCCGTACAGGATGACGCCGTCGGCATCGGACCACTCGTGTGCGCCGGCGAGGATCGGCGCACCGACCGCGATGCCGAGGTGGCGCGCTTCCCGGTGGTCCGCGACACGGGCGTGCATCGCGTCCCGCCCGACCGTCGGCGTACGGCCGGCGGCCTGCTCGATTTCCGAGAGCAGCCCGGCGCGCCGAGCCTGCGGATCAGATGAGCCCGGCGCCGAGCTGAGCAGGTTCGGCACCAGCTCGCCGAGGTGCGCCGGGTACCAGTCGACGGAGAGCATGATGCGTGTCGGCCCGGTCCCGGTGACGTACTCGCGCCGGACCACCTGCGCTCCGGGGTCCTGGTCGAACAGCTCGGCGACGTAGAGGGGCGGGACGACCATTTCCGCGGCTGTGATCCGCCAGGACTCGCCGTGTCCGAGGACGCTGTCGCCGCGGCGTACGCGCATGAGCCGGTCGTACGGTGACGCCACGTTGACTGTCTCCTGTGCCACGAAGCTGCCGCGCTGGGTGGTGACGATGTAGCCCTCGATGCGGAGCCAGGACAGGGCGTTGCGCACGGTGGCGGTGGCGACGCCGTGCTCGGTGGCGAGGTCGCGGACGGAGGGGAGCCGGTCGCCGGGGGAGAGCTGGCCGTCTCGGATGAGGCGCCGGTAGTGCTCGGCGATACGGGTGTTCGGGTGTGCTGGCATGGGTTGAGCGTCCCACGGGGTAGCCCGTTCGAGCTAGCTCACTCCCCACCCTTGCAAGTGAGCTAGCTCAGTCCGTACGCTCGGGGTAGTTCACTCCGAGTCGAGAGGGTGTGCACCGTGAGTGCTGCCGCAATGAGACCCCCGAGCGGCACACCGCTCGCCTTCATCTACGACCGGTGCGCGACCGACCGCAAGGTGATCCTCCGACTGCGCCTCGACGCCTGCCGCGCCCAGGCCGAGGAACTCGGCTGGGAGATCGCAGGCGAATGGGTCGACGACGGCGACAACGCCCTCACGAACGACCGGCGCCCCGCGTTCGACAGCATGTGCGATGTGATGGCCGAGTACGGCCGGGCGCGCTTAGTCCTCTGCCTTGTCCATGACTGGGACCGGATCGCGCGGGACGGCATCGCCAGCTCGGTCCTGCGCCGCCGCGTCATGCTGGCAGGCGGTCACTGCGAGACCGCATCCGGGGAGTCTGACGACCATGCCCCCGGGGCGCTCGCCACGCCTTCTGTGCGGGTCCCGTGATGTGGCAGCGGATTCTGATGTTCCTGATCGTCGCCACCGTCGCCGCATTCCTCGTCCCTGTGATCATCTACAGCACGCCCAGCCGATAGGCCCCTCGTACCGGCCCCGGTCGTCCGCTACCCCCGTGGCGGATGGCCGGGGTCCTGTCTTACTCTCGCGGCATGTTGGTACTCAGCACGGCACACGCCACACCGACCCGATGGGAGGCCGGTCCCATGCCCACACCCGAGGAGCAGGAAGCGGCAGAGCAGGCACAGCAGGCGGTCGAGGACACCCTCGAGGACATGAACGGCATCGTTGTCGACCCTGATACCGGGGCGCCGCAGTAGCCCGTCCAGGCCCCGGCTGTCCGCGTTCTCCGCGCGGGCGGCCGGGGTCCTGCCGTATCCGCTACTGGGGCTGTGGGCAGTCGGGGTCGTCTTCGGCTGTGGGTAGCTCGCCGTGTCCTTGGGACCAGTGGTTGACCCAGCCGCAGCCGGGGCAGGCGTAGCGGCCGGATAGGCCGTGGACTTCGGTGCCGCAGCGGGCGCATTCGGTGCGGGTGATTTCCGAGTAGCCGGCGGTCATCGTCGGGCCGCCGGGGTGGTGGCGATCGGGCCGCATTGCGGGCATAGCCAGGATCCGCCGGGGCCTTGCTGTGCGGGTCCGCCGCATCGGGGGCACTGCATGGCTGTCTCCTTCGCTCGGCTACCGGGACTGTACCCACTGGCGGGCCCGCTGGCTCCTTCATGTCCGCCACGTCACCTCGACCGCGTCCGGGTCGAAGTACTTCCCGCCCGGGAGCCGGCCTTTCCTCGCGGGCAGGACGGTCACCGTCATCAGATACGCCAGCACCGCGCGCCGCCGGGAGAGGTCCATCCGGTTCCACACCGCCTCGGGATTCTCAGCGCCCACCAGTCCGGCCGTCGGGTTGGCCTCGACCGCACGCGACAACAGGAGCTCCGCGCCCCTGAGGCGGCCTCTGGCGGCCTGCGACGCCGCCCGCCACTCCTGCATATCCATCTCCCCCGCACCGAGCGCAGAAGCCAGCTCATCGAGTGTCGTACGGGCTTCCCGCATGTCTCGCTGCGCGCCCTTCACATCGACGGGATCCTCACGCTGCGCGAGGAGGGCGACCGCGTCCGGGCGGGTGACCCGATCGAAGATCAGCAAAGTGACGTAGTCGTCGAGAGGATCGCACCGGCGGCTGATGTGCTTGGACGCGCGACATCCGTACGCCGGGATCAGCAGCCCGCCTTTCGTGGTGCTGCCGGTGGTGCAGCGCATCGTCGCCCCGCACACCCCGCACACGTAGATGTTCGAGCCGAGGTACTTCCGCTCGTTCCCGGGGGTGGTTCGCCGGTCCGGGTCCTCCAGCAGGGCGCACACGCTCCGCCACAGGCCCTCGTCGAGGACGGCCGGCCACTGGGCGGCCCCGGCTTCCTCGCCGCGGTGCTTCACGAGTCCGGCGTTCCGGGGGCGCCGGAGCATCTCGCCGACTTCGGGGCCTGCCCACTGTGCGCCGGTGCTGGTGCGGATGCTGCGCTGGTTCCAGTCTGCGGCGATGGAGCGGAGTGATGCCCCGGCGAGTACGGCGTCCGCGGCCTCGCGGATCAGCGTGGCTTCCTCCTTCCGGGCTGTGATCCCGTCGGCTTCGTAGCCGAAGGGGCGGCGGCCTCCGAAGAACTTGCCGTGCTGGGCCATCTGGTCGCGGGTGCGGCGTTGCCGTTCGACCATGCGCTCGACTTCGTAGCGGGCTTGCACGCCGAGTTGGCGGGCGATCATCCGGCCGGTGGCGGTGGTGAGGTCGAGGTGTCCGGCTTTGACGGTGCGGGTCTCGATCCGGCGGGGTTCGCACACGTCGATGTATTCCTCGAGCTCTGCTGGGGAGCGGTGGAGGCGGTCGGTGTGCCAGGCGAGGACGGTGTCCGCTTTCCCGGCTCGGAGGTCGGCGAGCATGCGGAGATAGTCGGGGCGTGGTTTGCCGGAGTAGGCGGAGAGGTCGTTGTCCGCGTACGTGTCCATGACTTCGATGCCGAGCTGTGCGGCTAGCGCTTGGCAGTCTTCTCGCTGGCGTTCGACGCCGAGGCCGGCGCCTTCGCGGTCGCGGCTGATGCGGCAGTAGATGACTGCGCGGGTCGGGATGCTCGGCATGTCGGTGGGCATGCTTCAGCATGGCACAGTAGGACGGTGGTTCGCGGGGGTTCGCCAGGTCGAAGCCTGCTGTATCGCCGTCTTAGCGGTGCAGGTCAGAGGAGGCAGAGGCCGAGTGCGGGTAGCGGCGGGATGTCGAGGCAGAGACCGGGGCGCCGGGGCGGCTCCGTCGGGTCCTCCTGGCCACCGGTGGTCGTGCCGCCGGTCCCACTCCCGCCGGGGTCTTCGCCGACGCTTTCGAGGGTGGTGCCGCCCGCGTCGCCGGTGTCTCCCCCGGCCATGGGTTGCGGCGTGCTGGAGGCGGGTGTGCCCTCGCCCACCGTCGTCATGGACGGGACTGTCTCGGGTATGCGCGTCGGGCTGCTACTGGGGCTGGCCGGCGGGCGGCTGGTGGCGGGCCGGCTGCTGGTGGCCGAGGGGGTGGGGGCTGGCGTGCTGGGCGGCGCGGCGGTGGTGGTCGGTGGGGAGGGGGGCCTTTGCGCGCGTTCGTCGGTGTCGCCGGGGCCGAGGTAGAGAATGCTGGCGACGGCGGCTGTGCCTACTGCTGTCGTGGCAGCGATGGTGGCCGGGCGGTGGGTTTGCCAGGAGGCGCGGAGTTGGGCGCCGAGGGCGGCGACTGTGGCGCCGATGGCGCCGCCCTTGATGAGGCCGAGGTGGCGTTTGCGTCGGTCGGGGGTGGGTGGCGAGTCGCCGGCCTCGCCGTCGCCGTCCTCGTCGTTGTCGTGTTGTGCGTGGATGCGGGCGAGTTTCTGTGCGGCTATCTCCGCGCGTAGCTCGGTGATCAGTCGCCCGTGCCGGAGTTGTTCCCGGTGGAGTAGCACTATCGCTAGGACTGCTGCGCCCAGTATTCCGGCGAGGATCGTTTCAACCATCCCTACCCTCCCGCTCTGACAGAGATCGTTTGTCTCGCGGGGAACGGTTGTCTCTCGTATCGCGGTCTGTCACGCTCCCGACGCACACTGTGACCGTACTGTTACTAGCCGGCGCGCTTGGACGACGGCCTGCCGCGATTCGACGAGGGCGTGCGGGGGCCCTGCCGTTGCGACCGCCGTACCACTTCGTCCTGCACGTCAGGCGGAAGCGTGGCGAAAAGGGCCACAATCGCATCGAGCTGAGCGTCAGCCGCATGCGACCCGCCGCCCTGGTCTTCGAGGGGCGCCGACGCACCCCCTTCGAGTACGGCATCGATGCTGCCGGTCCTCCATCGCAGCGCGGTTTCGATGCCGCGTTTAGTCAGGGGGCCTGGCGTGTTAGCGCCCCTGCGTACGGCGCGCAGGGTCTCGTAGGAGATGCCGGAGTCTGCGGCGACGTCTCTCCAGCTGAGTCCGAGTTCGATGCGTCGGCGATTCATGGCCGTGTCCAGTCGGTGGGGCGGCTGTGGCATGGCGGTTGCCTCCTTCGTCTAACGCAGATTAACGCAGGATGCAGCAGTTCACTAGGGCGCCTCTCAGACATCTACCACCGGGTAGCAGAAGGTCGCAGACTCCACCTGGAATCTGTTGCCCTCTGCGTTGCCCTGCGTTAGTCTGCTCGCATGCAGCAGAAGAACACAGATCATCTGCGGCGACAGCGCCTCCAGCTCGGCCTGACGCTGCGAGCACTGGCCGAGAAGTGCGCCACCGAAGGCGCACCAGTCAGCAACTCGCACCTCAGCAAGATCGAACGAGGCCTGTACTGCCCATCCCCCCGGCTCCGCGCAGTCCTCGCCCATGTCCTGGAAATCGACGTCATGGACTTCGAACCCCACCCGGACACGACCGGCACACAGCCCGTCAGGACCACCGCATGACGAGCCGGCCGTTCTCCCGCGCCGCAGCAGAGGACCGCCTCGGCCCGGCCACCGTCGCCACGGCACGCCGCCTCGTCGACACCGCGCCGCCACTGAGCGTCGAAACACAGGAGCGACTGCGAGCGGTCTTCGCAACCGCGGCCCCCCGTCAGCCGGCCGTATCCCAGGCCGCCTGACCCCTGGCATGGAGCAGGGGCCGCCCCATCGGCCAGACCGGGCGACCCCCTACGCCCCAACCCCTACCCGATCAGAAAGAGAGGTGGACCGTGTCCGCCATCATCCCATTCAATTTCCCGGAGACCGGTCAGCCGGTCCGAACGGTGTCCATCGACGGCGAACCCTGGTTCGTCGCAACCGACATCTGCGGCGTGCTGGAGATCAGTAACTCCCGCATGGCCGTGTCCCGTCTCGATTCCGATGGGGTCAGCACTGCTGACGTCATCGACTCGATGGGTCGCTCGCAGCGGGCGAGCATCGTGAGCGAACCCGGGCTGTACGAGCTCATCTTCCAGAGCCGTAAGCCGGAGGCTCGGTCCTTCCGCCGCTGGATCACACAGGACGTCATCCCCTCGATTCGTCGTACGGGTGGCTACACCATCGCCCCGCCCACCCCCGCTCTCCCCGACCTCACCACTCCGCAGGGCGTACTCGCCCTCGCCCAGGAGTTCACCCGCACCGCCGAACAGCTCGTCGAGGCAGACCGGAAGCTCAAGGAACTGGAGCCGAAGGCACTGGCCCACGACACGCTGATGGCCGCACAGGACGGGGATCTCCTCGTCCGGCAGGCCGCGAAAGCGATCGGATGGCAGGAGAAGCAATTCCGGCACTTCCTCCTCGACGAGCGGTTGATCTACCGGCGTCAGGCGACGTGTGGGGCCGCGCAGTACGACTTCTACGCGGCGCACGCTGAGTGCTTCAACGCGGTGGAGAAGGTCGTCGAGCACACGTGGGGGTCGTGCGCGCACTACACGCTGCACCTGACGCCTCGGGGTCTGGCCTTCGTGCAGATGCGGATCGGTAAGCGGCAGTTGGAGATGCGTGCCGCGGTCGAGGGCGGTGCCCGATGACGATCAATCCTACCGACCTTCCGGGCCGGCCCCTCTTCGACCGGACGATCCCGGTGCCCCCGCCGGAGTCGCGCGAGCACCCCGATGACCCGGTTCGTATCCGTACGGGCAACGGCCTCGTCTGGACGCGCCGTGACGGGTCTCGTGGCGGCCGTGCCCTGTATGCCCCGGAGCATGTCGCCTCGCCCCGCCGGATCGCGATGAGCACGGTTCCGGAGCTTGAGGCGCAGGGCGTCACCGTGGCGGTGGCGTCGTGAGTACCGCGCGGGCTGTCAACGCGTTGGCGGATGTGATCTGCCGGGCGCAGAAGAACGGGCGTCGGACGCCGGTTGTCGAGTGGCTGCTCGACGAGGTCGACGCCCTGCGTGCTCGGGTGGCTGAGCTGGAGCAGGAGCGGCACACCACCAACAACGCGGTCGCCGAAGCGCACCTCGCGCTGGCCGCCGCCGCCGAGTCCCGTCCGGTCGATGAGGACCCGATCGCCTACGCCCTCACCGAGCCCGAGCCGGACACCCCGGGGCGCCGTGCCGCCGACGCCATCCAGGCCATGCACGACCCGACCGTCATCGGCTACAACATCGGCGTCGACTGGTTGTCGCTGACCCTCAAGCCCCGGACGCTCGCCGACTGGCAGGCGTGGCTGGACCGGCTCGGCGCGGACCTCGCGCACGTCACCCACCGCGGGCTGCTGTCGACGGCCAAGGGCAGCTGGGACGGGGTGCCGGTCGCTGTGCAGGCCCACGGGGTGGGCGCCCTGCTGGCCGCCGCCCGTACGGCCACCGGGTCAGGGGCGGTGTGATGCGGCTCCTCCTCCTCGCCTCGGTCATCACGCTGCTGTGCCTCGCCGTGAGCGAGGTCCGCCCGTGACCACCGAAGACATCCTCCTCAGCGCCCTCGTGCTCCTCGGGACCGGCACGCTGTTCGTCTGGCTCGCCCTCGGCTTCAACGAAGCCGAACACCGGGCCGCCCAGCTGCTCGCACAGGACAGGGACAGTGCCGCCCAGCTGCTCGCCAGACACGAGGTCGATGTGCTGCGCGGGACTGCGTGGGAGCTCATGCAGCGAGTTCCGGCTGACCCTGCCGCGTGGACGGAATACGACCAGCGGCTGGCCTTCGCCGCTACTGAGCTCAACGGCCGGGCGGACGCCGCCGAACGCAAGGCGGGTGCCTCGCGGTGACGTCCTCCTACCTGACCCTCGTGGTCACCGCGGTCACCCTCATCGCCATCGGCACCGCCTGCTGCCTCTCCGCATGGCACCTCGGCCGCCCCGCCACCAACGCCCCGCTGCCCCGCCTGCCAGCGGGACCTCGACGACTGCCGCTGCACCGGAGGCGTCGCGTGATCACCGACCCCAGCTTCGGCCCCGCCGCGCACAGCGCCGCCAACCCGTTCGCCCGCCGCGCCGGATACCAAACCGGCCTCCACACCCCCATCGGCGACGACACCAGCCACATCTACCTGCGGCTCACCGACCCCTCCGAGATCGCCGGATACCTCCACGGCCTCGCCGCCAGAAAGCAGCCCACCACATGAGCACCTTCGGCGGCGTATGGACCAGCCCCCAAGCCGACGGACGCGGCCACACCGCACGCGAGCTCGCCGACCGCGCCAGCTACGACCAAGCCCCACCCGCCGGCATCAGCTGCATGACCGCCACCGACGTCCTCGCCCTCGCCCTCGTGGGCATCGCCCTCTCCACCCTGATCGGAGCCCTCCTGTGATCGCCACCGGTAGCGACGACTTCGCACAGACCCTCGCCGAGCGAGTCGGCGGGCTCATCATCGACGCGGCACTGCACGCACCGCGTTCGCTGCAGAAGCGCATCGGCCCCTCCGAAGTCGGCGACCCGTGCGAACGGAAGCTGACGTACAAGATGTACGACTGGCCCGAGCCGGAAGGCCACGACCAGGACCCGATCGCAAGCGTCCTCGGCACCGGCTTCCACTCGTGGATGGAAGAAGCCTTCATCGCTCGGCAGACCCCCCTCCCCGACGGCCGGCCCCGGTACAAGGTCGAAGAGCGGGTCACCGTCCGCCAAGGCGCAACCGAAGCCGCGACCCTCTCCGGCAGCAGCGACCTGTACGACCGGGCCACCGGAACCGTCTACGACTGGAAGCTCACCGGGACGTCGACACTCGACAAGTACCGCCGCCACGGCCCCGGAGACCAGTACCGCAAGCAGGCCCACCTGTACGGGCTCGGCCAGGAGAACGCCGGCGAGACCCCGCAGCGCGTCGCCATCGTCTTCGTCGCCCGGTACCACGAGCTCCGCGTCCACGTCTGGACCGAGCCGTACGACCGCAACATCGCCGAGGCCGCCCTCGCCCGCCTGGACCGCATCCGCCAGCGACTCCTCGACCTCGACCCGGAATCCCACCCCGAGCGGTGGCACCAAATCCCCACGAGCGAGCAGGCCAAATGCCGGTTCTGCCCGTGGCTCAAGCCCGGAAGCACCGACCTCACCGTCGGCTGCCCCGGGGCCAGCACCGAAGCCAAGAGCAGCCAGCTCGAAGCACTCATCGCATGAAGGAGAACACCATGACCGTTCCCACCCAGCCCCAGGTTCCCTCCGCCGACGACTTCCTCATGGGCGGCGGCGTCCCCTCCGCGAAGTTCCCCGCCATCGGGGCCACCGTCACCGGGCGGATCACCGAGCGTCCCACTGTCGAGCAGCAGCGCGACTACACCACCGGCGAGCTGAAGTTCTGGGACGACGGCAAGGCGCAGATGCAGCTCGTCGTCACCCTCGCCACCAGCGAGCGTGACCCGGCCAACCCGGAGGACGACGGCGCCCGCCGCCTGTACGTCAAGGGCCAGCTCAAGAACGCCGTCGCCCAGGCCGTGCGAGCCGCCGGCGCCCGCGGCCTCGAGGACGGCGGCACCCTCACCGTCACCTACAGCCACGACGGGGTGGCGAAGAACCCGAGGTTCAACGCGCCGAAGAACTTCACCGTCCAGTACGTGCCCGCGGCAATCGCCGAACTCCACACCCCGGAGCCCGGGCATGCGCCCGCACCGCACCCGGGCTACGCCGCAGTCCCGCCGAACCCGGTGGTCCAGGCGCTCCAGGCACAGCAGCAGGCGCAGGGCGCAGGCCAGGCCCCGCCGTTCTGACCCACCCCGCAGTCCGCCCCCGCCGCCGCGAGACGCCCACAGTCCGCGGCGGCGGGCGGCCCCAGTCCCACTTCGGCACCCGGAAAGAGGAGGCACCACCGTGGCCCGCAGCTTGCAAGACATTGTGAACAGGAGCCGACCGGGCGACGGCCAGACCATCGCGTGCCGCAACTGCGGCCACACCTTCGCCTCCTACGGGGGTCGACTGTGGTGCCGGTTCTGTCGCGAGCTCATCGCCTGTAACCACCCGGTGAAGATCCACGGCTACAACATCCGGCGCGACGGCACCAAGCTCGGCAAGCACTGGTGCACCACATGCGGTCAGACCGAAGACGCCCGCAGGGGGATCGGCTGCGGGCCGGTGCTGTTCTGCGACAACCGCCAGTACGAGTCCATAGCGCCGTGTGAGCGCTGCGGAACCGCCGAAGGCACCCAGGTCCACCACTGGGCACCCCGGGCGATCTTTGGCTACATCGAATCCGACCGGTGGCCGACCGCGAACCTCTGCCCCTCCTGCCACTCCCTGTGGCACCGCCTCATGCGCGAAGCCGCCGGCGTGCGACTCCCCCCGGAGCAGCGCATCGACGACGGCACCGCCGCCGCAACGATCCTTGAGGAAACCGCGTGACCCAGCTGACCATCCCCGAGGTCACCGGGGAGGACGACACCATCAGCGCCGCGCTGAAGTACGCCGCGGCCGGGTTCTACGTCCTCCCGGTGTCGCGCGCCAGCAAGCACGCCGGGTCGGTCGTCGGCAAGGGCTGGCCCAGCAAGTCCAGCCGCGACCCCGAACAGATCGTCGCCTGGTTCGCAGGATCCAGCGACAGCCTCGCCCTGCACATCGGCCGCTCAGGCGCCGTCGCGTTCGACGTGGACGAGCCGAACCAGATCCCGCAGGTTCTCACCGAAGCCGTCGCTGCCACGAACCCCCCGTACCAGTCGACACGGGAACACACCGAAGGCCGCGGGCACTACGTGTTCACCGTCCCCCCGGGCCGGGTTCTCGGCAACAGCACCGGGAGCCTCGGCAAAGGCTGGGGCGAAGTCCGCGGCGCCAACGGAATCATCGTCGTCGCCCCGTCCGTCCACGAGAAGCACGCACAGGGCGCCCGCTACCAGTGGATGCACACCGGCCCTGTGCCCGAGCTCCCCGGCAGCGTCGCCACGCTGCTGCGCGACGCGTCCGACACATCCGACGCAGCCACCGACGGGCAGGTCCGCGAGTTCATCGAGAAGCACACGACCGCCGCACGACCCGAACTCCTCGGCGGAATCCTCACCCAGTTCGCCACCGCCCTGGAGCAAGGCCAGTCCCGACACGACGCCGCTGTTCTCGCCACAGCATCCGCCGTACGCGAGGCAGCCGCCGGCATATACCCGGCGAAGGACGCAGCCGAGCAGCTGTTCACCGCGTTCGCCGCAGCGCTCGAGCACGCCCGGAACGGCAGCGACCGGACCCGCAGCAAAGCCAGCGCCCGCGCCGAATACCTGGGCATCCTCGCCTGGTCCATCGGCCAACTCACCCAGGCCGACATCGACACCACCCGCGCCAGCCTCGAACAGCGCCTCCCCCCGACCGACCACAGCCGCGAAAGCTACGAGGCGCTCATCGCCGACCCGGCACCGACCACCGCAGCAGCCAAGCCCACAGCCACCGGCCCGATGAAGCGCAGCTGGGACGACATCGGGAACGCGCAACGACTCCTCGACAGGTACGGGCACGTCCTCCGCTGGACCCTCGCCAAGAAGAGCGGCGAGTGGGGCGTCTACGACGGGCGGCGCTGGGCATTCCGCGGCGGCGACACGCTCGTGCGCACCCTCGCCCGACAGACCGTGGAAGACCTGCCCAGCAGCGAAGCCGGCGCATACAGCAACGAGCCGCAGTTCGACCTGCGCGGCAAGGAGAAGCCAAGTCTGCGGGACGAGTTCCTCGCCTTCGTGTCGAAGAGCCGCGACCACCGGGCCATGGGCCGCGGCATCGCCGCCGCATCAACCTTCCCCGAAGCCCACGCCCGGCCCGAAGACTTCGACGCAGACCGCCGCTGGCTGAACCTGCCCAACGGGGTCCTCGACACAGACCGGGTGCAGCTGCTGCCGCACGACCCGGCGCTGATGCTGTCGAAGATGTTCGCCGTCCCATACACCCCGGACGCCGAGGCACCCGCGTGGGAACGGTTCCTCGAGATGAACATCCCCGACCTGCACACCCGGCTCTACCTGCAGCGGGCTGTCGGATACACCCTGTCCGGTCTGTCCAACGAGAAGACCTTGATCTACCTGTACGGCCCGTCCGACACCGGCAAAAGCATCTTCACCGGGATCATGGGCCGACTGTTCGGAATCGACTACGGCATCGCCGCATCCGACGGGGCGCTCCGTCCCCGCCGGGAAGGCGCGATCAACAACGACGTCGACGACATGGCCGGGAAACGGTTCGTCACCACGTCTGAGTCGCGCCCCGGAGAGGAGCTCGACGAGGCGCTCGTGAAGCGGCTCACCGGCCGCGACGAGCAGCGTTCCCGCGCCCTGTATGAGAACAACCGGTCCTGGACCCCCGAGTGCGTTATCTGGGTGTGCTCCAACCAGTACCCGAAAATCACTGGTGACGATGACGCGATCTGGACCCGCATCCGCGTCGTCCCGTTCCTGCGCCAGTTCCTCGCCGGCGACCCGGACCGCGACGAGCGGCTCGAGGAGAAGCTCCACGCGGAACTCGAAGGCATCTTCGCCTGGGCGGTACGTGGGCTCGTCATGTACCTCCGCGACGGGCTCGCCCCGCCGCCGGAAGTCGTCCAGGCCGGGGAGCAGTTCCGTGCCACCGCCGACGGGGTGACCGCGTTCGTCGCCGAGTACGCCGAGGAAGAGTTCGTCACCGTCGAAGAGCACGGCTGGGCGCCGCGCACCGACCTGTACGAGATGTACAAGCGCTGGTGCAAGGACTCGGGGCTGCGCCAGCCGCTGCGACCCAGCCGGTTCTACACGCGCCTTGGGGTGTCCTACCGCGAGGCGAAGGTGAACGGGACGCGCGGCCACAAGGGGATCTCGCTCGGCCCGAAGACGCCCCCGGTGCCGGTCGGGTGGTCGTCATGACACGGCCGCGTACGGCCGAGCTGCCCCCGAGCTGCCCCCTCGGAATCCGGGGGCAGGTAGCGGGGGCAGGTAGCTGCCCCCTGGTATCACGGGCGTCGCGGGCGCGGGGCGTGGAAACCCGCTTTGACCTGGGGTTTGTCCCTGCTGTGGTGCTGTCTGTCCCGGGGGCAGGTAGGGGGCAGGTAGGGGGCAGGTACCAACCGACACTACCGGCCGGTAGGGGGCAGGTGGGGGCAGGTAGGGGGCAGGTTAAAACGGCTACCTGCCCCCAAGGAAAAGGCACCCTGACCTGCACTGACTTTACCCAGGGGGCAGTAAGGGCAGGTAATTTCTCAAAGTTTCGTAGGTATGAATTCTCTGAATCCGACATACGTGGCCATAACGCAGCTCTGATTCGACGCTCCAACACACACGGAGAAAGTTCGCAGAAAAAGCTGCCCCTCCTGCCCCCAGCCGGGGGTGCCCGATGACGACGCAACCGCAATGGCTGGCCGAGAAGGCCGCGCAGAACTCCGACATCGCCCGCACCGCTACCTGCCCCCGCTGCGCCGCCCCGGTACTCGTCGGCCGCGTCGGCCGCGTGGCCGCACTCGACATCCGCGTCGATAGCGACCCCGTGAGCGCCACCCAGGAGATCCGGGCCCTCCTCGCGGGGGACCTCACCTGGTGCCTCACCCGCCCCGCCATCGGCCCGCCCCGCCTGCGCTGGCGCGACCAATGGCACATCGCCGCCGGCACCTGCCCGCACACCGTGCACGCCGACCACCACTGTCGCCCGGCTACGCCGACGACCCTCTTCTGAAAGGCACCCGCGTGAGCATCGCCCTTGGCCTCATTGCTGGGCTCCTCGCCATCGCCGCCATCAAGGCCACCCGCGGCCCCGCCGTACGCGGCCGGCACCACCGGCCCCGCCACATCCCCAGGGTTGACAGCGCCGCCCAGTACCGGGCCGCGGCTGCACGTCTCCTCGCCCACATCCGACAGGGAGACCAGCCGTGACCACCGTGGCCTCGAGCCTGCGTAGCTACACCCTGACCCTGCCCCCGGGGCTGAAGTTGTTGAACGCGAACCAGCGCGTCCACCACCGAGTGCGCGCCGAGCTCACCGCGGCCATCCGCGGCGCGGCCATGGCCGCTTGCTCGGAGCATGACGAGCTGCGGGCCGCGCTTGCCGTAGCCAACCCCGGACCGGTGCTGCAGCACGCGTATCTCCTCGGCGTGCTCCACCCGGCCAGTCGGCGTCGCATCGACCCCGCGAACCTCTACCCCAGCTTCAAGGCCTTGGTCGACGGGGTGGTGGACGCAGGGGTGCTGGAGGACGACAACCACACCCGGGTCATCGGACCCGACATGCGTATCGGCCCCCTGGCCAAAGGCGGCCGGCTCACCCTCCACATCCAAGAACTCACCCCGCAGCAGCACACCGCATTCAAATGGCAGGGAGAAGCAGCATGAGCATGGGCTCCGTCCACGGGACGACCAGCACCCGCGAGACCACCGACTGGCGCGACCAGGCACTGTGCCGCGAGGTCGACCCCGAGATCATGTTCCCCGAGTCGAGCCAGACCGCGATCGACGAGGCCAAGCAGCTCTGCGCCCGCTGCCCGGTGATCGATGCCTGTTCTGAGTGGGCCATCACCACGGGTGAGCAGTTCGGCATCTGGGGTGGCATGGACCAGGGGCAGCGCGCCAAGGCACGCAGAGAGCGAGGCTTCACCGCGGCGCGGACCCCCGCCGCGTGCGGTACGGAGTCCGGAGCCAAGCGCCACCGCAGGAACGGCGAAGACCCTTGCGGCAGCTGCAAGGAAGCCCAGCTCGCCGTGTGGGCCCAGCGCCGCGTCCGCCCATCCCGTGCCCGGGTGGCGGCGTGATCATCGCGGCGAGCGTCGCCGAAGCCGAGCAGCGCGCCGCGGCAACTACCGCCCCACCAACCCGCCGCCCGGATCCGGTTCCGGCCCGCACCACGCACAAGGAGACCGCCCCGTGACCACCCTCCTCGCCGCCGCGTACATGACGCTCCCCGCGGCCTGGGTCATGGGCTGGCACCTCGTCCCGACCCGCCGCAAACCCCAACCTGCCGCCCGCCGGCCCGCACCCTCCTGGAGCACCCGATGACCGCCAACCGCGTGATGCGCCTCCTCGTCCCGTGGCTGGTGGTTGCCACGGCGATCTGCACGGTCATCGCCGCCGCCTGGTGGATCGACACCACCCGCACCATCACCACGACCAGCGTGCCCACGCCCGCACCGCAGACCGCACCCCAGGAGCCGAGATGACCTGCCTGCTGCACCTCGTCGACCGCGCCGAGCGTGGCTCGCTGCTCCCCGCGGAAGCGCAGCAGCTCCGCGCCGGCATCCGCGCACTACTGGACAACACACCCGCGCACGGGCCTGTGCGCCCGCGTGAGGGCCTGGCAGCCGCCGAACGCCCCGGAGTGCCAACCGAACCTGGAACGGGGGACGGAGACGCCAACGCGGGCGACGAACGGCGCGAGCGGTATGACGAGGCGATCAAGGGCGCCCTGCCACTGGCCAACACGGCTGTGACTCGCGCCATGGCCTTGGCGGACGGGGAGATCAGCGAAGCACTGCGGGTCAGCGACGAGGCTACGTCC
>JUEG02001005.1_pt1 | contig 16052 bp, 18 predicted proteins | sample 432341 | NCBI WGS metagenome assembly JUEG02 (sample SAMN02953476, study PRJNA257561) | rock porewater metagenome | biome: terrestrial; feature: Opalinus Clay rock; material: porewater; isolation source: Opalinus Clay rock BIC-A1 borehole | place: Switzerland: Mt Terri URL, St-Ursanne ...
CGGCTGCAGGTGCCGGGCGCCGAAGATGAGTGGTGTGGCGTCAGACGGCGACGCCGAAGTCGGCGGCGATCCCGGCCAGGCCGCTGGCGTAGCCCTGGCCGACGGCGCGAAACTTCCACTCCTCGCCGTGCCGGTACAGCTCGCCGAATACCATCGCGGTCTCTGTCGCGGCGTCCTCGCTCAGGTCGTAGCGGGCGAGTTCGGCGCCGCCTGACTGGTTGACCACGCGGATGAAGGCGTTGCGGACCTGGCCGAAACTGTGGCCGCGGTTCTCGGCATCGTGGATGGAGACCGGGAAGACGATCTTCGCCACGTCGGCGGGGACGGTGGTCAGGTTGACCTTGAGGGACTCGTCGTCGCCCTCACCCTCGCCAGTGAGGTTGTCGCCGGTGTGCTCGACCGAGCCGTCAGGGCTCTTCAAATTGTTGTAAAAGATGAAGTGCTGGTCGGAGAGCACCTTGCCGCTGCTGTCCACAAGCAGGGCGCTGGCGTCGAGGTCGTAGTCGGTTCCGGTGGTGCTGCGCGCGTCCCAGCCGAGTCCGACGAGGACGGCGGTCAGTCCCGGCGCCTCCTTGCTGAGCGAGACGTTGCCACCCTTTGCCAGACTCACACCCATGTCACTGTTCCCTTCGCGTGTTTCCGCACCCGCCCCCGGTTGAGGGCTGGGTCCGTGAATACCAGTCCCTGAAATCTACAGCATTGTAGAAGTTGCTGGGGTTCCCGGGCAGGGTGTCCGGAAGAGGTCTGCGGCGGCCGGGGCTGTGTCGGTCGCGGCGCGGTCCGTCCCGCCGTGCTCGGCAGTCCGGGAGATCAGCCGCGCAACCCCTGGTAGTCGGGGCCGATGGTTAGGGTGACAAGCGCGGGTGACGCGTCCTGTCCGGCTTCGGGAGAGATCTGAGGTGTCAGTCGGGCCACAAGCGCCGCGGCCTGCTGCTCGAACCCGGCGGGGTAGGAGACCGTGGTTGCCGAGACCGGCTCGGGGGCATTGCCGGTAGTGGCGACGGGGAAGCCGGCCGCGCGCAGCTGCTCGGCGACCTTGGCGGCCTGTCCGCTCGTCCCGGTGCCGTTGAGGACCTGGACCTTGATCGAGCTGGTCGGGACGGGCTTGCCGGCGGTCAGTTTCTCCTTGTCGACCTCCTGGTCTTTGGCCAGGGCGGTGAACAGGTTCTGCGCCTGGGGGTATTGCCAGGCGATGTTGGCCTTGTCCGTCGGGACGTCCAGCTCGCGGGGGTAGTTGGGAACGGTGAGGAAGGTCAGCCGGTCATTCGGTATGCCCTTGAGGTCGGAGGCAAGGTTGTAGAGGGGTTTGATGCCGTCCAGAGACTCATCGGTGGTCAGTGACTTGGTTGCCGAGTCCAGAAATCCATACAGCGCGTTCGGGCTGGTCAGCCTCGCCCGCGCTTTCTCGGCCAGTGCGGACATGAATTCCTGCTGACGGCCGATGCGCCCGATGTCGGAGCCGTCGCCGACGCCGTAGCGGGTACGCACGTAGCCGAGGGCATTTTGGCCTTTGACGGTCTGACAGCCGGCCTCCAGGTCGAGGTGTGCCTTGTTGTCGTGGATCGGCTGCTTCGGGCAGACCTCGATGCCGCCCAGAGCGTTGACCATGCCTTTGAAGCCCTGGAAGTCGAGTGAGACGAAGTTGTCAATGCGCAGGCCGGTGGTCTGCTCGATGGTCTTGATGGTGCAAGCAGCCGCGCCGCCGACATCGCCCTTGCCGCCGCCGATGGCGAACGCCTTGTTAATCTTGAAATGGTGCGGAGCGGACTTCGTGCCGTCGCCGCGGTCGCAGGCGGGTATCTGTACCCAGGAGTCGCGGGGCAGGGAGACCACGGTCGCCCATTTCCGGTCGGCGGCGATGTGGACGACCATCAGGGTGTCGGACTGCAAGGTGGTCAGGCCCTTGCCGTATTCGGCGTTGTCGCCGTCGCGGCCGTCCGAGCCGACCGCCAGGATGTTCTTCGAGCCGGGGCTGAGGTTGGCCGGGCGGCCCTCCCCGATCTTGTTGTCGACGGCAGTGGTGTGGATGTTGCTGTCGAGGCGCTGGTACGTCCACGCGCCCACGCCGGCCACAGCCAGAATCACTGCCACCAGAAGGGCTCCGGTCCAGGTCAGTATTCGGCCACGCCGGGTCAACCGGGCCTTCCTTCGCCGGTGACCTGCCCGCGGTTGGGCATCGGCGCGGCCGGTGCTGCGCTGCATGTGCACGTTGTCCTCCACCACCCGGCCCGGAGCGGGCCCTGTTCCCTTGCCGCTTGCCTCACCCGTGAGTCCGTGCGGCGGAACCAAGAATCTACAACGGCGTAGAAGTTTGTGGGGCGCGGGGGACAGTGGGGGATGCGGGCGACGTAGTGTCGCCCGGATCCGGCGGCGCGTCGGAGGGGGCGTGCAGGTGACCGAGGAGCAGGACGCAGTGCCCGCGCGTCCCGGGGCGCGTAGAAGAGGGCCCGGTGAGTCGGAGGCCGAGGTGCTGGCGGTGCTGCACCGGGTGCCAGGGCCGTTCACGGCGGGCTGGGTGCACGAACAGATTGCTGCTGCCCTCGCGTACACCACAGTGGTGACGATTCTGACTCGACTTGAGGCCAAGCACGCCGTGTGCGCATCCGGTGTGGCCGCTCGTTCCGGTGGACGGCGACGGTGGACGAAGCGGGCCTTGCCGCCCGGTGGATGCACCGCATGCTGGCCGGCGAGAGCGACCGCCCATGCCGTCCTGGCCCGCTTCGTCGCCGACCTGTCGCCGGACGACGAGCAGGCACTGCGACGCCGGCTGCGCACCGGCCCGCACCCGTGTCCGGAACCCGGAAGCGCATCGGACGACTGACCGGCGGCCGGGCCATGACTCAGTACGATGAACCACCGCCGCGATAGCGTGCGGGGTACCTGGGCGGGGAGGGAGACGGACGTGGCAGACCAGAACAAAGTCGGTCTGGAGCAGCAGCCCCGCCGGCGCGGCCAGGGCGAGCTGGAGTCGCAAGTGCTCGCCGCGCTGCGCCAGGCCCCAGGGGCGGCCACCGCAGCATGGGTGCAGGAACGCCTGGGCGGCGATCTTGCCTACACCACGGTGATGACCATCCTGACCCGGCTGCACGCCAAGGGCGCGGTTGCCCGCAAGCGGGCGGGCCGGTCGTTCGAGTGGACCGCGGTCGCCGACGAGGCCGGGCTGGCCGCTTTGCGGATGCGGAAGGTCCTGGACGCCGAGACGGACCGGGGGGCGGTCCTGGCCAGCTTCCTGACCGCGCTGACGCCGGGCGACGAACAGTTGCTGCGCGAGTTGCTGGCCCAGGTACCCACGGAGGGGGAAGACTGACGTCATGGGAGTCTTCGTCTTCCTGCCGCTGATCCTGCCCTTAACAGCCTGGCCGATCGCACGCTTGGCCGAACAGCATCTGCACCCGCGGGCCGCGACCTGGTTACTGACAGCGGTCGCCGGGACGCTCGCCGTGTGCAGCACCCTGTGCCTGGCTTTGCTGATGGTGGTCGGCACCGCGCAACTGCCGGGCAACCCGCTGCCGGACGGCTGGTCGGACCCGGAGGTGCGCGAAGCGGTGCCCTACGACGAAATCGCCGGCAAAGCAGCCATCCCCGTCCTGATCGCCGTACTCGCCGCATGTACGCGTACGGCGTGGCGGCATCATCGCGTACGCCGCCGTGCCGAACGTGCCCTGATGGGGCTGGCCGCCACACAGGTGGCGGTGTTGACCGACGAAATGCCGTACGCGTACGCGCTGCCCGGAACGCGGGACAGGATCGTGGTCACCACTGGGATGCTCGCCGGCCTCGACTCGGCGGAGCGCCGGGCTCTGTTCGCCCACGAACGAGCCCATCTGGCCTGCCGCCACCACCGCTTCCTGCTCACCGTGCAGCTCGCGGCACGGGCCAACCCGTTCCTTCGGCCGCTGCGTACCGCCGTCACCTACACGGCTGAGCGGTGGGCGGACGAGGACGCGGCCACCCGCATCGGCAGTCGGCGCACCGTGGCATTGGCGATCGGCAAGTCCGCGCTGATTTCCCGTGGCGCGCCGATCGCAACGCTCGCGGGACTGGCGACCGCGGGCCCTGTGCCGCGCCGGGTCGCCGCCCTGCTCGGCCCTGCCCCCACCGGACGCATTTGGCCACCGGTCTTCACCACGGTGGGCCTGGCCGCCTGGGGAGCCGCCGCAGGCACTACCGTCTCGGCGCTGTCCTCGGCGAACTCCGCCGTCACGCTGTTCTTCATCCTGCACGCGGCGACCCCGATGTAACCGGGGGCCGCCGCGCAGAAGTGGGGGTTGTAGCCGCCTTGCGGCTACAACCCCCATGATAAGCCCGATCAGTTGCGGGCCTTGAAACGTTCGAGCGCGGTCACACCCGCGGCAGCGAGTCCGATCTGGATGAGCCATTCGATCCAGTCGACCCCCCTGCTGTCCGCCACCCCCAGGCCTGCGGCGATGCCGGTGCCGACAAAGGCCGCGGTGATACCGACGGCGATCGTCCACAGCACGCCGATGCGCTGACGGCCCGGCAGGACCAGCCGTCCCAGCGTGCCGATAACGATGCCGATCACGATCGCACTGATGACCCCGGAGACCTCCATGGTCGTCCCTTTCCGTGCTTCGTGTGGGGCCTAAAGGTCGAACTCGTGCGGCGGCAGGTCAAGCGCGTAACACGCTTCGCGGACCACGCCCTGCTCGTCCTTGTCGAAGTCGCCGTCGGCGCCGCCGATAACGATGCCGATCTGGATCACGGCACGGGCCTCGGCCGGCTTCTTCTTGGCCTTGGCGACCTCCTGCAGGACGCTGACCTTGCCGAAGTCGAAGTCGGCGGCCAGCTTGTCGCAGTTGTCGTCGAAGTGGCGCTGAAGGTCCCCGGCGGGGAAGTTCTGCAGCACCTCGTTGGTGGCGATGAGCTGGGCCACCTTGCGCCGCTCGGAAGGGTCGATGGTGCCGTCGGCGGCGGCGACCAGCGCGCACATCGCCATGCTCGCGTCGCGGAAGGCGCCGCTCTTGAGGTCGTTCTTTTTGGCGTTGAGCTGCGTCTGCATCGTCGATGCGGACTCCTTGATGCGGTCCCACAGGGCCATGAGAACTCCGTACGCGTCAGGAGCGGTCCGGGCGGAATGGGAGGACGGCCCGGACCGCCTTCTTCTACATTGATGTAGAAATTACCAGAGGAGGCAAGGGTGCCTCAGTCTTCACCGCCCCCTTCCTCGTCTTCGCCTTCGAAGAAGTCGCCCACCTCGTCGACGACTTCAGCGGCGACGATGCCACCGACCACGCCGACGGCGAGGCCCGCGGCACCGGCCGCGATCGCGGTGCCCATGCCTGGCCCGGAGCGGTGGCCGCCGTCGTGGTGGTGCTCGCCGTGGCCGTGCTCGTCCTTGTGGGTGTGGCTGCTGTGAGCGGCGTAGGGGTCGCCGTGTCCGTAGTGGCCGCCATGGTGCGAGCCGTTGTGCCCGTACGAGCCGTGACCGCCGTAGGAAGCGCGGTGCTCGACCAGCTGGCGGATCCAGGAGTCGACCTCGGCGCGCCAGTTGATCTGTTCGACGTCATGGTGGTTGACGGTGAAGCGGGTCACCGCATCGTGTCCCTCGGAGAAGAAGCCGCCGCGCTTGTCGGCCTCCAGGACCACCTCCAGCCCGCCCGGGTTCGCCAGAAAGGTCACCTCGATCTCGTTGACCTGGTGTGCGTACTGCGGTGACGGGGTGAGTTCGATCTCCTGGTAGAAGGACAGCTGCTGGCCGGTGCCGCGGATGCGCCCGCACTCCAGGTCGGCCGACTTGAAGCCGAAGCCGAGCTGCCCGAGCGCTTCGAGGATTGCTTCCTGGGCGGGCAGCGGGCGCACCGCCAGCGGGTCGAGGTCGCCCTTGTCCTTCGCACCGGCCACCGCAAGCTCGGTGCGCACTCCGAGCACGATCCCCAGGCTCTGGCCGTGCAGTTCGGTGACCGGGGTCTCCCACGGCAGCATCATGCTGAAGGGCACGCTGTGCAGCTCGCCGGCGGCGAGACGGAAGTTCCCGCCGACACTGAACCGGTCGAAGACAACTACGCCATCCGATTCCCCGCCGTCGTGCTCCGCTTCGACGCGGGCCACTAGTTCCAGGGTGATGTGCTCGATCGTGTAGTCGGTGTCACTGCCCTTCAGATGGACCTGCCCGCTCAAGGCACCGCCGGGCACCACCGCGCCCGGGGCAAGGACTGTGTCCACCGTGGGCCCGCCCACGCCGAGCGAGCCGAGCAGTCGTTTGAACACCATCGTGGCGTTCACTCCTTCATGTTCATGTGTACGTGTGGTTCTTCGATCGCCGGCCGGTGGGACCCGAAGGGGGTGGAGCCCCCCACTGGACGAGCCAGGTCACTTGGCGGAGGTGTCCAGCGCGGCCAGGGCCTGAGCCCAGCGTGCATACTTCAAGTCGGCCAGATCGGCGACCGTCTTGACGCCGAACGCCTCCTGAAGGAGTTCGCCGTCCCGGTCCGAGACTCCCTTCAGCGCCGCTGCCGGCGCGGCGAGAATCTCCGGCAGACTCTTGTCCGCCCACGCCTTGTCCAGCATCTTGTCCAGGTCGATCGAAGCCACGACAACCCTCCCAGGGAAACGATGTATGGATGATCCGGGCGACGAACTGCTCCGGTGGCCGATGCCCTGCTCAATGTGGCGCGCCCCTCCCGGCTGGCTGTCCGTCGCCCGCAGGGTGGTCGGGAACATCCGAGCCACCCTTATGCTTCTACATGCATGTAGAAGCATAAGGGTGGGGTACTCCGCGCAGGCGGCATCCCGGCGGCTCGCCGGGGAACGTCCGAAAAGCGCCCCGGTTGGCGGGGAAGGTAGCCCCACAAGGGGGCTTTACCCGTCGTTTACCATGAGTGCGGGGCGCTGCCGCCTCGCCGACCACCCAAGGATCCGCCCGATCCGATGAGCCAAGAAGGAGCGACAAACCCGTAATGGGTGAACCTCCCGGTACCAGCCGTGTCACTGCCCGCCCGTATCGTTCGAGCCATGTGTCAGGGGTGGCACGGTGATCGAAGTGCTCTTGCTCCTCCTGGCCTTTGCGCTCATCCTGCTCTGCGCGGTGTTCGTGGCGGCTGAATTCTCGCTGACCACGATCGAGCGCAGCGCGTTGGAGCACGCCGTCGAAGCCGGGGAGCGTGGCGCTGCGAGTGCCCTGAAGGCCGTCAAGCGGCTGACGTTCCAGCTCTCCGGAGCTCAGCTGGGTATCACGGTGACCTCGCTGGTCATCGGCATGCTCGCCGAACCGTCGCTGGCCACTCTGCTGCGCGGACCACTCGAAGCGGTCGGTCTGTCAGCCGGGGTCGTATCCACCGTCGCGACCGTGCTGGGCGTCACCATTGCCACCGTCGTGCTGATGGTGGTCGGTGAGCTGGTCCCGAAGAACTGGGCGATCTCCAGCCCGCTGGCCGTGGCCAAGGTCGTGGCCGGCCCGCAGCGCGGCTTCACCGCCGCCTTCGCCCCGCTGATCCGGCACCTGAACAACACCGCGAACCGCCTCGTCCGGCGTTTGGGGCTGGAGCCGCAGGAGGAGCTGGCATCCGCCCGTGCCCCGGAGGAGCTGGTCGCGCTCGCCCAGCACTCCGCTCGGGAAGGTGCGATGGAGAAGGACTCGGCCGAGCTGTTCGTCCGCACCTGGCACCTGGGCGAGCTGACCGCCCAGAACGTCATGACACCACGCGTGGACGTCCAGGCCCTGAATGACCACGCCACCGCCACCGCGGCCGCCGATCTGTCCCTGGCCACCGGCCTGTCCCAGTTCCCGGTGTACCGCGGCAGCCTGGACCAGGTGATCGGCACGGTCGACATTCGCGACGTCCTCGCTCTCGATGAGGACGAGCGAGACCACACCAGCGTGAGCGACCTGGCCACCGAGCCGCTGATGGTGCCCGATTCGCTGCCCGTGGACCGCCTCCTTCGGCGGCTGCGGGAGAGCCGGACCATGGCCGTGGTGATCGACGAGTACGGCGGCACCGCCGGCCTCGCCACCGTGGAGGACATCGTGGAGGAAGTGGTCGGCGAGATCCGCGACGAGCACGACCCCCAAGAGATCCCGGACCTCGTTCCCCTCGCGCCGTCACCCGACGGCCGCGCGGTGTGGGAATCGGACGGCAGTACCCGCCTGGACCAGCTCGAAGAGATCGGTCTCGCAGCCCCCGAGGGCCTCTACGAGACCCTGGCCGGGCTGGTCGCCACCCGGCTGGAGCGCCTTCCGGCACCGGATGACCGGATCGAGGTGGGCGGCTGGCATCTCACCGTTCTCCGCGTCGAGCACCACCGCGCCGACCGCGTCCGCATCACCGCCCCTGCCACGCACAGCGCGGACGGAGAAGCCCGATGACCACTCTCCAGCTTTTGATCGGCGCGTTGACGCTCGTCACCAACGCCTTCTTCGTCGGCGCGGAGTTCGCTCTCATCTCCGTACGGCGGAGCCAGATCGAACCAGCCGCACTCAAAGGGAACCGGCGGGCCAAGACCACCCTGTGGGGTTTGCAACACCTCTCAGCCGTCATGGCCACCGCCCAGCTCGGCATCACCGTCTCCTCGCTGGTGCTCGGCGCGGTCGCGGAGCCGGCCATCGCGCACCTGCTGGAGCCGCCGTTCGAAGCGATCGGCGTACCCGAGGCGCTGATTCACCCGGTCGCGTTCGTCATCGCGCTGACCGTGGCGACATACCTGCACATGCTGGTCGGCGAAATGATTCCGAAGAACATCGCGCTCGCCGCACCAGGGCCGACCGCCCTCCTCCTCGGCCCTCCGCTGGTAGCCCTCACCCACACACTGCGGCCGGCCATCTTCGGCATCAATGCGTTCGCCAACTCCATCCTGCGCCTGCTCAATGTGGAACCGAAGGGCGAGGTCGGCTCCGTCTTCCTCGACAGCGAACTCGCCCGATTGGTCAAGGACTCCAGCGAGGCCGGCCTGCTGGACCCCGCAGACGGCGAGCGGCTCCAAGACGCGCTGGAACTGGGTACTCGCCCGGTCGGCGAGGTGCTGGTGCCGCTGAACAAGACCGTCACCGTCACGCATGACATCACCCCGCAGCAGCTGGAGCGCGCCGCCGCGGCCTCTAAATTCTCCCGGCTGCCGGTCACCGGCCCCGACGACGAGGTGCTCGGCTACCTGCACATCAAGGACGCCCTCGGCGTCTCCGATCGCACCAAGCCCTTCCCCCGCAGCTCCCTGCACCCGATCACCGAGGTCGAGATCGACACCCCACTGGACGACACCATGACCGCCATGCGGACCGCCGGCACCCACCTGGCCGCCGTCACCGGCGAGAAGGGCACCGTCATCGGCTTCGTCACCATGGAGGACGTACTCGATGAACTGGTCGGCCCCAGTCCCTCCACCACAGCCTGACCGCCAGTGGACGGGAAGCGACTGGCACCACGATCGTGCTGCCGGCGCCGCCGACGATCAGCCGCCTCTTCGGCAGCGGCTGAAAGCCCTTCACCGTCGGCCGTCTGATGATCTCGACGTTGACACCCAGGCTGGCACCGTGCTGGAGAACACTGCTCTGGTAACCGCCGTCAGCCTCGATCCTGGTCACGCTGCGCTGCGTGACAGCCAGCTCCCTTGTCCGCCGTGTGAGGGGGCCCAGGGCCTGGATCGAGTGCCGTTGATGAGCATGGTGCCCGCAGGGGCCGTACCACGGCGAGGGCCTCCGGGATCGGGTCCGGCTTCCGCCACATGGCCCTGCCAACGGCGCGTCGCCGTTCGGTTCATCGCTGCTGTCTGGAGAAACCATGACCCGCTTCACCTCGCCACTGTTCGTGCGGCGCGCCGCCCTCGTGGCAGCGACCACCACCACCGCCCTCCTTCTGACGCCCGCTCCGGCAGCCGCGCACGTGGAGGTCGAGTCCGACAAGCCCCAGGCCCTTGCCGAGAACGTCACCCTCGACTTCTTGGCCGAGTCGGAATCCGGCAGCGCCGGTATCACCGAGCTCCGCGTGATCCTGCCCGAGGGCGTCGCTCCTGCTGATGTCACCTACGGTGAAGGGCCCGGGGGCTGGGTGTTCACGCCCACCGAGGACGGCTATACGGCGAAGGGCCCTGCGGTCGCCGTGGGCAAGGACGCCGAGTACTCCGTCGCTGTGCGCCAGCTCCCCGAGGCCGAGGAGTTGGCCTTCAAAACGCTGCAGTCCTACAGCGACGGGCGCGTCGACCGCTGGATCGAACTGGGGGACTCGAGCAGCGGCGGCCACGGCAGTTCGGCCCCCGTACTGAAGCTGAAGGCAGCCGCGCCCGGTGCCAAGCCCGTGAGTCCGTCGCCGAGTAAGCCTGCTTCGCCCACGCCTCCCGCCGCTGATGCCAAGCCGTCGGCCGAGCCGTCCTCTGCCGCTCCCCAGGCGAACGCGGCGAAGGAGAGGGAAGGGGACGGGCTGTCGACCGGGGCCTGGGTCGGTATCGGCACCGCCGCGCTGCTCGCGATCGCGGCCGTGGCCGCCGTCTACGCCCTCCGCCGTCGCGCCGGCTCACAGGAGTGAGAACCAGCCGTGCCCCTCGCTGTGCGGGGGAACGGCCGTCGGAAGCCATCGCATCACAGCGGCGACAGCGTCATGAGGACCTCGTCGCGGTTGTCACCGTCGCGGCCAGTCGCAGCGCGCCCGGCGCTCGGCGGACCTCCCGCCAGCCGAGCCGTGTCCCCTTCTCGGAAAGTGAGCCATAACCCGAGACATGATGGCACTGACGTGGCTGGACGGGGCGGCCAGTGGTTCAGTGGGCGGGAGATTCATGCCCAGGCTCAGGCGTCCTCGATGATCGAGCAGACCGTGGAGACGTCTCCGCAGGGGCGGTCTTCGGCGGCTCGGCGGGTGTCGACGAGAGTCTGACGCAGGGCAAGGAGATCGTTGACGGTGGTGTCGACCTCTGTGATGCGTGCGTCGAGGAGGTTGCGGACGGCGTCGCACGGCGGTGTCCCGCCACGGCGGATGTCGAGCACCTCACGGATGTCGTCGAGGTGGAGTCCGAGGGTGCGGGCTTGGCGGATGAAGCCAAGTAGTTCGACGTCGTCAGGGATGTAGAGGCGGTAGCCGGACATGCTGCGCTCGGCCCGGGGCAGCAGCCCCTTGGCCTCATAGACGAGGACCGCTTTGCGCGTGATGCCGGCGGCCTGGGCGGCCTGCCCGATGGTCAGTCCCTGCATTGCCATGATCGCTCCTCCCTCACCGTCCAGTGTTGACCTTGACCCTGGGGCCAGGTTCTAGCGTCACTCGTGACGGACGAGAACCACGAAAGAGGGAGGTGAGCGCGATGCCGTTCCGCGAGGGAGAGGTCTATCGCTGCCCCGATGGCGGCTGCGGTTGCGAGCTGACGGTGACCAAGGGCGCCCCGGCCGGCTGCGTCGGTCAGCAGAGCCCGACGTGTTGCTGTGGCAAGACGATGATCAAGGCTTCGTAGCGGCCCTTGATCTCCGGGCCGCCCGTCCCGGGCGGCCCGGACCCCGCTCTGTGAGGCCGCAGCGGCGGAGGCCGGCCGGGTTCAGCGGTCTCCTCAGCTCGGGCGGCGTCCGGACGCGCTGGCGTGGCAAGAGACACGGCGCCTCCCAATCTCAGCAACAGCACCTCCCCGTAGATCGGGGCGCCTCCGAAACTCATCGACTGCCTTCGCCACTGCTCGACAAAGCCATCGAGTCCTTCAAAAGGGGACACTGCAAGGACGAGAGCGCTGGCTGGACGAGCGCGAGGCCCGACTCGACGCGTTCCGATGGGACTTCTCGGTCAGGCCGGTCCAATTCAGCTCTAGACTCCTGGAGTGACCGGATCTTGGCAGCCGAAGAGCTGAAGACCACCCGACTGTCGCTGCGGCGCCCGACCGCCGCGCTGTTCGGCTTCGCCGCGGCCCAGGCCGTCGGGCCCGACTTCGAGCAAGCCGTGCGTACCCAGCTGGGGCAGCTCTTCGGCCCGGCCGCCGCCGATCCCGAGACGCTGCACATCCAGGACTGGAGCAGTGAACGCTGGACCGCACCGCCGGCCGTGCACCGCTCGGCCGACCACTCCCTCTTCGGCCACCCCCTGTACCAGCGGCCCGCGCTGGACGGCCGACTGCACTGGGCGTCGACCGAGACCGCCCCCGACCACGCGGGGCACGTGGAGGGCGCGCTCGCCGCCGCGGAGCGCGCCGCACACCGTCCTGTCCATGCCTCCGGCCCACACTGTCCCCGCACCGTGACCACCTCTCCCACCCCGAAGAGAGCGACCTCATGCACCAGATCGAAGCACTGCTGCGCGAGTACGACCGCGCCCGCGCCTATACCGATGACCTGTGGACGGACCTCACCCCCGACGAGGTGACCTGGCGCCCGCACGAGAACTCCAGCGCCATCGGCTGGCACCTCGGACACCAGGCCCACGTCGCCCACTTCATGATCCGCAACCTCACCGCGGCCGAACCCAGCCCGGACCCGGCCCTCGACGCACTGATGGACTCGGCCAACCCCGAACAGTTCCGCGGCACCCTGCCCACCGTCGAACGACTCACCGACTTCCGCACCACCGTCGCCGAACGCGTACACGCCCGCATGACCGCCATTTCCGCCGGCCAGGTCTCAGCCCCCCAGCAGCTCACGATCGTCGCCACCCACCTGCTCACCACACTCATCAACCACGAGTATCAGCACGACCAGTGGATCGGTGAAGTCCGCGGAGAACAGCTCGGCCACACACTCCCGCCCGACCCCGACAGCGACCACGTACGCCGCATCGACGGCTACCTCGTCGTCGACGTCCCATAACCGGCTCCGCTGGTCAGTGGTGAAGAACGCCCGCCGTACGCGCCTCACCTCAGCTCAGGCGCCGCACCGGAAATGCGTCCCTTCACGACAGCGCAGGACGTTGCCCGCCCCGCCCCGCCCCGCCCCGCCACCAGCATCCGCTCGACATGCCACCAACGTGTCCGCCGTCTCTGCGGACCGTCCAGGCATGCAGGTGCGGGCCTCAGCGCCGGTGGTGGTGCTGTGGCCGTGGCCGACGGGGCCTTCCCGTGCCCTGTCCGGGGCCTCTCGACGTGATGGTGTCCGGGGCAGACCCCGGTTCCAGGCGCCGCGCGGGTCACGCGCCGGGTGCGCCGGCCTCCGTGCCCGCCAGCAGGCGGCCCGCGCCCGGCACGAGCGGTGGCAGGCCCAGCTCGGTGAGGATGCGGAAGGCCGTGGCGGTTGCCGCCGACAGCACCGGCAGCCCCAGTTCGTCCTCGACCGGCTGGATGGCCGGCAGGGACGGCATCTGCACGCACGCCGACAGCACCACGGCGTCCGCGTCACCGAGCTTCAGCCGCTTGTAGTGCTCGCGCAGGTCCTGGGGGTCGAGCCGGGCGACGGCCAGATTGTCGGGCACCTCCAGGCTGAGCGCGTCCACCACCTCGACGCCCGCGTCCTCGATGTACTCGGCGACCAGGCGCGTGAGCGGCTTCATGTACGGCGTGACGATGGCGACCTTCTTCGCGCCCAGCGCCGCGATGCCGTCGAGCAGGGCGCCCGCGCTGGAGACCACCGGGGCCTGCGCGCCCTGCCCGCGTAGTACGGCGGTGATCTCGTCCTCGGCGGTGCAGTGGTGGCCCGGCCCCTGCGCCATGATGGCGACGAGGCAGGCGGTGGCCACGACGTCCGGCCGGGTGTCGGCCAGCTCCAGGGCGGCCCGCTCGGTCTGCGCGTTCATTGCCCGCAGCTCCTCGGGCGTGACGTGCTTCATGCGCATCCGGCTGCTGTGAAAGACGAAGCTGTCGCCGGGCTCGGCGGCTTCGCGGGCTCGCAGCAGGCGCGGCAGTTCGGTCTCCATGGTGAGGTTCGAACTGGGGACGATAAGGCCGATGTGGTGGTCTGTCACGGTTTCCTCCGTGGTTCGGCATGCTCAGGAGCCCCACGGCGCCGCGAGCCGCCTTCAGGGGCAGCGCGCGGCGCAGAGGCTTCCGGGCATGGGAAGAGAGTGGGGGAGGGGGCGGGCCGGTGGCGGTCAGCCCTCCTGGCTGAGCTGCTCCCAGTGGTCGGCCAGCGTCGACAGGTGCTCCAGTACCTGGGCGCGCTGTTCCGGCGGGATCGGCCGCATGAGCTCCTCGTCGAGCTTGCGGGCCCTCCGGTTGGCGTCATGGACGGTGGCGCGGCCCTCTTCGGTGAGGTCGAGAAGCTTGCGCCGGGCGTCGGCTGGTGAGGGAGTGCGGGCGAGCAGGCCCCGGTTCTCCAGGCGGCGGGCGACGTCGGCCATGGTGGAGCTGTCCAGTGCGGCCAGGGCGGCGATGGAACGCTGGTCCGAGCCGGGGTTCTCGCCGGTGATCTGCAGCACGGCGAACTGGGGGCCGGTCAGCGTCGCGTCGACGCCGTGCAGCCAGGCGGCCAGGTATGCCTGGTACATCCGCCGGGCCAGATAGCCGGGCGCGTGCGTGAGCTCCCGGGGAGCGGCGAGGTCGGTGGCGTTGTGGGGGGCGGAGGACGAGGAGGTCATGGCACCGCTGTCGTCTGGGAGGGCTGGGTCGATGGTGCGTGTCAGGGCTTCGTGCAGCAGGTCCAGGGCAGGCTGCGGGTTGTCCCAGAAAACCATGTGGCCGGCGTCCGGGATACGCACCGTCCGCGCCGTGGGGTTTCGGGCGGCGGCCTCGGCGGCGTCCGCCGCGGTGACGACGGGACTGTCCGCCCCGTACAGCAGGGTGGTGGGGCCCGGTACCCGCGGCCACCAGTCGAAGAAGTCCTCGCTCTCGAAGCCGTGGTGGGCGCCCTCGATCGCCTCCAGGCCGCAGCTGGCGAGCCAGCGGGCGCGCAGCTCCAGTTCGCGGCGTGGCCAGGTCGGCCAGAAGACGGCGACCTCGTCGGCGTCCGTGCCCCGCCGCGCCTGGTACAGCTGCCGCGTGAACGCGGCCAGCGTCGTCGGGTACGGGCCGCGGCCGGGCCCGCTCATCGGCGGGTCGACCAGCAGGGTGCCCCCCAGCGGTACGCGCCCGCGCACCGCGGTGGCGGCGGCGATACGGGCGCCCATGGAGTGGCCGAGCAGCACCGGATCGGCCAGCTCCAGTTGTTCGATCACGGCCTCGGTGTCGGCGGCGAGCGCTTCGAGGGAGTGGTCGTCGGCGTCGTCGCTCAGCCCGCGCCCCCGGATGTCCAGCACAACCGGGCGCGCCACGTCGGTCAATGCGCGGGCCACGAAGTCCATGGTCACCGCCGGACTGGTGATGCCCGGCAGGACCAGCAGCGGAACGCCGTCACCGCCGTAGTCCAGGGCGTGCAGGCGTACGCTGCCGCTGCGGACCCAGCGGCTGCGGGCCGGCACCTCGGCGAGGTCGGCCAGGGCGGGCTGCGTCAGGACCCGCTGCTGCGGGCGCGGCGATCCCTCGGGCTGCCGAGCGGGAGCCGGTACGGCTCCGGAGGGCAGTGTCATGGTCTCAGGCTCCCTTCGTCATCAGGTACTTCACACCGTCCGCCCGGCCCACGACATCCCCGTACTTGGCCTGGATGTCGAACAGGGCGGCCTCGTGCGGGTCGGCGGCCCGGTCACCGCAGGCGTCCGCGGGGACCAGTACGGGCCATCCGTACTGGACGGCGTCCACGGCGGTGGCGCGTACGCAGCCGCTGGTCGTGGCGCCGCACACCACCGCCGTGTCGCAGCCGAGGCCGGTGAGCAGCGGGGCCAGCGGGGTGCCGAAGAAGGCGGAGGCGCCCTTCTTCACGATCAGATGGTCCTGTTCCTCGTAGGGCAGCCGGGGGTCGAGCGCGACGGCCTCGCCGCCCTCGCGCAGGGAGCGCATGCCGGGTGCCTTGGCCAGCCAGGTGACCGCCTCGCCATCGGCCTCGGCCGGGGTGTAGGCGATGACGGTCCACAGCACCGGGACGCCGCCGGTGCGGGCGGCGGCCACCAGCTCCGCCGTCGCCTCGACGGTGGAGGTGAGGTCGCCGCCGGTGGGGAACTCCGGCTCGGTGAAGCCGCGAGTCAAGTCCACCACGACGAGGGCGGGGCGGCTGCCCCGGCGGACCGCGGCGCCGAACCCGGCCCGCTCGTAGACACGGTCGGTGTCGGAATCGTAGGGGGTGGGCACGGGACCTCCAGGGCGCCGGTCAGTGGTGGTGGCGGTAGGTGAACGACTCGTCG
>JUEG02001083.1_pt1 | contig 15926 bp, 16 predicted proteins | sample 432341 | NCBI WGS metagenome assembly JUEG02 (sample SAMN02953476, study PRJNA257561) | rock porewater metagenome | biome: terrestrial; feature: Opalinus Clay rock; material: porewater; isolation source: Opalinus Clay rock BIC-A1 borehole | place: Switzerland: Mt Terri URL, St-Ursanne ...
TGCCGTACCGCCGCGTCGGCCGCTGCCGCCCGTACGGATCCCCGATCAGCCGCCCGGCGCCGCTGCCCCGGAGCCGGCACCGGCCCCGGCCCCGGCCTCGGAACCGTCGTACCGCCGGAGCAGTTCGGCGCCCTCGGCTCGGAGCCGGTCGACGCTGGAGACGGCCAGCAGCTGTATGGTGCGGCGCAGTTCGTCGCCGAGCATGGTGAGGGCGGCGGTCACGCCGTGCTCGCCCGCCGCGCCGAGCCCGTACAGGTAGGGCCGGCCGATCAGGCAGGCGTCAGCACCGAGCGCGGTGCGAATGCGCTGCCGCGCCTGATATCGGAATCGACGTCCCATGTCACCGCCGGATCGAACTGCCTCGCGACGAAGGCCATCACCGCTTCAGCGATGCTGGTCAGCCGCATCGGCTTGTCCACATGCGCCGGCAGGTCCAGGATGCGCAGCGCCCGGACCGACGGTGGCCCCTATGGCTGTCAACGGTCTCGACGAGACCGTCGCCCCGGAGCCGAGTACGGTCAAGCGCCGGGGCGACGGCAAACGGTGGCGGACCTTCCGCCCCGTCAGGTAGTGGTGACAGTGGTGATGGTGACGACGGCCGCTACGCCATCGACCCGCAGGTCCCCCGCGTCACCGTCGGAGAACAGCGCGGCGTCGAGCCGGTCGAGGGTGACGGCGGGCTCAGCGACGGCCACCATGCCCGCCAGGGCGATCACGAGCACCGAGATCCCGCTCTGCGGCCGTACGGCGAAGCCGTCACGCACCACCCGTACGTCGGCCGTGGCCCTGCCGCGCCGCGTCATCACGTTGAAGTCGACGATGGGTCCGCCGAGCAGCCGGCAGTCGGTGACCGCGTCGCCCGGGAAGGAGAAGGGCCGGTACGGCTCGTCGAGGGTGTGCGCGACACCGTCGACGGTCAGTTCCATGCCGGGGCCGTCCACGACGGTGATGATCCGGTCCACCCCCGCGAAGGCGGAGAACGGGCCGCCCCGGGCCACGTCGGCCAGACTCACCCGCCAACCGAAGTCCTCCAGCGCCGCGTCGGGAGGGCAGGCGGCGACCTCACGGGTCACACCACCGCCGTTCTTCCACGGCATCACCGATCGCCCAGCAGCACGGAGCACGCGCACGCCCATCACAGACCCTCTCTCGTACGGAGTGCTCGCCGGCGAGATCCCGGCGGGCCCCACCAGCTGATCATGACCGGCCGCGCATCCGGAAGCGGACGCCCACGTCCGGGGCCGCGCTGACGGTGCCGGGACCGCAGGCAGGGGATCGGGAGTCATCGGGAGGCCGGCTCTCCCCGCCGGCCCGGGTCGTGAGGCGTGGCCTCGCTCAACCCCTCCCTACGGGGCCGCCACCCGCACCCCGTCGGTGGGGACCACCGGGCTGTCCGGTGCCGAAGCCCGAGGTCCACCGCCGGTCGCGAGCAAATCGCTGGCTTCCCGATGTCTCGTAGGTGTTCACGACACCGCCGGTGAGAGCTTCTGGTGCTGAGCCAGTGGCTTCGCTGGGGCGCTGCCGGCTACAGCAGTTGGCCCTGCGAGGTGACCGTGAACGTGCGGCCGCGGACAGCGAGGCCCGAGGTGTCGCCGTCCGCGCCGTTCTCGTCGGTCCAGGCCAGGAACGCCGTGTCGCCTTCGCCGCCGTCGAAGACGGCTCCGGCGGCCAGGTTGCGGCGCTCGGTCGCCGTACCGGTATCCGCCTGGACCTCCGTACCGACCGGGCCCTGGACGACGTCGAAGACCCGGGCCCGGATGCTCGGGGCGACGCCGGCGCCGTCGCTCTGGACCCAGGACACGGGGAACTTCCCGTTCGACAGGGTGGCCAGGGCCGGGGACGAGGACTTGATGCCCGTCGCGTCGGTCGCGGGCACCGCGATCTCCTGCTTGGATCCGTCGCTCCCGTACACGCCGGCGTACACCCGGCTCTGGTTGTTCGGGAGCGCCCGGACGTATGCGAGGGCGAAGTTGCTGCCGAGCACCAACTGTCCGCCCTCGAAGAAGGGCTGGTGCAGGGCGGTGATGGCCTTCGGGCGGTTGCATCCGGAGCTGTTCGGCTTGACCTCTCCCGTCACCGGCGTGCCGTCGGGCTCGAAGACGCGGAAGGCGAGCCGCCCGCCGCCCACTGCTTCGGGACCGGTGCGCCAGGCGATCACGAAGTTGCCGCCGCCCAGCGTCGTCGCGACGGGGTCCTCGTGGTATCCCTCGCCGGCGTTGACGGAGAATTCGGACCCGATCGGTGTTCCGTCGGGGCCGTACCGCCGCGCTCGGATGCGGTGGTCGATCCGCGGGTCGATCCAGGCCACGACGAAGCCCGCGCCCAGGTTGGTCAGGGCCGGTCGTGGTAGGGGTCGACATCATGGCTGCCGACCTTGATCTCGTCACCGATCCTGTTTCTGGCCTGGTCGAACCGCTGGACCTTCACGTAACGCTGACCGGGTGCCGTCGGCTCTTCGATCCAGGCGACCACCGGACCCGAGGCGGTGTTCACCGCTGTCGGACGGGAGCGTCTCACCGGGCCCGGGGCGGTTCCGTTGACGACGAATTCGGTCTGGACGGGGGCTCCGTCGGCCTGAAGGCGCGGCCCTTGATGGTGCCGTCGTTGTTGTCGCTCCAGCAGACCAGATAGTGCGTGCCGAACAGATCGGCGACCGTGGGCCGCTCCTGGTTACCCGTGGTGCTGGTATTGATCACGATGTCGGACATGAGTAGCTGCCTCCGTGGGTGACGCCCCTGCCGACGCTACGGAGGGTGGTGACCGGGACCTGGCAGTCCGTGGGCTGAGCCGCCAAGGGCGATGATGTTCGCGCAGTTCAGGGCAATACGTAGGGCGCGACGCGATGCTGAAGCAAGTCACCACGCTGGGTGCCGTCGTGGATGTCCTCAAGGTGACACGAGCGACGCAGCTTCGATGACGGCAATCCTGCTCATGCCGCCTCGGAGACGCGATCGGGGCAGCTCGCGGGTGACAACGTGCTCAGTCGCATCAAGAGTGACCCGTCGGTGCGCCGGCAGCGGTCCGCGCCGTCGTCCACGAGCTGTACTCGGAACGGCCCACGGCGGGGGGCTACGGGCAGGCGCCCCGCCCCCAGGTCCGTCAGCAGGGCGGTCGGGTCGCTGTCGAGGCTCACCGTGCAGGGCATGCCGTCGAGTCGCGCTCGCGTGAGGCCGCAGTCGAGCTCGAGCACGTCACTCAGCCACGGGACCGCCGGGCGGGTGAGGCGCAGGTAGTCCGCGAACTCGAACGCCTCTTGCGAGGCGAAGAGGTGCGGGGGACGGGCGCGCGCGTAGGCCTCGATGAGTTCACGCACCCCGGCATGGCCAAGGGTGAGCAGCAGCAGTCGCAGCGTGTAGCGGAGGGTGCCGGTCAAGGCGCTGCCCCGGAACTCGGTGATGAGTTCACGAAGAAGTCCGATCGCGGGGTCGGTCGACAGTTGCCGTGCCAGCGGGGTGTCTGTGTCGCGCCGATCGCCAAGCTGCCGAGGGTGTGCTCCCACTCCTGCGGTGCCGGTGCGTCCTCGCCACAGCCGCCCGAGTCGCCTGCCGGACGCGGAGCGGGCAATGGCGCGGTGGCCCGAACTGCGTTCCCCTCTTTTGCGCCCGAAACCGGGGCGGCGGGTGCTGCTGCCCCGGCGACAGCGCTGCGGCTACGGCTACGGCTACGGCGCCCGGCTCAGGCGCGGCGGCAGGCGGCGAGGAAGGCTGCGAAGAGGGCCACCCGGTGTTCGCGCGGCCCGTCCGAGTCCTCCGGGCGCCACTGCACCCCCACCACCCACCTCTCCGGGTGTTCGATCCCCTCGATCATCCCGTCGTCGGCCCGTGCCGCGACCACCAGGCCGTCGCCGACCCTGTCGACCTGGTGGTGGCCCGAGCGCACCGTCAGCCGGGTCGCTCCGGTCATGCCCGCGAGCCGGCTGCCGTCCGCCACCGTGACCTTCTCGTCGACGAACATCGGCCGGCCCGGGCCACCGCGATGCAGCCGGTGGTCCTCGATGTCGGGGATGATCGTGCGTTCACCCCGGAGCCGGGGCCTCCGTGCCGAGCCGGTCGGTCACCCAGGTGTGGAAGGCGCCGATGTGGTGCTCGGCCGGGACGAGGACGCCGCCCTCGCGGTAGGCGCGGGAGTCCATGGCCGGCTGGGTGCGCTCACAGGCCTCGAAGTCCTGGAGGTTGACCCGGTGGAAGAGCTCGACGGACTTGTCGAGGTCCGCGCCGGAGGCGACCACACCGGGCGCGTACAGCCAGTCGCACTCGACGACCGTACGGTCCGCCGCCAACGGGAACATCCGGTGCAGGATCACATGGTCCGGTACCAGGTTGACGAACACCTGCGGCCTGACGGTGATCGCGTAGTAGCGGCGGTCCTGCTCGTCCGCGATCCCGGCCAGCCGCCCGAAGCCCGGGCTGCCGTCCACCGTGAAGCCCTGCGCCTCCGCGCCGAACTCCGCTCCGTGCCCCACGTAGTACTGGGCCGCGAGGCCGTCCGCGAACTCCGGCAGTACGTCGGTGAGTTCCGGGTGGATCGTCGCGCAGTGGTAGCACTCCATGAAGTTCTCGACAATGAGCTTCCAGTTGGCCGCCACGTCGTAGCGGACCCGCCTGCCGAGGGCCAGGCCCTCCTCGTGGTAGCGCTCGATGGACCCGCTGTCCCCCAGCCGCTCCACGACGTCGCCGATCACCGTCTCCTCGAACGAGGGCGGTTCGTCGGCCAGGCACACCCAGGCGTAACCCAGCCACTCCCGCAGCGCCACCTTCACCAGCCCGTACTCGGACCGGTCGACGTCCGGCATCTGCACCAGGTTGGGCGCGGCGACCAGCTTGCCGTCGAGGCCGTACGTCCAGGCGTGGTACGGGCACTGGAGGTTGCGGCGGACCTCGCCGGACTCCTGGGTACACAGCCGGGCGCCGCGGTGCCGGCAGACATTGAGGAAGGCGCGCAGCCCGCCGGTGCGGTCCCGGGTGATCAGGACGCTCTCCCGGCCGACCTGCACGGTGCGGAAAGCCCCTGGCTTGTCCAGGTCGGCGCTGCGCACGGCGCAGTACCACAGCGACTCGAAGATCCGCCGCTGCTCCAGCCCGAAGATCTCCGGGTCGGTGTAGTAGCGGCCGGGGAGCGTGCTGAGCAGGCTGGTGGAGACAGGGGTGACCGTCATGGAAGGTCTGCCTCTCGGGTGGCCGCGGCGGCGGGACGGCGGGAATCGGACGGCTCAGCGGGGCCGGCGGCGGTCAAGTGACGGGTGGTTGGCATCCGGGGGCCTCGCTCACTTCAGGATGTGCGTCATCTGCGGGTCGAAGAGCGGTTCCTCGGCTACCGTGGCCGCGGCCTTCTCGCCGAAGTACTCGATGTGCACGGGCGTGCCGGGCACCAGCGGCGGCAGCCAGGCGTACGCGACGCAGCGGCCGAGCGTGTAGCCGTATCCGGCACTGGTCACATAGCCGGCCGGGACCCCGTCGACGTGGACGGGTTCATGGCCCAGCACGACCGCGGCCGGGTCGTCGAGGGTGAGGGCGGTGAGCTTGCGGGCCGGCTCGCCGCGGGCGGCGATCGCTTCGAGGGCGTCGCGGCCGGTGAAGTCGCCCTTGTTCATCCGGACGGCGAAGCCGAGGCCCGCCTCGTGCGGATTGTGCTTGGCGGTCATGTCGTGGCCCCAGGAGCGGTAGCCCTTCTCCAGCCGGAGGCTGTTGAAGGCCGAGCGCCCGGCGGCGACCACGCCGTGCCGCCGGCCCGCCTCCCACAGCGTGTCCCACAGGTGCAGCCCGAGGTCGGCGGTGGTGTAGACCTCCCAGCCCAGCTCACCGACGTAGCTCAGCCGCATGGCGGTGACCGGGACATGGCCGATGTAGGTCTCCTTGGCCTTGAAGTAGCCGAGGCCCTTGTGGGAAAGGTCGTCGCGGGTGAGCGGCTGGACGAGCTCCCGGGCCAGCGGCCCCCAGACGCCGATGCAGCAGGTGCCCGCGGTGATGTCGCGCAACCGCACCTCCCCCGAGGCGAACCCGGGCCGCTCGGCGTACCGCAGCAGCCGGTCGAGGTCGGCGGGGCTGTTGGCGCCGATCTGGAAGCGGTCCTCCGCCAGCCGGGCGACGGTGAGGTCGGAGAGGACGCCGCCGGACTCGTCCAGCAGCAGCGTGTAGGTGACCGATCCGGGCTTCTTGGCCAGGTTGTTGGTGGTCATCCGCTGGAGGAGGCCGAGGGCACCGGGCCCGGTGACCTCGAGGCGCCGCAGCGGCGTCATGTCGTACATCGCGACCCGCTCCCGGGTCGCCCGGGCCTCGGCGGCGGCGATCGGCGACCAGTGGCGGGCCGACCAGGCGTCGCGCTCGGGGAGGTCGAAGCCCTCGGCGAGCGGGGCGTTGGCCTCGTACCAGTGCGGCCGTTCCCAGCCGCCGCCCTCCAGGAAGTGCGCGCCGAGCTCGAGCTGGCGGGCGTAGAAGGGGCTGACCCGCAGCGGGCGGGGCCGCTCCGGGGGCTGGAGCGGGTGGATGATGTCGTACACCTCGGCGAACTGCTGGGCGCCGCGCTCCTCGATGTACGCGGGCGAACGCTGGGCCTCCTCGAAGCGGGTCAGTTCGCAGGCGTGCAGGTCGAGGGACGGGCGGCCCTCGGTCATCCATTCGGCAACGGCCCTGGCGACGCCGGCGGAGTGGGTGACCCAGACGGCCTCGGCCAGCCAGAAGCCGCGCAGCTCCCGGGCCTCGCCGAGGACGGGCATGCCGTCGGGGGTGAAGGATAAGACGCCGTTGAAGCCCTCCTCCACCCGGGTCCCGGCCAGCGCGGGCAGCAGGAGCTTGCTGTCCTCCCAGCTGGGCGCGAAGTCCTCCGGAGTGAAGGGGTAGGAGGACGGCATGACCGGCGCGTCGTCGTAGGCCGGCACGGTGAAGGGGTCGACCGGCATGGGCCGGTGGGCGTAGGACCCGATGCCGATGCGGTCGTGGTGCTCCCGGAAGTAGAGGTCGCGGTCCTGATGGCGCAGGATCGGCCGGACCGCTTCGGCGCGCGGGGCGCCGGCGTCCCGCAGCTCGTCGAGCGGCGTCGTCCGCGCGTACTGGTGGGCGAGCGGCAGCAGCGGGATGTCGACGCCCGCCATCCGCGCGATCACCGGGCCCCAGAAGCCGGCCGCCGACACCACGTGGTCGGCCAGGAAGGTCCCCCGGTCGGTGACGACGCCGGTCACCCGGCCGCCCCGCTGCTCGATGCCGGTGACGGTGGTCCGGTCGAGGAACCGGGCGCCGCGCGCGGTCGCCAGCGCCTGCTGGTCGCGGCAGGCGGGCAGGGTGCGGGCGAGACCGTCGTCAGGCGTGTGGAATCCGCCGAGTACCCGGTCCCGGTCGAGGAGCGGCCACAGCCGCAGGCACTCCTCGGGGCCGATGAGTTCGCCCTCGATGCCCCAGGAGGCGGCGAGCCCGGCCTTGCGGTGCAGATCGGCCCAGCGCTCGGGGGTGGTGGCGAGTTCCAGGCCGCCGACCGCGTTGAAGCACGACCGGCCCTCGAACTCCAGGGCGCCGAGTTTCTCGACGGTGTACGAGGCGAACGCCGAGAGGGTCTTGGACGGGCCGGTCCGGTAGACGAGCCCGGGGGCGTGCGAACTGGAGCCGCCGGGTGCGGGCAGTGGCCCCTGTTCGAGGACGGTGACATCGGTCCAGCCGCGGGCGGTGAGTTCGTCGGCGAGGGAGCATCCGACGATGCCGGCGCCGATGACGACCACGCGGGGGCTGGACTCGGGCGTGCTGGACATGCCCCTCCTTGCGGTGGTGGGGAGGTGGAGACGGCTCGGGGGTCTGTATCGGTGCCGGGGTCGGATCGGCTCGGGCTTCGTATCGGCTCGGGGACTTGTACCGGCTCAGGGGCCGGATCCGCTGAGTGCGGGGCGGTGGTCGTACGTGACGGCGCGCCGGTGTGCCGCCGCCCGGCAGGCCGGGCTGACGCGGCGCGGTGGTTTCCGTACCGCCGTCAGGGCACTACGACCGAGCGGAGCACCTCGCCGCGGCGGATTCTGGCGAAGGCCTCCTCCACCTGGTCCATGGCGATCGTCTCGCTGACGAAGGCCCCCAGGTCGAGCTTGCGGCTCAGGTACTGGTCGATGAGGATCGGGAAGTCCCTGCTGGGCAGGCAGTCGCCGTACCAGGAGGATTTGACGGAGCCGCCGCGCGAGAACAGGTCGATGAGCGGGAGGTCGAGCCGCATGTCCGGCTCGGGCACGCCGACCTGGACGAGGACCCCGGCGTGGTCGCGCATGTAGAAGGCCTGGCGGTAGGTCTCCGGGCGGCCGACCGCCTCGATGGCGACGTCGACGCCGAACCCTCCGGTGAGTTCGCGTACGGCCTCGACGGCGTCGATGCCGCGGGAGTTGACGGTGTGGGTGGCGCCGAAGCGGGTGGCCCCGTCGAGCTTGGCGTCGTCGATGTCGACGGCGATCACCCGGCGGGCGCCGGCGAGCGACGCCCCGGCGATGGCGGCGTTGCCGACGCCGCCGCAGCCGATGACGGCGACGGTGTCGCCGCGGCCGACCTTCCCGGTGTTGACGGCGGCTCCGTACCCGGCCATCACCCCGCAGCCGATGAGTCCGGCCGCCTCGGGGCGGGCGGCGGGGCTGACCTTGACCGCCTGGCCGGCGGCCACCAGCGTCTTCTCGGCGAAGGCGCCGATGCCGAGCGCCGGGCTGAGCGGGGTGCCGTCCAGCAGGGTCATCGACCCCGTGGCATTGCGGCTGTCGAAGCAGTACCAGGGCCGGCCCCGGCGGCAGGAGCGGCACGTGCCGCAGGGCGCGCGCCAGGCGAGGACGACGTAGTCGCCCGGGTCGAGTTCGGTGACTCCCTCGCCCACGGACTCGATCGTACCGGCGGCCTCATGTCCGAGCAGATACGGGAAGTCGTCGCCGGCAGCGCCTTCCCGGTAGTGCAGATCGGTGTGGCAGACCCCGCACGCCTGGACGGAGACCAGCACTTCTCCGGGGCCGGGATCGGGGACGGTGATCGTCTGCACCTCGACGGGTGCGCCCCGCTTGGTGGCGACAACCGCACGGACCTCGTGAGACACGACCCAGCTCCTCCCTTGTTGCGCACTGCACGGCTCGTTGCGCTATGAGAGACATCTTGAGAACGCCGGGAGAGTCCGTCAAGAGGGTTGGGGCATGCTGTCGAAAACGCCGTACCGCACCGGAAGCACGCCGGGCCGGCCGGAGCGCGGGGCCGGAAGCGTCTCCCGGCCCCCGCCGCTCGGCTGACGGGGGTCAGCCGCCATACCCCATCCGGGCGGACAGCTCGGCCGCCGCGGCGGTCGCCGACTTGGCCAGCTCGGCCAGCCGCTCCCCGTCCATGCGGTACACCGGGCCCGACACGCTGACCGCGCCGACCACCTGGCCGTCGTGCGCCCGCACCGGCGCGGCGACGGCGCTCAGCCCGACCTCCATCTCCTCGGTGACCACGGCGTACCCCTGTTCGGCGATCTGCGCGAGCTGCGCGCGCAGCTCGGCGGCCGAGGTCACGGTGCGGTCGGTGAAGCGCGGCAGCCGCCGGGCGAGGAAGCCCTCCCGCAGCACCGAGGGCAGGCTCGCCAGCAGCACCTTGCCGCTGGAGGTGACGTGCAGCGGCGTACGCCGGCCCAGCCAGTTCTGCGCAGTCACCGAGGCCGCGCCGCGCGCCTGCATGACATTGACCGCGGCGTCCTCGTCCAGGACGGCGATATTGACCGTCTCGCCGACCTCGTCGGCGAGCTGGCGGACGACCGGAGCGCTCTCCTGGGAAATGTCCAGCCGGCCGGCCGCCGCTCCCGCCAGCCGCAGCACCCCCGGCCCCAGGTAGTACTTGCCGCGGTCCTGTGACTGCCCGACCAGACCACGGTTCTCCAGCACTCCGAGCAGCCGGAAAGCGGTCGACTTGTGTACGTCCAACTCGTCGGCGATCTCCGTGACCCCGGCCTCGCCGAGTCTCGCGAGGATCTCCAGCACGCTCACCGCACGGTCCACCGACTGCACGGAACCCGCTGCTCCTTTCGGCCGCTTCGCCTCGCCCGGTCCCTCCGCATTGCTCTTGTTCGACATAGGTCCGATCTCACCACCAGTGGGCCGATTTACGGCCGACATCCATGGGGCCCTTGACGCAGCGGCTCCCGATCCGGATTCTGTTGCGCATGGCGCTGTTCAATGCGCTATATGGAACATCATGTTACCCAAGAGCAAACCAGGGGGCTCTGGTGATTCCCGTCTGCCACCTCGACGACCTGCCCGAGGGCGAAGCCGTCCGTCTCTCCACCCAGCCACCGATCGCGATTTTTCGCACCGAGGGCGGCGCGCTCTACGCGATCGACGACACCTGCTCCCACCAGGACGCCTCGCTGTCCGAGGGGTGGCTGGAGGACTGCCGCGTCGAATGCCCGCTGCACGCCGCCTCGTTCGATCTGCGTACCGGGCAGCCGACCTGCCTGCCCGCGCGCCGCCCGGTGCGCACCCACCTGGTGACGGTGGACGACGGCGTCGTCCACGTCCACCCGGCTCCGGGGTCCGTCCAGGCCGCAGAGCCCACCCAGGAAGGGACCGCCGCATGAGGACCATAGCCATCGTGGGAGCCTCGCTCGCCGGGCTGTACAGCGCCCACGCGCTGCGGGACCAGGGGTACGACGGCAGGCTGGTGATCATCGGGGACGAGGCGCACCGGCCGTACGACCGGCCCCCACTGTCCAAGGATTTTCTGACCGGCGCCGTGGACGAGGGCGGGCTCGCCCTCGCCGACGCCGAGGAGGAGGCCGAACTCGAAGCCGAGTGGCTGCTCGGCGTCCACGCCCGGGGACTGGACGCCGGGGGCGGCGCGATACGGCTGGACGACGGCCGTACGGTCCCTGCCGACGGCGTGGTCGTCGCCACCGGCGCGAGCCCGCGGCGGCTGCCGGGTCCCGCACTGCGCGGCGTGCACACGCTGCGGACTCTCGACGACGCGCGGGCGCTGCATGCCGAGTTGACCGGGCCGCGGGCGCGGGTCGTCATCGTCGGAGCGGGGTTCATCGGCTCGGAGGTCGCCTCCTCGTGTGTCGCGCTGGGCCATCACGTCACCGTGGTGGAGGCCGCACCCCTGCCGCTCCTACCCCAGCTCGGCGAGGACATGGCAACGATCTGTGCCGGGCTGCACGCCGACCGCGGCGTCGAACTCGTGACCGGCACGGGGGTGGCGGACCTGTGCGGCACCGACGCGGTGACCGGCGTGCTGCTCGCCGGCGGTCGGCTGCTGCCCGCCGACGTGGTGGTGGTCGGCATCGGAGCCGTGCCCAACACCCGCTGGCTGGAGGGCTCGCCGCTCGCCCTGGAGGGCGGTGTCCTGTGCGACGACGGCTGTGTCACCACGCTGCCGCAGGTGGTGGCGGTGGGCGATGTGGCACGCGTGGGCGGCAGCCGCGCCGAGCACTGGACCAGCGCCATGGAGCAGCCGGCCGTCGCTGTACGCAATCTTCTCGCGGGGCAGACCGTGGAGACCAGCCGCCCGTCACCGTATTTCTGGTCCGACCAGTACGGGGTCCGCATCCAGTTCGCCGGCCGGCGGGAGCCCGGCTCCGCCGTCAGGATCACCGAGGGTTCGGCGGACGACCGCAGCTTCCTGGCCGTCTACGAACAGGAGGGCGTCGTCACGGCCGCGCTCGCGATGAACCGTCCGCTGCCGTTCATGCGGCTTCGGCGTGAACTGGCCCGCTCGCGTCAGCCGGCCGCGGCCGTCTGACGTGACACCGGGTGGACGGGCCGACCGCACGTCGGGACTCCCCGCGAGCCTGCCCGACGTCGCGGTGGCTGCATCGCGTCCTCGCATACTCCGAGATGGTGCCGAAGCCTGACGGCCGGGACCGGTTCCCGACGGGTGCACCCGCACCCGGCCCCTCGACACCGATCGACACCTCGCGACACCGGAGCCGCATATCGCCGCCCACCGGGATCACCGGCGCGGGCGGCCACCGATTACCACTGTGGCCTGTGCATTCGGCAGGATGGGGGCCATGACCGAGATCCGCACCCCCCGCCTCGTACTCCGCCGCTGGACCGACGACGACCTCGCTCCCATGGCCGAGATCAACGCGGATCCCGAGGTCATGCGATGGGTCGATGACGGCTCGGCGCTCTCCCTGGAGGAAACGGCCGAGGCGATCGAGCGGTGGGAGGAGGAGTGGGACGAGGAGGGCTTCGGCCTCTTCGCCGTCGAGCTGATGGCCTCCGGCGAACTGGCCGGTTTCGTGGGCCTCTCCGTTCCCGAGTTCCTGCCCGAGGTGATGCCCGCCGTGGAGATCGGCTGGCGGCTCGGCCAGCACTTCTGGGGCCAGGGATACGCCTCCGAGGCCGCCCACGCCGCACTTGAGTTCGCACTTCAGGACCGCGGCCTCGACCGCGTCATCGGCATCGTCCGGCCGGGCAACGACGCCTCCGAGAACGTACTGCGCAAGCTCGGCATGGTGCCGGAGCTCGATACGACGCACCCGGTGCACGGCTTCCCGCTGTCCGTCCACAGCATCGACCTCACCGAGTTCCAGGCCTAACCGACGAAGGCCGGTGCGCCGACGGGCCGGCCGCCCGGTCGCCACGACGGCTGACCGACCAACCGACCGACCGGTGCCGGCGTACGGCGGGCCCCGTGGTGCCCTGCGTGCTCGGTTTGGTTCGGGTGCCGGGGCCGGGGGCCGGGGGCCGGGGCCGGGGCCTCCGGAGGGGGGTCCTCCACCGCACATTTACGGCCGCGGAACCTTGGAGCGAGTTGGTCCGGCCTGGCTGCGTCCACAAATGCACGGAATTGTTCCGGACCCCCCTCCTGCTGCCCCGTCCCCTCCCGGCCGCTGCCCGGCCGACCGCAGGGAACGCGACACGACCATGGGACGCCGTTCCCCGGGCCGACCCTTGACAGCACTCTTCATCCGGCGTGCAATATATTGCATGCCGGTACTCCAGAGCCGTGGGCTCGTCTCCAGATCGCTCCTCCGGGAGAACGCGTTCCGGGCGATCCGCGACGCGATCGTCGACGGCACGCTCGCGCCGGGCGAACGCCTCAACGACGCCGATCTGGTGGCTTGGCTGGGCGTCAGCCGCACCCCCATCAGAGAGGCGCTGGCCCGTCTGGAGCAGGCCGGCCTGGTGCGGACGAAGCCGGGGCGGCACACCATCGTCAGCCCGCTGGACATCCGTGCGGTGCGCGCCGCCCAGTCGGTGACGGCCGCGATGCACGAGCTGGCCGTACGGGAAGCGGTGCCGAACCTGTCCGCGGCCGAGCTGGACGCCATGCGCGAGGCCAACGCCCGGTTCGCCGCTGCCCTGCGCCGCAATGACGTCGGGGCCGCGCTCGCCGCCGACGACGATTTCCACGGCGTGCCCGTCACCGCGTGCGCCAACCCGGCGGCGCGGACCGTACTGGAGCAGTTCACCCCGGTGCTGCGGCGGGTGGAACGGCTGCGCTTCTCCACGCTGTGCGGTCGCGCCTCGGTCGCCCAGCACGACGGGATCATCGAGCTCTGCGAGGCCGGGGACGCGGAGGGGGCCGCGGCCGCGGCGCGGGCCAACTGGCAGACGCTGATCCCGCTGCTCGACACCCTGGCGTCCGACGAGGACCACGACGGTCAGCCGCAGCCGTAGGGGCTGTGAGCCCAAGCCCACTGAGCCACACCGGTGGGCGGAAAGGCAGCACCGCCTGGGCCGCCGTAGGGATCCCGCAACTCCGCCACGCCCCGGCCCCCGGCCGCACGCCCGGCCGCCCGTACACCCGCCCCGCCGTACGTCACCCGAGATCCATCCGCTTCCGGAGGTTCCCATGCCCCTCGCCGACTTCGACCGCTACCCGCTCCTCTTCGGCCCGAGCCCCGTCCACCCGCTGGACCGGCTCAGTGACCACCTCGGCGGCGCCCGGATCTGGGCCAAGCGCGAGGACTGCAACAGCGGGCTCGCCTTCGGCGGCAACAAGACCCGCAAGCTGGAGTACCTGGTGCCCGAGGCGCTGCGCCAGGGCGCGGACACCCTGGTCAGCATCGGCGGCGTCCAGTCCAACCACACCCGGCAGGTGGCCGCCGTGGCCGCCCGGCTGGGTCTGAAGGCCGTGCTGGTCCAGGAGAGCTGGGTGGACTGGCCGGACGCGGTGAACGACAAGGTCGGCAACATCCTGCTGTCTCGCATCATGGGCGCCGACGTACGCCTGGTCGAGGCGGGCTTCGGCATCGGCTACAAGGACAGCTGGAACCAGGCGCTGGAGGACGTACGGAGCGCGGGTGGCACGCCGTACGCCATCCCGGCCGGCGCCTCCGATCACCCCCTGGGCGGGCTGGGCTTCGCCAACTGGGCCGCCGAGGTACAGGCGCAGGAGCGGGAGCTCGGCGTCTTCTTCGACACCGTCGTGGTGTGCAGCGTCACGGGCAGCACCCACGCCGGGATGATCGCCGGCTTCGCGGGTCAGGACCGGCCCCGCCGGGTGATCGGCATAGACGCCTCCGCCCGGCCGGCGGAGACCCGCGCCCAGGTGGAGAAGATCGCCAGGAACACGGCCGAGCTCATCGGTCTCGACCGGGAGTTGCGGGACGACGAAATCACCGTCCTGGAAGGCTGGGCCGGGGACCGGTACGGAATCCCTGTCCAGTCGACCCTGGGCGCCATCCGGCTCACCGGCAGTCTCGAAGGCGTGCTCATCGACCCGGTCTACGAGGGCAAGTCGATGGCCGGGCTCATGGACCTCGTACGCGACGGCGACATTCCCGAGGACTCGAACGTGCTGTACGCGCACCTCGGCGGCCAGCCGGCCCTCAACGCCTACAGCGGCCTGTTCGGCTGACGCGAAGCGGGGACCTGCCCCGTGCAGGGGGCCGGCCCCCTGCAGGGAAAGGACGGGCCGAGCCCGTGCCCCGACGGGTCATGTCGCCGCGCTCCGGTGTCCGGCCGGAGCCTGGGAGACCGTCAGGCCGGAGCCGGGGGAACCGTCAGGCAGCCGGCCGCGGCGAGGTAGCCCGCGAGCAGGGCGCGCGCGACATCGCCGACCCGCTCGTCGGACGGCAGAAAGGTCGGCGAGTGCAGCTGTTCGGTGCCTCCGTGCGTGCCGACGAACTGCATCAGCGAGGGCATCCGCTCCGAGAAGTAGGAGAAGTCGTCGGAGCCGGCGGACCGCAGATCCTGCGAGACCTTGAACCCGAACTCGTCGAGCAGCGGCGCCGTCGCGGCCGACAGCCCGGCGTCGTTGTCCAGCACCGGCTCTCCCCGCACGAACTCCACCTCGGCCTCGCAGCCCTGCGCCCGGGCCACCAGGTCGGCGGTCTCCGTCATCCGGGACTGGACCCGCTCACGGTCGCCGGTGTGCATCGCCCGCAACGTGCCCCGGGCCGTCGCCACACCGGGCACGACGTTCGCGGCTGTTCCGGCGGCGAGCGTGGTGACGCTCAGCACGAGCGGCGACATGGGGTCGGTGCCCCGGCTGACCACGCTCTGCAGGGAGACGACCACATGGGCGAGCGCCACCACCGGGTCCCGGGTGCGGTGCGGGTACGCCGCATGGCCGCCCTCCCCCCGGACGGTGATCGTGAACTCGTCCGAGGAGGCGTTGACGGCGCCGGGAGTACAAGCGACAGTCCCGGCCGGCAGCAGCGGCTGGACATGGGCCCCGATCACCGCGCGGCACTGCTCGCGCCGGAGTACCCCGTCCTCGGCCATGTCACGGGCTCCGGACGGGTAGGTCTCCTCCCGCGGCTGGAGGATGACCAGCATCGGGGCGGGCCCCCCGACCCGGTCCACGGCGTGGGCAAGGGCGGTGACGGCGGCCAGGTGGACGTCGTGCCCGCAGGCGTGCATGACACCGGGCCGCTCGGAGGCCCATGGCACTCCCGTCCGTTCGGTGACCGCGAGGGCGTCCATTTCGCCGCGGACACCGACTGCCGGGCCGGCGCCGCCGACGCGGACCACCGCCCCGGTACCGGCGGCCGGGGTGACCTCGCGC
>JUEG02000615.1_pt1 | contig 15794 bp, 15 predicted proteins | sample 432341 | NCBI WGS metagenome assembly JUEG02 (sample SAMN02953476, study PRJNA257561) | rock porewater metagenome | biome: terrestrial; feature: Opalinus Clay rock; material: porewater; isolation source: Opalinus Clay rock BIC-A1 borehole | place: Switzerland: Mt Terri URL, St-Ursanne ...
TTAAATTCTTCTTTTGTAATTTCTTCACTTTCTAATTTACCCCTAAGTTCCTCTAACTTTGCCTTGTCTTCTTCTGAAAGTTCTATTCTGCCACCTAGGCCTTTCTCCCCTACTTTCATTCGGAAATTCTCAGGCATTAATTCTTTCATCGCCTCATTAAATTCTTCTTTTGTAATTTCTTCACTTTCTAATTTACCCCTAAGTTCCTCTAACTTTGCCTTGTCTTCTTCTGAAAGTTCTATTCTGCTACCTAGGCCTTTCTCCCCTACTTTCATTCGGAAATTCTCAGGCATTAATTCTTTCATCGCCTCATTAAATTCTTCTTTTGTAATTTCTTTACTTTCCAATTTACTCCTAAGTTCTTCTAACTTTGCTTTTACTTCTTCTGAATGTTCTACTCTATTACCGAAGCCTTTCTTTCCTACTTTCATTCGGAAATTCTCAGGCACTAATTCTTTCATTTGTTCCATAAGCTCTTCACGAGTAATTTCGCCACTCTGAAACTTGGCTCTTACTTCTTCAAATTTGGCTTTTTCTTCTTCTGAATCTTCTCCTATCAATAGCTTGTCAGTAACTATTTTACCAAATCTAGCAAAACCGCTTGTTTTGTTTGTAACATCTACATCCTCATTGGCAAAGATCGCTGTCGGAATTAACAAGGTTAGTGAAAGTGTAACGGGGATAATACTTTTTTTCCAATTCATGAAATCTACTCCCTTCAAATTATCAATGTTTTATAGCATACCTCCTAGTTAAGAGTATAGGATAAAACTATGGAATGATTATCACAGAATTATGGGAAATTGTGAAATGAATCATTAATTATAGTATCACAAAAACCACATTCTTAGACAGATGGCATATAGTTAAAAGGAGTTATTGTTAGGTTATTCCCTGATTAATAGACAAACACCCCTATTCCCATTATAATATTAATTAAAATAATAAAATCATGATACTTACATGGAAATATTGTAATTATTCTATTGTAATAAACATAATTTTTTTGAGCATACTAACTAAAAATATGGGAAGGAGGGTTTAAATGACCGTTAAAACAGTAGATGCTAGAAATTATCAGCCACAAGATAAGCAAAGGGTTATTTTTGAAACGTTTGATTCCTTAGATTTAGGGGAAAAAATGGAGCTAATCAACGATCATGATCCACGTCCACTATTTAATAAAATGCAAGCAGAAAGAGAAGGAAAGTTTGAGTGGGACTATCTAGAAGAAGGACCTGATTTGTGGAGAATATCGATAGGAAAGAAATATCTAAGTTATATATAAAGAATTAGATTCTTCACTACGTTCAGAATTACCAATACAATAAAAAGCTGAGGATCTAAGCCCTCAGCTTTACACTATTATTCTATTATCTCTTCGTTATCTATTACAATTTTAGATTCAAACAAATATGCATTATTCATTCCCACTACTTCTCTAAAGAAGCTTAGAGGAACATATGTTGTTCCTTCTAGTAATGCTGGAGCAGCTTCTAAATAAATGCCCGTTGGTTCTGCCACTGTTGGTGCAGTTCCGAATTCACCAGATGCAGTTTTCAAATAGCGGTAGGTATCTTCCCCTATTTTTAATGAAATACCTCCACCCATGGTAATACTCTGTGATTCGCCATTCCAAGTTACATCATACCCCAATGCTTCGGCTATAGCCCTAAGGGGAATCATAACAGTGCCTTGTTCATTAGTATAAGCTTGAGGTGATTCAATTTTCTTGTTATTAACCACAATATCCTTCGTAGAAGCATCACCTATTATTGCTTCTGTCTCCTCTTTTTCAAACAGCACAACGATTTTAGTTGGATTTGTTTGTGCAGGGATGCTTTTTGTAGACACACCATAGGTTACAACAAGCTTTCTGTTTGTTAATTCACCTTGAAAAGCCTTTCCATCCTGTAAAACAGTCTCTGTACTCTCTGAAATTTTTAGCTTTAACGAATTATCATCACTCATTAAGTCTTTATTAAATATGGCAACTTTAACATTTTCATCCTTGCTTTCAACTACAACAACTTCAGCACCATATTGAGCTGGATAAATCATTATCCTGGGCACATTTGCTTCAAAGTACCCAGAGATTACAGTGCCAACAGCAATTTCAGCATTATCCACAATATATGTACTATCTGATATTATAATATTAGCTTCTAGCCCCTCTTCATTTTCTACTAAAACATACTTTGAACCTATCATGGACTCAGAATCAGTTATTTCTTTGACGGTTCCAGTAAAAGCGTTAAAATAAGGTTGTTCTACGTCCTTTATAGACATAACTTCCATAATTGGTCTCACATTATCTATGCTTTGAAAATTTCCGGCATTATCTGCAAATGTGGTAATCGCTGGGAATGATAGCATTGCCACCGACAAAAATCCTGTGATTATCTTTTTAGATTTCATAGTATTCCTCTCCTTTTTATTTGGTATTCCATTTTTAGACGATTGAATCAAAGATTTGTTCCAAATGTGATTTAATCACGGACAATTTTTATTAAGACAGCAAGGTGCACAGGTAATGCACAGGGATGGTTCTTTTAATATATCCGCTATCGGGTTTAAATGGATCCAGGTTGCCATCATGTCCGTATGATGGTTATGTTTTATTTGAAATATAAAAAACCGCCACTACTGATCATACCATGTATTGGCGGTTTTTTATGCTCTAAAGAATCTATATTTTATTATGAATCAACTCTACAACTATTAACAATAGCCTCATTGTTGCTTTTATACAGTGACCCCAGATTTTAAGATGGCTATTTCCCTAAAATTATTTTTTTCATTGTTTACATAGGTCCCACTGGCTATCCCAATGATATAAATAATAAATTTTTCCAACATATCCTCCATGGATATATCTTCTATTAGCTCTCCGCCATTGAAATCGATCCAGTGGGGCTTGGATTTGAATAGTTTGGTATTGGTTGCAATCTTAACAGTGGGTATAAAGCTACCAAAGGGCGTTCCTCTTCCCGTAGTAAATAGGGCAATATGACACCCAGACGCTCCCAATGCCGTGGTGGCAACTAAATCATTTCCCGGAGCACTCAGTAAATGCAAGCCCTTATCCTTTATGATCTCCCCATATTGTAATACATCCACCACCGGTGCTTTCCCACCCTTTTGCGTGCATCCTAAAGACTTATCTTCAAGGGTGGTAATCCCTCCCTCTTTATTCCCCGGAGATGGGTTTTCATAGATGGGTTGGTCATGGCTTGTAAAGTATTCTTTGAAGTCATTGATTAGATGAACCGTCTTATTAAAAACATCTTCATCCACGCATCGATTCATTAATATGGTTTCTGCCCCAAACATTTCTGGAACTTCCGTTAAAATCGTGCTTCCTCCTTGGGCCGTTAAAAAGTCTGAAAAAGCCCCTAGCAAAGGATTCGCTGTGATTCCAGAAAAACCATCGGAACCCCCGCACTTCAGCCCTATAACCAATTCACTTATGGAAATCTCTTCTCTACAGTCTGTTTGCATGATTCCATATAATTCCTTTAAATACTCTACCCCTGCTTCAATTTCATCATCCACTTTTTGGGCAACCAAGAATTTTACACGATTTTTATTATATGCTCCTAAAGACTCCTCAAAGGCTGAAATATAATTATTTTCACATCCTAATCCTAAAACCAATACGCCTCCAGCATTGGGATGTTTCACAATATTTCCCAGTACTTTTCTTGTGTTTTCGTGGTCTTTCCCTAATTGAGAACATCCATAGTTATGTTTAAATATTTCTATGGCATCTATGCCTTGGGGTTTTACTTCTTCGTTAAACCTTTTTATGATCATTTCACCGATACCATTGACGCACCCAACGGTGGGTACAATCCAAAGTTCATTTCTTATTCCAACGAGGCCATCTTCCCTTTTATATCCTTTAAAGGTTAATCCTCTATTCTCTATGTTGGGTTGATGGGTATCTTGATTAAAGGTGTATTCTTCAACCCCCGATAGATTGGTTTTTGTATTATGGGTATGGACCCAATCCCCCAATTTTATGTCCTGGATAGCATGGCCTATGGGGTACCCATACTTTATCACATTACTTTTTGCAGGGATATCATTGATGGCGATTTTATGGCCGGCCTTTATATCCTGTCCTACCACAATGGACTTTTCCTCTATCTCTAATACTCTATCTTTATTAATATCCTTTAGTGCTACCACCACATTGTCTTGGTTGTTGATTTTTATATATGCTTTCATTGTATTACCCTATTCAATGCCTCAACCATACCTACCTCTTCAATTTTCATCAGATATTCACAAACTTGATCGGTTAACCCTTCTACCCCATTCAAATTCATCTTCCAAATCTTTTCTTGGGCCAATATGGTTTCTGCAATGATTTTCATGCTTTCTGGGGTTCCATCATAGTTGTCCCATAAGCTTTTATATCGATCTAATACTTCTTGGTTATCTTTTAACCCTAGGGCTTTACCATTGCATTCGTTTTTATAGAGTCTAATCAATGAAGCCAAAGAGAAAACTAGTTTTTTAGGAAGTTCTCCCTTTATATTTTTATACTCTAGTAAAGATGGCAACACCCTGGTTTCAAATTTAGCATTGGAGTTCAATGCGATACTTATTAAAAAGTGTTTGATAAATGGATTTCTAAATCTATCTAACACAGCATTGGCAAAGTAGTCTAATTCCTCCTTTGATAAATCCAAGGTAGGAATCACTTCTTCAAAAATAACATCCTTCACAAATTTTCCAACCCTATCATTTTCTACAGTCTCTCTTACGGTTTCAAGACCATATAATAAGGATACTGACACCATACTGGTGTGGGCACCATTTAAAATCCTTACCTTCCTTGTTCGATAAGGGGTCAGGTCTTTGACACAAAGTACATTTAATCCTACCTTTTCCGCCGGAAACTCATCCTTAACGAATTCTGGCCCTTCTATTACCCACAAATGGAATTGCTCCCCTTCTACGACGAGGGAGTCAGCATACCCTAATTCTTGGGTTATTTCACCAATGGTATCCTTAGGATATCCTGGAACAATTCTATCCACTAAACTATTACAGAAGGTATTGGCTTCATGAATCCATTGGATAAAATCTTCTTCCAGATTCCAAATGTCAACATATTGCAAAATGATCTTCTTTAAATTCTCTCCATTTTTATCGATCAACTCACAGGGGATGAAGATGAGCCCTTTTTCCTTGTTTCCATTATAATACTTATACCGTTCATAGAGCAATGCTGTTACTTTTCCTGGAAAACTATTTTGGGGCTTATCTTGTAGTTTGTCATTTCCATCAAAGGAAATTCCTGCCTCCGTTGTATTGGATAGGACAAATCGCAGTTCAGGATTTTTTGCAATTTCTAGATAGGCATCATAGTTTTTGTAGGGATTGATCCCTCTGCTGATGGATTCTATGATGGTTTTTTCCCGTACAGCCTCCCCATCCTTTATCCCATTGAGATATAGGGTATACAATCCATCTTGTTCATTTAACATGTCAATGAGTCCTTGTTCTAAGGGTTGAACCACTACAATGCTGGAATCAAATCCTCCTTCCTTATTCATTTTATCGATCATCCAATCGGCAAAGGCTCTTAAGAAATTCCCTTCGCCAAATTGTAAGATCCTTTCTGGATATTTGTTATGTTGATGAATTTCTTTACTTAATTTCATGGCGAATTCCTCCTTAATCAAATTTTACTAGCACCTTTAATTTGGAACCATCATTGTTTTTTAAAGTTTCAAAGGCATCAATCACATGTTCTAATTCAAATACATCCGTCACCATTTTATCGATGTCCACTTTACCACTGGCTACTAAATCAATGAGGGGTACAAAATCATTTAAACTATTTCTTGAACCATATACATCTAATTCCTTTTTCAATAAAATAGAATGATTAAATGTAGTTTCTTTTTTACCATTGCCTATAAGAATAATTTTTCCTCCAAATGCCCCATAATCTATGGCGTTTAAGAAGGTTTGGGGAAGGCCGGCGGCTTCAATACATACATCCATCCCATTACCCCCGGTAATTTCAGCTACCTTTTTTCCTATATCTTCCTTTACAACATTGATTACCCCGTCGGCTCCCATGACCTTTGCATGGTCTAACCTTCCATCGAATACATCGGCAATGTATACCTTTGCGCTTCTTAACTTAGCAGAAATCATGGCGAACATGCCTATGGCCCCTGCTCCAAATACCAATACATTATCCCCCTTTTGTACATTTCCCCTATTTATGGCATGGTAGCTAATGGAGAAGGGCTCAATCAACGTCAATGTCTTTGGGGATAATCCTTTTCCATCGTAGATTCTTTCCACAGGCATGGTGATATATTCTGCAAAGGAACCATCTCTTTGAACCCCCATGGTTTCATTAGTTTCACAGCAATTTACTTTTCCCCTCTGACAAGGGTAGCATTTCCCACAGTTAAAATATGGATTTGCTGTTACAATCATCCCTTCCTGTAACCCCAGATCATTTTCTTCAATTGCTACGATCTCAGCAGAAAATTCATGGCCAGGTATTCTAGGGTATGTGGCAAAGGGTTGATTTCCCGTATATGTGGCAATGTCAGAACCACAAATGCCACAATATTTTATCTTTAAAAGGGCCTCTCCTTTTTTAGGGATTGGCTTATCTATCTCAACAACTTGGATTTTACCCGCTTCTTTTATATGAATAGCTTTCATTGTCTTCATTATTATTTTCCTCCTTCTATTCCCTTTTATATATCCCTTCATTTCAACCTATAAAATTCTCATTAAAGCGGCCTTGCGGGCACTTGTTAAATGTTCTTGTAGGGTTCTCTCTATTTTCTGGGGGTCTTTGGAAATTAATGCCTGGATAATGGCCGAATGCTCTGGTGTTGATCTCTTTTCAATATCGTCTATTCCCAAGGTAGACATCACGCGAATCCTATAGTCTAAATCATAGATCTCATTGGCAAACCGAATTAAATGATCATTATTTCCCCTTTGAATGATATATTTATGAAACTCTAAATCCAAATCAAAATACTCCATACGACTGGGTTTTTCAGGCTCAAATTTAATCCTTTCAAATTTCTCCTTTACGCGAAGCAAATATTCTGTGGACATATTCTTGCAAGCAATCTGGGCAATATGGGGCTCTATCATTTCTCTTATTTGAAATACTTCATGAATGTCTTTAACCGATATGGGTGAGACAATAATCCCTTTTCTAGGGTAAATAACGACAAACTTCTCTTGATTCAATCGAAGCAGGGCTTCTCTAACGGGTGTTCTACTAATCCCTAGTTGATCTGCAATCTGTGCTTCTGAAAGGTCACTTCCTGGCATAAATTCACACTTAATAATTTTATCTTTTATTAAATTGTATGCTTTTTCTTTTAATGGTAATTGCTCTAAAACTGCTGCCTTCAATGGATGATCTCACCTCCCTAGTCTAAACCTATAAAAATCATAGGTTTTATATAAATAATGACTTATTTTATAATGTATTCCTAAATCTGTAAACCTTAAAAGAGTAAAAATCTTTTAAATTTATCACGCTAACGTTTAATAAATCAAATTAACGATGCCCGTTGAGAATGCTGGCACAAAGGTTAACAATATCAAACAAATGAATAGTAGTATATAAAAAGGTACTGCTTCTTTAATGAAATTGTTGATTTTACATTTTGTTATGCTACAGGTTACAAACATAAGGGTTCCCATAGGCGGCGTTATAGCACCAATGGCACCATTGAAGATAAATATCATTGCAAACTGGATTTCATCGATCCCATAGGCTTTAGCAACGGGTGCTAACAATGGTACCAATACAATCATAGAAGCATTTCCTTCAATAAACATACCCACAATGATCAAGAAAACATTCACTACCATCAGGAATATATATTTGTTAGAAATCGTATTTACAATCAACTCAGTCATCTGCTGGGGAATCCGCTCTTTGGTAAGGACCCATGCAAAGGCAGATGCAGCGCCAACAATCAACATGATCGAAGCAGTGCTCGTGATCGTTTCCTTTAGTCCAGTGATTGCATCTTTCAAAGTCATCTCTCTATAAACAAACCCTAGAAATAAAGAATATATGATGGCAACGGCCCCTGCTTCTGTGGGTGTAAAAATTCCAAGACGAATTCCTCCAATGATAATCACCGGTAGGCAAAGAGGAAGGATCGCCTGCTTTAAGGCAACCATAAATTCTTTAGGCTCTATAAATTTTTCGCGAACAGGCTTATATCCCCTTTTCTTAGAAATGATAGATACAAGAATCATCATAGAAACACATAACAATATCCCAGGGCCTATGCCGGCTATAAATAGCTTGCCAATCGAAACATTTGCGATGGATCCATAAATGATCATGGCAATTCCCGGTGGAATCAATGGTGTAATCATGGCAGAAGCTGCCGTTACAACGGAAGAAAACTCCTTTGAGAAACCTTTTTTCTCCATCTCGGGAACCAGCATTTTTGACTGCATGGCTGCATCTGCAAGGTTAGACCCTGATAATCCGCCCATTAGGGTAGATAACAATACATTTACCTGGGCAAGACCACCGGACATATGGCCTGTGAGGGCCTCAGCAAAATTCATCACCCGCTTTGTCACCCCGGAATAATTCATGTATACCCCGGCACAAATGAAGAAAGGAACAGCCAGAAGTGGGATGCTCTCAATCCCAGAAATTACCCGTTGGGCAATAATTTGTGTAGGAACATTGGGTGTCAACACAAAATATACAATGGAACCTGCAAAAACCGAAGCGAATACTGGAATTTTTAAAAATAAAAACAACAACATGATACTAGCCGCTAGACCCACAACACTTAATTCCATTGTTATTCCCCCCCCTGCATTTCAATATCTTTAGAACATAGCATTCTTGCTGTAACGACCGTATAATTAATCATCATCAATAAGCAACCTAGTGGAAAAGCTCCATAGATGAGGGGATAAGGTACATCTAATATATTCGTGGTTCTTGATGCCTTAATCAATTGCTTTACAAGGGTTGACCCATGAAGCATGAAGTAAAAGAGTACCCCCATCACCACAATATAGATTATTACTTCCATAATCTTTTTCATAAAAGGAGGCATCAAGTCTACCAAAAACTCTATGGCCACATGACTACCACTACGAAAGGCTGCACTCCCTCCAAAAAACACCACCCATACAAAGGACCAAAGTTGCATTTCCTCTTGCCATACAAAAGGATTATTAAACAAATAACGCATGATAACCCCCAAAAATGTGATGCTTATCAGTATGATTAATGAAAGCCCAGCAATAACAAGATCCAAGTTTAATACAAAATCCAGGGTCTTATTCTTTCCCTTCATTTACGTACTCCTTCCAAATATAATCCGGAGGCATCATTGCCTCCGGGTACTGAATCATCTTTTAAAGCTTTTCAATATACTACTTACTTCATAGCATCCTTAACTGTATCATATAGACCTGCAGACCATTGGGAAGTAAAATCTGGAAGGGAATAGAAAGATTTTGCTGCTTCTTGGAATTCTGCTATATTTACATCTATCACTTCTACACCTTCAGCTTTTAACTTTTCCAATGTTTCTTGAGTAATTTTTTCCTGAATTCCATTATTGAATAAACCAGCTTCATTACCTGTTTCAACTAATAACTGTTGTTGCTCAGCAGAAAGAGCATTAAAGAAATCTGCCCCAGCAATCCAAGTCGTAAAGTTTTTAACGTGTCCATCTAAAATAAGATACTTTGCAACTTCATGGAATTTCCCATTATAAAGAACAGGTAGTGGATTTTCAAGACCATCTATCGTTCCTTGTTGAAGGGAAGTGTACACGTCTCCCAAAGCCATAGGGGTTGGTGTTGCACCTAGAACTTCAAATCCTTTAATCTGAATAGTATTGTTTGGAACACGGATTTTCATACCTTTAAGGTCTGCCACTGATTTTACAGGCTTCGTTGTAAGCGTATGACGATCTCCATACATCCAATTAGAAGTAATCAGCTTTAACCCTTGCTCTTCAAGCTTAGCAGACTGCTCTTTGTACCAATCACTCTCAGTAAGCTTCCAAATTTCTTCCCAGCTATTAAATAAATAGGGCCCAAATACGATTCCAAAATCTGGCACACCACGATCAGCATAGAAAGCGCCATCGGCAAGGGTGATTACAGAGTCTCCAGCCATCATTTGATCTATCAAGTCATTCTTTTTACCTAATTGACTAGATGGAAATAATTCAACCTTCATAGTACCATTGCTCTTTTCTTCTAGAAGTCTTTTCCACTCATTGGCAGATAGATCGATAGGCTCTCCAGGGTTGTTTTCATAACCAATCTGAATCACAACAGGCTTTGTCTCCTCCGCCGGTTTAGCTGGGTCTGTTGGTGTAGCCGGTGATGCACATCCCGCTAATAAGGATAGTACCATTACAGCCACCATTAAAATCGTCATCTTTTTTTTCATGTTCTTATTCCTCCCTTTAGTTTTTTTATTTTAACGGGCCATTGCCCAGTAAAAACTATGTTATTGCTTTTTTTAGATGCATTTCTAACCCAAAAATTCCATGAACCTAAAAGCCTATGAGTGCTCCTCCATCTATAATCAAGGAGGTTCCATTTACAAAACTTGCTGCATCCGAACAAAGATAAACGGTTGCCCAACCTATATCTTCAGATCTTCCGAATTTTTTCATGGGCGTTCTGCCAAGAATTTTGTTCTTACGCTCCTCATCGTGATCGACGGCTTTTCTAAACATGGGTGTATCAATCCAACCAGGTACCACGGCATTCACACGAATTCCGTCCACAGAAATCTCTGTGGCAAGGGTTCTTACCATACCCAGCAAAGCAGATTTAGCAGCAGAATAACCCGTTACATAGGGCTGCCCTAGAAATCCTGTCATGGAGGATGTAAATATAATACTTCCCTTTTTATTTTCCTTCATATGGGGAACAAGGGCTTTTGTAAGGGCAAAAGAGCCTACCACATGGACATCTAATACACTTTTAAAATCTTCCACCGACATCTCTTCGATGGGTTTTTTACAATGATTGCCTGCATTATTTACAAGGATAGAGATAGGACCCCTCTCATCAATGACTTGATTGATAAAGGGCTGGGTTTTTTCTGTTTCTGTGATATCAAATGAATAATAACAAGCTTTCTCCCCTAATTCCTTCGATGCAGTTTTGAGAAGTTCTTTATTTCTCCCTACAATAACAACCTCTGCACCTGCTGCAATCATACATTTAGCAATATCATAGCCTAAACCCGTGGCGCCTCCAGTGATGATTGCCCGTTGTCCTTGTAGACTAAACGCCGCTGCGAATGCATTATTCATTATTTAGACACCGCCTTTCTATCGTTACTGTTGGATTTTGATATTTATAAGGAATATAATATTCCTTATGCCCTAAGGCTTCTGCCTTACTTTTTACCCCTCTACATAGTTCAATGACATATCCATTTAGTTCATCGGTGAGCTGGTCCATTGTCAACGCTCCCGACAATACCCTCCCAGCATCGAAATCCATGTCATCGATTAAATTCCTAAAGGTATCTGAATTTCCAGTGATCTTCACTACCGGAGCCACAGCGCTTCCCACTACATTTCCTCTTCCCGTAACTAGAAATAACAGATGGGCCCCACAGGCGATTAAATCCATCATCCCTTCATTATCGTTGGGATTTGTGTATCCAAAACCCATCCAATGGGGGTCCGGAGTACTATCTAACAGCCATAGCCCCTTCTTCGGAGGTATTTGAGATACCTTAATCACCCCTTGTATGGGCTTGCTTCCGCTTTTAATCACGGCACCCATACTCTTTTCTTCTATGGTGGTTAATCCTCCGGCAAAATTTCCAGGAGACACGGAATATTGGCGTACGGATTTGCAATAGTCCAATGCTTTATCATAGGTATATCCGATTTCAGCCTTGGCACCCTCATCTGCACTCCGTGCTAGTAGTAATTCTTTAAGGCCAACGGCCTCCACAATTTCTTCAAAGATTGCTGTACCTTTATTTTCTATTAATCCATCAAAGAATCTTCCAACAATCACATTTCCTGAAAGGCCCGAAGTAAAGTCTGATCCTCCACATTCCGCCCCAACAATCAAGTCTTCAAAACCCATATCTACTATTTCTGTACTGGTTTCCAATTGATGGATGAAATGAGATACGATTTTCTTTCCCTTTTCCATGGTTTTAACCGTACCTCCACAGTTTTGTATAAATAACCAATCAGAAAATTTTCCAGCCTCCAGGGCTTTGTTGGATAAAATTTCCGGTTGATTATATTCACACCCTAATCCCACGGATAATACAGCTCCCACATTGGGATGGCGAATCAGTGCAAGCATCATTCTTACAGCATAGTCATTATCACAACATCCTGAAAATCCAACGACCTCCACATCATGGCCTTTAAAAGCACCGGCTATTTCCTTTGCCACAAAGGAAGAGCATTCCACCGTATAAACAATCAAAACTTTGTTGCGTATTCCTTTTCTGCCGTCTTTTCTTAGATAACCTTTCCAGGTTACATCTTTGATATTTTCCATATCATCACCTATATTAATCATATTGGGTGTCCTGGGGGGCCCCTGTTTCAAGATTCAAATGAGTTGATCTTTCATCGTATAAGCTTTCACAATTGTGCAAATGAATCCATTGGCCCTCTTCTATATTTTTCGTGGCTCTTCCAATCACAACTCCATATTTAATGATTTTTTCACCCGCTTTAATCTTCTTTAGGGCTATCTTATGTCCTTTTTTTATGGGTTCTATAGCCATAACTACATCCCTATTTTTATCACCAAGAATTATGGCATCCATCACCAGTAAATCATGTAGGGCTGTGGCAACGTTATCCCTCTTATCAATTTGAAAACATTTTTGAATCATCATCGATCTCCTACCCATCTTCTTTTATAAGATTCCATATTTGACAAAGGCCGCTGTGCTAGATAGTCCATTTTCAATTTCTTTTCGTACGGTTTTTTCTCCTCTAGCTTTTTCCAAGGCTTTTACAATCACTTCTTCTTCTAATTCCTTGGGAATAATCAGCACTCCATCTAGGTCTGCAAAGATTAAATCCCCTGGATTAATCCAAACATTCCCGATTTCTATGGGACATCGATAGTTGGCCACTTGGGTTCTTACCGATGAATCCTGGGCGTAGCGACCCCGAGAAAACACAGGCCAATTTTGTTCTAGTATCTTTAGTGTATCCCTATGAAAGCCATTCACAATCGCTCCAACTGCTCCACGTTTTTTAACTGTGGCCGTCAATATTTCACCCCAATAGGCACATCTCATATCACCACCGCTGGCAATATAGACTTCTCCAGGACGTACTTGGTCTAAGGCTTCCGTCAGCTTACCAAAGGGTTTTTCCTGGGGACCATATACATCAATCATTAAAACAGGCATGGCCCTTCCAGCAATAACCATTTCTTCCTTCATCGGTTGGATGGGTTGGGGCAAAAATTGATGATATCTACCAAACTCATCTAATATATCCCCTACAACCGGTGTATATAGGTACTGCTCCATTAAATCAAATAATTCATCATCATTTTTCCACTCTGTCATATCCATTCTCCTTTGAATAAAATTGCAACATTATTTTATTAATGCAATGATTTTTAAATAATCCTCCGGATTTTCAGTTAAAGCCCTAAAATATCCAGGTAATTCTTCAAACTCAACGATTTTGCTTATGATAGGTTTCGCATCAATCACCCTTCGGTGAATTAAATCTATGGCCTTTGGAAATATGTTTACACAATTTCTAGCTCCCGTTACAACGATTTCTTTTCTCGTAATCGTATGGGTTGGAAGAGCCACCTCTGCGCTAGGATATCCAACGAATACGATTCTCCCCATATAGGAAACATAATCTATTGTATTTCTAACGGCTATGGGAGATCCTGAAGCCTCTATGGCTACATCTGCCATCCTTCCCTTTGTAATGGAGGAAATAGCCTTTAAAACATCTTCATTTCTAGGATCAAAGCTGTGTTGGATACCTAAAGTCTTGGCTAATTCTAATCTTTTCAACACTGGATCTATTACGATTGGAATAGCCCCTAGGGATACTACATACAGGGCTGCCAACATTCCTATGGCACCTGCACCGGTGATTACCACATATTCCCCATCTTTTACTTGGATCCTCTCAACTCCATTCATGGAGATGGTTAGAGGCTCTACCATGGCAATTTCTTCCCATGTCATATCTTCAGGGGCCTTGTGTACCAAATGGAGGTCATGGTTAATATATTCCATAAACCCTCCATTTTGATGAACACCAATCACTTTCATATTTTCACAGCAGTTGGTTCTGCCTAAGCTACAAGGATAACAAGAGCCGCAATATTGATAAGGTTCTACAGCCACCCGGTCTCCAACTTTAAGACCTTTGTTATTCATGGGGATACTGACAACTTCACCGGCAATTTCATGGCCTAAAACCCTCGGTAGTGTTCCTATAGGTAGTGTTCCTTTATAGACCGATAGATCGGACCCACAGATACCCATTGATTTCACTTTGATATATACTTTCCCATCCTCCGGTTGACTGGGCAAATCAGCCATGACAAACTCTTTTTCATTTTGTAAAAATAAAGCGCGCATTGGAGTCCCCTTCCCTTTTTTCTATATTCCTTGTTAAAACGTTGTCATATCCATTCTATTCTATAATGATTCTTTATAAGTTTTTCATTGAAACAATCTACAAATTCTTTCTTTGTCTATTATTTGTTGAGATAAATATATCCAGTGAAGCTCTTTTCGGCTATTCTTGTGATATATCAGTGGTATATCAGTGATATATCACAAGAACAACTATATATTGTTTTCAAATCTGTGTCAATATATTCATGAATTTATCATTGTTTACTTATTAACAGACCAGGGTGCACTGCACAGCAGTGCATAGGGACGGTTCGATTAGGAAAGAATCGGGTGCACAGGGACGGTTCTTTCGTTTCGGGACGGTTCTTTCGTTTCCATTCTATGCCTTAAATACTAGACTAGTAGACTAGGAGAAATTCCCAAAATCCTTGCTATCTGTCGTTGCGACACCTCTTCTACTTTCTTAATTCTACCAAGTACTTCGTCTCGTTTTTCTTTTGGCAGCATCTTTATCTGTATCAATTATTCTTGAGGTATCAACTTTTTAATTTTGTTTTTGTTTTGCATATGTTTTTTTGCTTCCTCATCTGTTAATCTAATGGTTTTATTATTTTCTATACATTTGTCTTCATAGACGGTGAAAATAGAAAGACCGATGAAGAAATATCAACAAAATTAGAAGCAGCAAAAAAAGGATAGAAGAGCTTACAGAAATGGCAGAAGAAATAGAAAAAAATGGTGAGATATCAATAACAGATCCAGATGCAAAACACATGAGTGTAAGTAATAATGGTACAGATATAGCCCATAATGTTCAAATAGCAGTGGACAGCAAAAACCACTTAGTAGTAGCGGTAGATGTAGTGAGTAACCCTGCAGACCAAAATCAATTACATAATATGGCCTCAAAAGCAGTAGAAGAACTAGGATTAAAGGAATGCCAGAGTAGTGACTCGAAAAAAGAACCTGAAGAAAAAGACATAATAACAGTATTAGCAGATAAAGGATATTACTGTGGAGAAGAATTAGAAAAATGTAAAAAAGACCATATTAAAATCATAGTTCCCAAGCAAAAAAGTGGCTCTAGAACTGGAGACGAAGAATATGTAAAAGATAATTTTATATATGATAAAGATAAAGATATTTACATATGTCC
>JUEG02000586.1_pt1 | contig 15788 bp, 13 predicted proteins | sample 432341 | NCBI WGS metagenome assembly JUEG02 (sample SAMN02953476, study PRJNA257561) | rock porewater metagenome | biome: terrestrial; feature: Opalinus Clay rock; material: porewater; isolation source: Opalinus Clay rock BIC-A1 borehole | place: Switzerland: Mt Terri URL, St-Ursanne ...
TTGGAGAAAAGGAAATGGAGTCCAATTCCATATCAGTACGTTCTAGGGACCACGGAGAACTAGGTAGTCAGAACTTAGAATTGTTTATCGCTAAATTAAAGGAAGAAGTGAAAAGTAAGTCCTTATAAATAAAAGAGAGTCGATTGATTTTTAATCGACTCTTTTTATGTTGCAATACTACACTCTGGTTTCTTTTCAAATTCTTGAATAATTAGATCCAGTTCTTCGCCGGTTAAGGTTTCTTTCTCGTACAGTATGTTAGCCACCTTGTTAAGAAGTTCTACACTTCCTTCTAAGTTGTTAATAGAATGATGGTAACAATCATCAATTATGCTTTTTATTTCGTTATCGATCATACTATAACAGTTTTTTATCAGAGAAGCCTCAAAAACACGATTGCCAAGATTGCTCATTCCGTACTCGCAAACCATTTGATAGGCAATAGAATTTGCTTTTTTCAGATCATCTCTTGCGCCAGTGGAAACTTCACCAAATATAATTTTTTCTGCTGCTCTTCCACCTAGTAAAACCTTAATTTTATTTTTTAATTCTTCTCCTGTAATTAAATATCTATCCTCTTCAGGTGTGTATATCACATAGCCTAGGGCTTCTCCTCGAGGTATAATTGATATTTTAGAGACTAAATCAGTACTAAGAATCTTTCCCATCAGTGCATGTCCTGCTTCGTGAAATGAAACTGTTCTTTTTTCCTTTTCAATGACCACAGCATTTTTTCTCTGTAAGCCTGCAATGACCTTTTCGATGGCTTGATTGAATTCATCTATACCTATAACTTTCTTGTTGTTTCTTACAGCTAATATGGCAGCTTCATTTGCTACATTAGACAAATGTGCTCCGGACATACCATGGGTTCTTTTCGCTAATTTCTTTATATCAACTAAGGGATCAACAGGTTTATTCTTCATGTGAACTCTAAATATCTCTTCTCTTGCTCGAACGTCTGGGTTTCCTATAAACATATGTCTATCAAACCTTCCAGGGCGAAGCAAGGCCTCATCAAGTAAGTCTAATCTATTTGTGGCACCTATTACAATTACAGTTTGATCAGAGTTGAATCCATCCATTTCTACTAATAACTGGTTTAATGTCTGATCCTTTTCATTGTTACTGTCTGTACTTCTTTTGGCTCCGATGGCATCGATTTCATCGATAAAGATTACACTTGGAGCTTCTTTTTTTGCCTTCTCAAATAAAGTTCTTACTCTTTTAGCTCCGACACCAACATATTTTTCTACAAATTCAGAGCCACTGGCAGGAAAAAAGGCAGATTCAGTTTCTCCAGCTATTGCTTGTGCCAAAAGTGTTTTACCTGTACCTGGAGGACCGTAAAAGAGAAGTCCTTTTGGTATTCTAGCACCCATCTTATGATATTTTTCTGGATTTTTTATGAAGTCCATTATTTCGACTAATTCTTCCTTGACTTCTTCAAGTCCAGCTACATCATCAAAGCGAATATTTGGCTTGTCATTTCTACTCTTTTTATCATCTTTTTCACTTTTCATAATATGAACGGGTTCTAATTGTGGAGAATGCTCTAATTTCATATAGTACATGAATAGAGATATACAAATAAAAATTAGTAGCATTCTGTTCATACTGTTAATCCCTGCAAAACTCTGGGTATTGCTATAGGAACCAATAATCATTATAGATGTACCAATAATGCTTATAATGAGTAAAACTAACACTATTCTTTTTTTTATGATAACTCATCACCTTCTTTCTTTAATTTCTATATTTAGTTTGCCCAATGAAGTAGAAAAAATAGAAATAATTAAAAATTAAGCTTAAAAAGTTCTTTTTTCTCAATTACTGTTGTTTACTAGGATTGATGACTATTTTTGTAAGAACTTACTTTTCAAATAATAAGAATAATAAAAAAATTAAAAAGTTTATAAAAATTAAAGGATTTTTATGACCAATTTAGAATATTATGTACAAGAAGCATTATTTTGAAAATTTCATGTCCGTATTTTATCAAGAAAAAGGAGCTGTTGAAATGAATCTCATAAGTAAAATCAATGAAATAACGAAGTATATGAAAAAAAATGGACTAGACGTATTGTTCATAGGTACGAGCACTGATCTTGAGTATTTGACCGGTTTAAGTTCAATGAGCTGCGAGAGACTTAAAGTATTGGTTATCCTAAAGGACGGAAGACATTTTTTCATATGTCCCCAGCTGTATTATGAAGAAACCAGGCAGGCTCTTGGTGATAATGAAAGAATGTTTGTTTGGAGTGATTCCGACGGTTTTCTGAAGTCCATAGAGGAGGCTGATCAAATATACCACCTGCAAGGTATGAATATAGGAGTAAACGATGTGATAAGAGCGATTGATATGATCGCAATACAAGGAGTAATAAGTGGAAACTTCCTTGATGGCAGTGGAGTAATGGAGAATGTAAGACAGATTAAAGATAAGGAAGAAATGAAGTTAATGAAAAGAGCTGCACAGATAGCCGATGAGGTAGCTGAAGAAATAATCAACTTTATAAAACCAGGCTTGAGCGAAGGTAATATTGCGAAAAGGATAAAGGAACTTTTCATAGAGAAGGGTGCTGACGATATTTCCTTTGAGCCCATCGTAGCTTCTGGACCGAATAGTTCAAAACCTCACTATAACGATGATAAGAGAATCATAGAGGATAGCGATATAATAGTGCTGGATTTTGGAGGAAGATATCAGGGGTACTGTTCCGATATGTCAAGAACCATATTTCTAGGTAAGCCCTCAAAACTGCAGGAGGAGATTTACAATATCGTCAACCGCGCAAATACCGAAGCAGAACTATATGCAAGAAAGGGGGTAACCGCAGCAGATGTGGACAAGAAAGCAAGGGATATTATAAATGAAGCAGGATATGGCCAATATTTTCTAAATCGAACTGGACATGGAATAGGAATGGCTGTTCATGAAACGCCTTACATCAAGGAAGGTAATGGGGTAGTTCTAGAAAATGGGATGGTATTTAGTATAGAACCAGGCATCTATATTTCAGGACAATTCGGCATGAGGATAGAATATATTGTACTGATAGAAAATGGTGTTGGTAATGTATTGAACAAATTCACAAAGGATATGATTTGCCTTTAGGTTAGGGGTACCTATTAGAATGATATTAGGGCTAATGCTTTAATATAGATACTTTTAGGGGGGAGGATGGTTTTTAAAGGAATATGGTAAGACTGTTTGTTGTAAAAATGTAAACAATACCAAAGGAGGGTTATTAGTGACTAAAAGGATTATTGCTTTATTATTAATTGCTATCATGACATTTGGATTGGCTGCCTGTGGAACTCAACAAGTTGCAGAGGAACCAGCTACTGAGCAACCAGTTGAGGAGCAAAATGACAACTGGAAAATAGGTATAATGACAACTACGGTTGTACAAAACGAAGAAGAATACAGGGCGGCTGAAAACGTAATTAAAAAATTTGGCGCAGATCGTGTAGTACATATGACTTTCCCAGATAAGTTCATGGATGAGCAAGAAACTACCATATCAAACATGGTTAGTATAGCTTCTGATCCTGACGTAAAAGCGTTGCTTATAGTACAGGCAGTTCCAGGTACTGCAGCAGCCATAGACAAGGTTAAAGAAATCAGGGATGACCTTTTAATAATAGCAGGAGTACCAGGTGAGGATCCATCAGTTATTTCATCAAAAGCTGACATTGTTTTCCAACCTGATGAATTAAAAATGGGTTATACGATACCAGCTCAAGCTCTAAAACAAGGAGCAGCTACTTTTGTTCATTACACATTCCCAAGACATATGTCTTACCCTCTTCTCTCGGCAAGAAGAGATATATTCAAATCAGAATGTGATAGACTTGGTATGGAATTTGTAGACGCCACAGCTCCAGATCCAACTGGCGACGCCGGAACATCAGGGGCACAGCAGTTCATCCTTGAAGACGTACCGAGAGTGGTTGCTAAGTATGGTAAGGATACTGCTTTCTTTAGCACAAACTGTTCAATGCAGGTTCCACTAATTGAAGCGGTAGTAAATGAAGGTGCTATATATCCACAACCATGCTGCCCATCTCCATATCATGGGTTCCCATCAGCTCTAGGTATTGAAATACCAGAAGACAAGAAGGCTGATATAGGCTACGTTGTTGATGAGATTACTAGAATTATGGCTGAAAAGGGTATGACAGGTAGAACTTCCACATGGCCAACACCTGTTGCTATGATGTTTGTTGAAGGTGGAGCCGAGTATATTAAGAACTGGATTGAAGGAAACACCGATGGTAAAGTTGATGTTGAGAAAATCAAAGAATCCTTCAAGGGATATGCAGGAGTAGATGTTGACATGACTACTCTAGAAGAAGGCGGAGTAAAATATGACAACTATTTCGTAGTAATAATGGATTTTCTTAATTTCTAAGATATTCATAAGAGATAGGAAAGGTAAGGTTGCGGAAAATGGCAACCTTACCCTTTTATTGAATTCAGAAGGTGGTGGCATAGATGGAAAAAGAATACACACTTGAGATGAAGAATATTGAAAAAGAATACTATGGCAACAAAGTATTAAAAAACGTTAGCTTGTCGGTAGAGCCTGGAGAAATACATGCGCTACTGGGAGAGAACGGTGCTGGAAAATCAACACTTATGAATGTACTCTTTGGTATGCCAGTAATTCATGCCACAGGTGGTTTCGGTGGAGAAGTACGTATAGATGGAAAGAAAGCAGAAATAAAATCACCATATGAAGCCATGAAAGTTGGAATTGGTATGGTTCATCAAGAATTTATGCTTATACCAAATTTTACAATCACTGAAAATATAAAGATAAATAGGGAAATAACGAAGAGTAACTTTGTAAGTAAATTACTTAAAAGTAAAGGTATGGAGACCCTAAACACTAAAGAAATGAACAGTGATTCTAGAAAAGCCTTAGATACCCTTGGAATGGGTATTGAAGAATGGACCAAGGTGGCAGGATTGCCTATTGGGCATATGCAGTTCATAGAAATTGCAAGGGAAATAGATAAAACTGGAATAAAGTTACTGGTATTTGATGAACCTACGGCAGTTCTGACTGAAAGTGAAGCAGAAAACTTTATTGCAGCCATGAAAAGGCTAGCAGCAAAAGGAATAGCCATACTTTTTATAACCCATAGATTGGACGAAGTTTTATCTGCAACTGATCATGTGACGATCTTAAGAGATGGTGAGTTGGTTGCGACTAAAAAAACCGAAGATACAAGTGTAATTGAGCTTGCTGAACTTATGGTGGGTAGAAAAGTAGAGATAACAAATAAAACTGAAGTTACAGAGGAAGATTTATTAGATAGAGAGAATATTCTTGATATAAAAGACTTAAGAGTTGAAATGCCTGGAGAAGAAGTTAAAGGTATTGATTTAAAGGTAGTACAGGGAGAAATATTGGGTATAGGTGGCCTTGCAGGTCAAGGTAAGGTAGGAATTGCCAATGGCATAATGGGGATGTACAAAAGCTATGGTGAGGTTTTATTTAAGGGCGTAAAGCTAGATCTAAATAATACAAGGGAAGCGTTAGAAAAGGGACTGGCCTTTGTTTCGGAAGACAGAAGAGGGGTAGGTCTTTTACTGGGCTCTTCAATAGAGCATAACATAGCAATTACGACTATGCAGCTTAAAGGAAAGTTTTTAAAAAAATTTGTTTTTTTTAATCAAATAGATGTTAAAAGTACCAGAGAGCATGCACTTAGATTAATCAAAGAGTTAGATATAAGATGCAGTGGACCAGGACAGCTGACAAAACAGCTCAGTGGAGGCAACCAACAGAAGGTATGTATTGCTAGAGCTTTGACATTAGAGCCATGTCTATTATTAGTATCCGAACCTACTCGAGGAATAGATATAGGAGCAAAAAAATTGGTGCTTGATCTACTAGTAAAGCTAAACAAGGAGCTTGGTATGACAATAGTTATCACTTCCAGTGAATTGGTGGAGCTTCGCTCCATATGCGATAGAATCGCGATTATCTCAAATGGAGAAGTGGAAGGTATTCTTTCGCCTAATGCAAGTGATAGGGAGTTTGGTTTAATGATGGCAGGAGAATACAGAAAAATGAAAAGCAAGGAGGCCATATAAATGACTGAAACCATGAAAAATATTTCTAATAAAATAGGGCTTCCACGACTGATAATATCCACACTTTTTATTACTATCTGTATTATGGCGGTGGTATTAAAACAGGATTTTAGCATTCTTGTTTCTGATGTAGTAAGAAGATTTGGTATGTTTGGTATTTTGGCTTTAGCAATGATTCCGGCTATACAAAGTGGAACTGGGCCAAATTTTGCCCTGCCTATTGGAGTAATATGTGGGCTGTTGGGAGGGCTTTTAGCTATTGAGTTGGGTCTTACATCACCTTTAATGGGCTATGGTTTTTTATCTGCTATCCTCATTTCTTTACCAATAGCTTTAGTAGCCGGTTGGGTGTACGGAATTCTCCTCAATAAGATTAAGGGATCAGAAATGCTCGTTGCCACATATACGGGCTTCTCAATAGTTTCATTTATGCAAATTGGATGGGTAACCTTGCCATTTAAACATCCTGAGATGATTTGGCCTATCGGCAAGGGGTTGAGGGTTACAATAGCATTAGATTCAACCTATGGAAAAGTTCTAAATGATTTTTGGTCTTTTCAAATTATGGGTGCTAATATACCTACGGGTTTACTGTTGTTCTTTTTTGGATCCTGCTTTGTTGTATGGCTTTTTTCAAGAAGCAAAGCTGGAGTGGCTTTAAGAGCAGCCGGTGATAATCCAAGATTCGCTGCTGCATCAGGTATAGATGTTGATAAAAATAGAATTATTGGGATGATTTTATCCACAATAATCGGGGCTGTAGGTATTATTGTATACTCCCAGAGTTACGGTTATCTTCAGTTGTACTTAGACCCTCTATATATGGCATTCCCAGCTGTTGCTGCTGTTCTTATAGGTGGAGCTTCCACTCGACATGCCAAGATTTCCCATGCAATTATAGGTGTATTTCTGTTTCAGGGGATATTGGTAGTTGCCTTACCAGTGGCCAACCAGATGTTTCCAGAAGGAGATTTGGCTGAGGTACTTAGAATGGTAGTACAGAACGGTATAATATTATATGCACTGACTAAGGTTGGGGGTGAAGCATAATGGCTGAAGATATGAAGGTAGCAACGAATAAAAAAGATCAAGGAAACATGAAAGGCAATATAAAAAGACTTTTGATAGATAGTAGTGTTCCAATATTATTTATCATTGTATGTTTAGTGGGTGTTTATTATTCTGAGCTTCCTATGCTGTTCATCGTCAACACTTTGTTGGAAAGAATTACTCGAAATTCATTTCTGGTTCTAGCACTAATAATACCAGTAATTGCTGGATTAGGTTTAAACTTTGGTATAGTCATAGGCGCCATGGCTGGTCAGTTTGCAATTATTGCTGTAAAACACTGGGGAATTGGTGGGATTGCTGGTTTCTTGGCTTGTATCGCCGTGGCAACACCAATGGCAATACTCTTTGGAATAGCCACAGCTAGGCTCTTGAATAAAACCAAGGGTCAGGAAATGATTGCTAGTATGATCGCAGGTTTTTTTGCAAATGGACTTTACCAGTTCATTTTACTTTTTGCTGTTGGAACGATCATACCTTTGAAAAATGAAATTCTGGTATTAGGTAATGGAGTAGGGATAAGGAATACAGTAGACCTATCAAAGAATGGAAACTTAACTTATTCACTTGATAATGTGCTTAAACTGCCTTTTTTTCAAGTTTTAGTAGGTGTATCTATTGTAGCACTACTTATAATGGGTACAGATTATATCTTGAAAAGAAAGAATGGAAACGGGTATAGCAGCTTTAAACTTCTATGGCGAGCATTGCTGTGTATAGGAATTCTTGCAACAAGTTTATATGTACTAGGTTCGAAATTGCCCATAAAAGGTATTAAACTCCCAATAGCAACCTCTTTGGTAATTATAGCATTGTGTTTATTTAATTCACTAATTATAAAAACCAAATTGGGACAGGATTTCAGAACCGTGGGTCAAGACATGCATATTGCTAAAATTTCAGGAATAAATGTAGATAAAACAAGGACAATTGCTGTGGTTCTATCAACAATTTTGGCAGCATGGGGACAGATCATCTTCATGCAGAATATCGGTACGATGGCAACATATGGTAGTCACGTGCAGATAGCTACATTTTCAATTGCCGCCATTCTCTTGGGTGGAGCATCGGTTACAAAGGCAACGAACGGTCAGGCAATCCTAGGAGTTATTCTTTTCCATACTCTATTTATTGTTTCACCTAAGGCAGGAAACAATATATTTGGGGAGGCGCAAATAGGAGAGTTTTTCAGAGCTTTTGTAGCTTATGGTGTTATAGGGGTTGCACTAGGCCTTCATGCGTGGAAAAAAACGGTGCAAGCCATGAAAAAGAATAAAGTTCCTAACTAAGGGGATGATTTGATAAAATATTTATCCTATGTTATTCATCTTTATACTTGGGATAGAAAACAAGCTTGCCGACAGGTAAGTTTGTTTTTTTTAGATAATAGTTGCAGGGAGAATGAATAATTGATACGATACAGGCATAGAATCAAATGTTTATATGGGGTGAATTTGGGAGGAATTAAAATGCTAAAAAGAAGTCTTGCTTTTTTTTTAGTAATATTCATGTTATTAAGCTTTACCGCTTGCGGTGAAAAACAATTCGAACCATCTTACAATTCCCAAGGAGAGAGTTATAAAATCGGCATCATGACAGGCACAGTATCTCAAAATGAGGAAGAGTATAGAGCAGCTGAGAGTGTTATGGCCAAATATGGTGATCTTATTATGCACCAAACATATCCTGATAACTTTATGAATGAACAAGAAGCTATAATTGACAACATTTTAGCAATAGCGTCTGATCCAAACTGTAAGGCAATTGTTATTTGTCAAGCGATCTCAGGTATATCAGTAGCTATAGATAAAGCAAGAGAAATTAATCCTGATATTTTATTTATCGCCGCTGTTCCTGGAGAGGATCCAGATCTTATTTCGACTAAGGCGGATATCGTATTTAAAACTGATGAAATTTCAATGGGGTATTCAATTATTGAGCAAGCTATTAAACAAGGAGCAAAAACCTTTGTTCACTACTCATTTTCAAGACATATGTCCTATCAGCTTCTTGCATTGCGAAGAGAACTATTTATAGAACAATGTGCTGAAAAAGGTATTAAATTTGTGGATGTAACTGCTCCAGACCCAACCGGTAATGAAGGTGTTACAGGGGCACAACAATTCATTCTGGAGGATGTACCAAGAAAAATTGAAGAGTTTGGTAAAGATACTGCATTTTTTAGTACCAATTGTTCTATGCAGGAGCCATTAATTAGAGTAACCTTAGAGCAAGGTGGTATCTACCCACAATCATGCTGTCCAAGTCCATATCATGGATTTCCAGGAGCATTAGAAATTGATATTCCTCAAAATAAAGTTGGAAATATTGATTATGTAGTTGAACAAATTTCAGCAAAAATTGCTGAAAAGGGTGGTTCAGGCAGATTTTCTACTTGGCCTGTTCCTATAAACATGATGTTTCTAGAAGCTGGAGTTGAATACGCAATCGCTTATTTAGAAGGGTATACCAATGGTAGGGTAGACAAGGGTAAAATCGTTGAAATATTTCAGAATTATGCTGGAGTTGAAATGAAAGTAGATACTCTTACAAGCAAAACATCCGGCAAAACACTGGAAAATTTCTTTATGGTATTGTCAGATTACATAACATTTTAATAATGCAGAAAAATTTTGATTAAGTCAGAAAAAATTAAATGACTAATCGATGTTGACAACAGGTTATAATAGTGATAGACTATATTAGTAAAACAAGAAGAAGTATCCGCTTCTCACCTTACAACACGGTTAGTAAGGTAAATAAACTCACTATTGTTGATATATAAAGTGAAGTTTTAGCTCATGAAGCGGATGTTAATACATCCGCTTTTTTATAATTTATAATACTATGGACAGGCAAAAATGATAACCATTTGTAGGAGGTGTCAAATTATTAAAGATTTAGAGATTAATGAAGAAATTAGGGATCGAGAGGTTCGACTAATCGATGCTGACGGAGAACAGTTGGGAGTAGTGCCAGGCAAAAGGGCTCTAGAGATTGCCATTGAAAAGAAGCTTGATTTAGTTAAGATCGCACCCCAGGCAAAACCACCTGTATGTCGTATCATGGATTTTGGGAAGTATAAGTATGAGCTTTCTAAGAAAGAGAAGGAAGCTAGGAAAAAGCAGAAAGTTATCAGTGTGAAGGAAGTAAGATTAAGCCCTAAGATTGAAGATCATGATCTAAATGTAAAAGCTACTAATGCTGTTAAGTTTTTAAATAATGGCGACAAGGTAAAGGTTACTCTAAGATTCAGAGGTCGTGAAATGGGATATGTTAAACTTGGATATGAAGTTATGGAAACATTTACTAAACTTATTTCAGAGGCTGGAATTGTTGAGAAGAAACCAATGATGGAAGGCAAGAACATGACTATGTTTCTGTCCCCTAAAAATGCATAAAGGATAGGAGGGTATTACGATGCCAAAAATGAAAACAAGCCGCGCAGCTGCCAAAAGGTTTAAAATAACTAAATCGGGTAAAGTTAAAAGATCAAAGGCATATAAAAGCCATATCTTAACGAAGAAAAGCGCAAAAAGAAAAAGAAACTTGAGAAAAGCTGGACTTTTATCGAGTGCCGATGCAAAAGTAATGAAAAAAATATTACCGTACGTATAAACGGAACTGATAAGGAGGTAGGAAAATATGGCAAGAGTAAAAAAAGCAATGAATGCTAAGAAGAAGCATAAAAAAATATTAAAGCTTGCAAAAGGATATTATGGAGCAAAAAGTAAGATTTTTAGACCTGCTAATCAAGCAGTAATGAAATCTTTAAAATATGCATATATAGGAAGAAAATTAAGAAAAAGAGATTTTAGAAAACTTTGGATTGCAAGAATAAATGCAGGTGCAAGAATGAATGGAATGTCATACAGCAGATTAATCAATGGATTAAAGCTAGCAGGAGTTCAGGTTAATAGAAAAATGTTGTCAGAAATGGCAATCTATGATGAAGCAGGATTTAAACAATTAGTTGATGTAGCTAAGCAAAAGCTAAATGCATAAAAAAAGACTCATATGAGTCTTTTTATTTATGTTTGTGTAAACTTATTACTTTTATATTTTTCTTAAAAATTGTCAAATATAATGTAATATGACGTTATTGCCAATTATCCTTTTAAAACAAAGAATAGAGTGATATAATAATAAATTGGAATATATTAGCAACAATAAACTGGGGTGATCAAAATAGATATTCATCATAGAATTGACAGATTTAAACTGAACCCTGCACAGATTTTAGTTCTCGGCTTTGCAAGTGTAATTCTTATAGGATCAATTTTACTTAATCTACCTATAGCTTCTAAAGATGGTCAAAGTATAGGCTTTATAAATGCCTTCTTTACTGCCACATCTGCTGTATGTGTAACAGGCTTAGTGGTTGTAGATACAGCCACCCATTGGACAATCTTTGGACAAGTTATTATACTACTACTTATTCAAGTGGGCGGTCTGGGGTTTATGACCATGGCAACGCTATTCGCACTTCTATTTGGAAAAAGAATTAGCCTAAGAGAAAGACTTGTTATGCAGGAGGCTCTAAACCAATTTAATATTTCTGGAATTGTAAGGTTAACTCAATACATACTTCTTACAACTATTATAATAGAAGGATTTGGAGCTATGCTTCTCTCCATCAAGTTTATTCCTATATACGGTATATGGAAAGGGATTGGCTTTAGTATATTTCATGCCATATCAGCCTTTTCCAACGCAGGTTTTGATTTAATCGGTGATTATCGAAGTCTTACACCATTTGTGAACGATGTTTTAATTAATGTAGTTATGTGGATGCTGATTGTAACCGGTGGATTGGGATATACTGTCGTACTTGAAATCCTGCAAAAACGAAAATTTCCAAAGTTTTCTTTGCATTCAAAACTAGTATTGTATATTTCTTTTGTATTACTGGCCTTGGGTTTTGTGACAGTATTGGTATTGGAATATAGCAATCCTGAGACTATGGGGAAATTACCATTGAAAGGTAAACTATTATCAGCAATGTTTCATTCTGTTACACCTAGAACCGCAGGGTTTAATACTTTACCCACTGAGAAGCTGACTATGGCATCAATTTTTTTCACAATGATTTTGATGTTTATAGGTGGATCGCCCGCTGGAACTGCAGGGGGCGTAAAAACTACTACAGCTGGAGTAGTGGTTTTGGCTATTATTTCTAATATCAGAGGAAAAGATGATACAGAGGTTTTCAAAAGAAGAATACCTAGGGAAATTGTAAATAGATCTTTGTCTGTTATTGGGATTGCCATGATCTTGGTTATACTTGTTACAATGATATTGTCTATTACAGAAAAGAGCAAAAGCTTTATTGAAGTTTTCTTTGAAGCAACTTCAGCCTTTGGCACAGTAGGTCTTTCACTTGGAATTACTCCAGATTTAAGTACATTGGGTAAGATTGTTGTATCCTTAACTATGTTTTCTGGGAGAGTTGGTCCCCTAACTTTAGCACTTGCTTTAGCTCGCAAACATCAAAAAAAGAAGGCTTTAATAAAATATCCTGAGGACAAAGTCATTGTTGGTTAAGTCGAAACTAAAATAAGTATAATTGGTGTAATAAACTATAGCCATATTTAGGGAAAAAGATTGAAAAGAGGTGAATACATGATTGTTGATATTCACTCCAACGATAATCCTACCTTTAAGCATGTAAAGCAGCTGCTAAAAAAGAAATTCAGAGATCAATTTGAACAGTATATCATAGAAGGTGTACGGATTATAATGGATGCCGTTGAAAATAAAAAAAAGATCGAGTATATTTTTTTCTGTGACGACTTATATAATACTTCAGGAGGAACTCAGCTTTTACAACTCCTAACTAGTCATAGCTATAGGATTTATAAGATTTCAAACAAAATGTACTCTGAAATATCTGACACAAAAAACCCTCAAGGAATAATGGCTGTGATGCCTTTTATAAAACATGATCTTGAGGTAGTTTCAAAAAAGAAGGATGCTTTCGTGATCATTTTGGATAGAATTCAAGACCCAGGAAATTTAGGTACAATTTTGCGAACTGCTGATGCTGCAGGAGCAGATGCTGTTTTGATGACGAATGGATGCGTAGACCTTTACAATCTAAAGACCATAAGGTCTACTATGGGTTCCATATTTCATATTCCTATTATCAATCATAAATCCACTGAAGAAATCATACAGACCTTGAAATTCTATGAGTTTAAGATTGTTAGTACCAGCCTAAGCACACAGAAGTATTATTTCGATATAAATTTTAATAAAAAGATGGCAATTGTCATAGGTAATGAAGCCAATGGAATACGACCAGAGATTCTTAAAGCCTCAGACTACATTGTGAAAATACCAATGGTTGGAGATACAGAATCTTTAAATGCTGCGGTGGCTGCTTCGATTATGATGTATGAGGCGGTCAGACAAAGATATAGTCAGAAAATTTAAAAATTAATAATTGAATACCCCATATATTTCTTGTAAACCTATTTTTGCTATGCTATAATAGATATAAATAGGCTATTGAAAAGGGGTGTGGGCAAATATGTTTGCCTCGGCAGAATTGTTTTGGAAGCTCTTTATGTTAACCGGAAACATCAACGCTTATTTAGTTTATAAGGAACTATTGACAAATTATTAATATAAAATATAGAAATCAGTAATGATAGAGAAAAGTAGGTTGTAAATTTGATATTCAGAGAGGGAATGCCAGAGGCTGAAAGCATTTCTATATTCAAGGCAACTAAAGTTCCCTCTAGAACTATGGGAGTGAAATAACAGTAGGTCCCATCGGTGAACGCCGTTAAGTTTATAAGTGGTTGAAAGAACTATTCTTTCAGCTATTAGGGTGGTACCGCGGAAAATCTTCGTCCCTTTTGGGAATTGAAGGTTTTTTTTATTGTCTAAGAAAGGATATTTTGTTAGATAATAAAAAACAAGATGAGGGTGAATTTCCAACTACGTAGTAAAGTGAGTGCTCAGACTGCGAAGCAGCTTGTCGCATTTATTATATTTGATCTAAAGGAAGGAGAATTATCATGAAGGAAAAAATTGAACAGATACGCCTTTTGGCAGAAGAAGAATTAAACAAGGTTCAAACCATACAAGAGCTGGAACAGGTTAGAATTAAATACCTGGGAAAGAAAGGCGAACTTACAGCAGTTCTTAGAGGTATGGGAAATTTATCTGCTGAGGAAAGACCTTTAGTTGGGAAAATAGCCAATGAGGTAAGAGAAGCTATTGAAGTAATGCTAGAGAATTCTATTCAAATTGTTAAGGGAAGAGAGAAAGATGCACGATTAGCTAAAGAGACAATTGATGTTACTATGCCTGGTGTTAAAATGGAAATCGGGCATAAACATCCACTTACTGTGGCTTTAGACGAGGTCAAGGATATATTTTTAGGTATGGGTTTTAAAATAGCAGAAGGGCCTGAAATTGATACCGTTTATCATAATTTTGACGCTTTGAATGCTCCGAAAAACCATCCTTCGAGGGATTTATCGGATACATTTTATATAACGGAGGATATTTTACTACGTACTCAAACATCACCTGTTCAAGTAAGGACCATGCAAGCAAATACCCCCCCAATAAAAATTATTTCGCCTGGAAGATGCTTCAGATGTGATACACCAGATGCCAGTCACTCTCCAATGTTCCACCAAATAGAGGGTTTAGTGGTGGACAAAGGTATCACCATGGCCGACCTTAAGGGCACCCTGGATCTTTTTGCAAAACAGCTTTTCGGAATAGGAACCAAAACTAAATTTAGACCCCATCATTTTCCATTTACTGAGCCCAGTGCAGAAGTTGATGTATCCTGCTTTAAGTGTCAAGGTGCAGGTTGTCAATTGTGTAAGGGTAGTGGCTGGATAGAGATACTCGGTTGCGGAATGGTACATCCTAATGTACTGAAGGAGTGCAATATAGATCCTGAAATATATAGCGGCTTTGCATTTGGAATGGGTCTAGATCGAATAACTATTCTTAAATACGGTATAGATGATATTAGGCTTTTCTTTGAAAATGATATGAGGTTTATTCATCAATTTTAATATTTGAACTGTTGGTTTATATGATTTGATTCAATGTTATAAGGAGGAATGGAAATGTTCGTACCATTGAAGTGGTTAAAGGATTATGTGAATATAGATCGTATCAACTTGGATACTTTAAGTGATGCTCTTGTTATGTCAGGTTCCAAGGTGGAGGCTGTAGAAACATTGGGTGAGGGTATGGAAAAAGTAGTTGTAGGAAAAATTTTAGAAGTTCATAAGCATCCAGATGCAGATAAATTAATCATTACAAAGGTTGATGTGGGGAGTGAAATCATCCAGATTGTGACAGGAGCTACAAACGTTAGAGAAGGTCAGTACATACCTGTTGTACTATCAGGAGGTATACTGCCAGGTGGAGTTAAGATAAAAAAGGGAAAGCTTAGGGGTGAAGAATCCAATGGTATGATGTGTTCTGCTAAAGAACTTGGTATACCTGATAAAGTGATACCCGTACATCAGAAGGATGGAATATTCATTTTAGATAAAGAATATCCCCTTGGTCAGGATATTAAAGATATTATGGGACTAAATGGACATATCATTGAATTTGAAATAACTCC
>JUEG02000575.1_pt1 | contig 15708 bp, 17 predicted proteins | sample 432341 | NCBI WGS metagenome assembly JUEG02 (sample SAMN02953476, study PRJNA257561) | rock porewater metagenome | biome: terrestrial; feature: Opalinus Clay rock; material: porewater; isolation source: Opalinus Clay rock BIC-A1 borehole | place: Switzerland: Mt Terri URL, St-Ursanne ...
TTTAATCAGTATTTCAAAGGAATTTTGGGAATGGCAGCCATTTTAATAGGTATCACAGTTGGTTATGTAGCTGCTATTTTCATGGGCAAAGTTGATTTCACCTCAGTGGGTAATGCTGCCTGGTTCTCAATACCAACGCCTATGGAGTATGGTATGACTTTTCACGGATCGGCGATCATCGCCATGTTAATCATATACATCGTAACAACTGTTGAAACAGTTGGTGATATTTCAGGTATTACTGTTGGTGGTGCCGGAAGAGAAGCCACAGATAAAGAGCTTTCAGGTGGGGTTATGGCCGATGGTTTAGCGAGTAGTTTTGCTGCTATCTTTAACGCTTTCCCTAATACTTCTTTTAGTCAGAACGTTGGAATCATATCCTTGACTGGAATCATGAGTAGATATGTAGTTAGTATTGGAGCTGTTTTCTTAATTTTAGCCGCCTTAGTTCCTAAGTTAGGAGCCGTGCTTGCAGTTATGCCTCAAAGTGTACTAGGAGGCGCAGCCGTCGTAATGTTTGCCATGATTGCCACATCTGGAATTGTATTGGTTACTAAGGATACCTTAAATCAAAGAAATCTTTTAATCATTGCCGTTGCCTTAGGCTTAGGTTTAGGCTTAGGTTCTGTACCTGAAGCCTTACAACATTTACCGGAATCAGTAAATCTAATCTTCTCAGGCTCCGGTATGGTAGTCTCTTGTATTATAGCTTTGGTTCTTAATATAATTTTACCAAAAGAAAAGCAGGACACAGTAGTAAAAAGTGATGTGTCTAGCGAGGCAACATCAAGTAACTAATATATAAAGTAGTCGAATAATAAGTTGAAGGAAAATGGAGCTCGAAAGAGCTTCTTTTTCTATTTAAGAATGCATTGGTTTCCACATTTGTGGAAACCAATTAAAGCCGTATTTCTTGGCTCTTTCTTTTATCCCGAACTATTTTAGTATTTTTATTGAAAATGTACGCATATTTTTATTGACCTACTGACTAAGAATGTTGTAAAATGGAGTTGTAAGTCAAACGAATGTTAAAAAAGGAAAAAAGAATATCGTGTTCATATAACCGCAGAGATATGGTCTGCAAGTTTCTACCGACTACCGTAAATAGTCTGACTATGAGCAAAAGCGTAGTTTAGACAGTTGTCTAAACTACGCAGTCTTAACCTACACCTAGGGGAATCGTACAGGCGTGTTGGTTTTCACTCTTTGCTCGAGTAAAAAACCAATTCTGTCTGTTTTTTTGTACGTTAATTATCCGCTGGAGGTGGTAGGAAGAAGATTCAGAATTGAAATTTTAATTAACTTAAGTTAAAAAATAAGAATTATATAAGAGGAGGAAATAAAATGATAAGAATTAAAAGCAAGTTTTTAGTTTTAGCCATGGTTTTAGTTTTAGCTTTTGGTGTCGTCGGTTGCGGTAGTTCAGATGAGAAAAAAGATGATGCTTCATCGAAGGAAGAACAATTTAAGGTAGCCTTTATTTATGTTGGTCCTGTTGGTGATGCCGGTTGGTCTTGGTCTCATGACCAAGGTAGACAACTTATTGAAAAAGAAATTGAAAATGTTAAAACTACATATGTTGAAAACGTTCCTGAGGGAGCCGATGCAGAAAGAATCTTAACGGAATTAGCTGAAAAAGGCAATAAAGTAATTTTTGCAACTAGCTTTGGATATATGGATTACATTGAGAAGGTAGCTAAAAAATATCCAGATGTTACTTTCTTACATGCAACAGGATATAAAACAGCGGAGAACATTGGTACATACTTTGGACGAGCTTACCAAGCCCGTTATTTATCTGGAATTGCAGCAGGAAAACAAACTAAAACAAATCAAATAGGATATGTTGCAGCACATCCGATTCCTGAAGTAGTTCGTGGTATTAATGCCTTTACCTTAGGTGTTCAATCAGTTAACCCTGAAGCGAAAGTTAAAGTAGTTTGGTCAAATACTTGGTATGATCCTGCCACAGAAAAGGAAGCAGCTAAAAGTTTATTAGGTACAGGTGCGGATGTTATTGCTATGCATCAGGATACCCCTGGACCAATGCAAGCTGCTGAGGAAAAAGGAGCCTTTGCTGTAGGTTATAACACTGATATGCGTTCTTTCGCTCCAAATGCGGTATTAACTGGACCAGTATGGAACTGGGGACCTTATTATGTTAAAACTGTTCAAGCAATAATGGATGGTACGTGGAAGACAGATCAGTACTGGGGAGCAATGTCTGAAGGTATTATTGATATTGGACCTTACGGAACAATGGTTAGCGAGGAAACTAAAGGTTTAATAGCTGAAAAGAGAGATTCTATCTTAAAGGGTGAGTGGGATGTTTTTACAGGCCCAATTCAAGATCAAGATGGACAAGTTAAAGTTACTGAAGGTACAACAGTGAGTGACACGGATATGTTGCAAATGAACTGGTTTGTAAAAGGTGTAGAAGGAACTATTCCTCAATAAACAAAAATAAATACCGGTGGCTTTGCCACCGGTATTCTTAATAGTAACGAAGGGTGGACATTATGAATACAACTGCTATGGTTGAAATGATAAATATCACTAAAGGTTTTCCGGGAGTTATCGCTAATGATCAAGTTAGTTTTGCCGTTCGCTCTGGTGAAATTCATGCCTTATTGGGGGAAAACGGTGCTGGAAAGAGCACTTTGATGAGTATTTTGACTGGACTTTATCAACCGGACTCTGGGGAAATACATATTAATGGTCAGAAGACAGAATTCAATTCACCAAAAGATGCGGTTATCAAGGGAATAGGAATGGTTCATCAACACTTCAAATTGATTAAACCCTTCAGTGTAGCTGAAAATATAATCCTTGGTTTAAAAGGTCTAAAAGAGATTTACAATCTAAAAGCAATTGAAGCTAAGATTTTGGAGTTTTCTCGTGAGTATGGTTTATTAATTGATCCTAAGGCAAAAGTTTGGCAGCTTTCTGTTGGTGAACAACAAAGAGTAGAAATTATTAAGATGCTTTTTCGGGGTGCTGAAATATTAATTTTGGATGAGCCTACTGCCGTACTTACACCACAGGAGGCGAAGGAACTATATAAAACTTTACGGACTATGGCTAATGAAGGTAAGGCAATTATAATAATTTCTCATAAATTAAGCGAAGTCTTGGAAAATACAGATTACATCACTGTTTTACGAGGCGGAAAAACTGTGGGTACCGTTGAAACTAGTGCAACTACCGAGATGGAATTAACCAAAATGATGGTTGGCCGTGATGTATTGATTAAAATAGATAAAGAACCGGTAACTGAGGGTGATAGGGTTCTGCAAATAAAAGGGATTAACGCTCTAAATAACCGAGGACAGTTGGCTTTAAAAGGGATCTCTCTAGACATACATGCAGGTGAAATCCTAGGTATTGCTGGAGTTGCAGGTAATGGACAAAAAGAGTTAGCAGAGGTCATAAGTGGTTTAAGAGCCATTGAAATGGGACAAAAATTTATTAATGGTGTAGACCACACTCAGAGCAATTCTAAAAGGTTAATTGAGGCTGGCGTGAGTTATATTCCCGAGGATCGCCTAGGAACTGGTTTGGTACCAAATTTGAATGCTATAGATAATATTATCTTGAAAAATTATAGATCTTTTTCCGGGCTCTTTATTAATTGGCGCGAGGCTGAACAAAAAACTAAAAATTTAGTTGAGTCTTTTAATGTTAAACTGGCCAGTGTTAATAATCCGGTAAAATCCATGTCTGGCGGTAATTTACAGAAACTACTATTAGCACGCGAAATTTCCAATAATCCTTCTCTAATCGTCGCCGTTTATCCCGTTCGAGGTTTAGATATAGGTGCTATTGAAACCGTGAGAAAATTACTTCTGGCTGAAAGAGCTGCTGGGAAGGCTGTCTTATTGATTTCCGAAGAATTAGAAGAGCTTTTCTCCTTGTCAGATAAAATTGCTGTTCTCCACGAAGGAGAAATTATGGGAGTAGTAGACCCTAGTGATACAACCGTTGAAGAAGTTGGCATGATGATGGCAGGCAAAAGGATGGTGAGAGAGTATGCAGAAGAACTGGTTGGCTAGCATTTTTACAAATTGGCAGTTTGAAAAGCGAAGCGTTGTGTCCAAAAAAGTGTTATTTATTGTGCCATTATTATCAATAGTCATGGGTTTACTGTTTGCAGGAATTTTTATTTGGCTTACAGGTAAAGACCCGATAGAAGTTTATTCTCTGATGTTTGAAGGAGCCTTTGGATCTTCGTACGGATTATCAGAAACCATTGTTAAAGCTATTCCTCTAATCTTAACTAGCCTGGCAGTGTCCCTAGCCTTTAGAATGCAGCTTTGGAACATTGGAGCAGAAGGACAGCTATACATGGGGGCTATGGGTGCAACCTGGGTTGCCTTGACCTATCCTAATTGGCCTGGGTATCTTCTTATACCAACTATGATATTAGCTGGTTTTGTTGCTGGTGGCCTGTGGGGATTTCTTCCCGCTATTCCAAGAGCTTTCCTTAAGGTAAATGAGACAATTACTACTTTACTGATGAACTATATTGCAATTTTATGGGTAGATTATTTAGTTTATGGTCCTTGGAAAGATCCTAATGGCTTGAATTTCCCGCTTACTGCTCCTTTCTCAGAGGGTGCTATTTTGCCAACCTTGGGTGATACTCGTATTCATGCCGGTCTAATTATAGGACTGGTTGTGGCCGTAATCGTTTATATCGTTTTGAAGTTTACCAAATGGGGTTATGAGATCAAAGTAAGTGGTGAAAGTCCGGAGGCTGCCAAGTACGCAGGCATTAACTTCACCAAGAATATTTTATTGGTCATGTTTATTAGTGGCGGATTGGCCGGTATTGCCGGTATGACGGAAGTTTCAGGAATTACTCAACGTCTGCAACATGGTTTTTCCCCGGGATATGGTTATACCGCGATAATTATAGCTTGGTTAGCACGGCTAAATCCATGGGCTATTGTAGTAGTTTCTTTTCTCTTTGGTGGCTTATTGGTAGGAGGCTTTAGTATTCAGACTAGTGGTTATCCTTCGGCTACAGTAGCTATGCTTCAGGGTGCAATTTTATTCTTTGTACTTGGAGGCGAGATATTTGTTAAATATCGCTTAAAACGTAAAAGAGTGGAGGCCAACAAATGGATCAGTCAGTAATAATAGCTGTTTTAGCTACAGGAATTATTGCCGGAACCCCTATTCTTTTTGCCGCTTTGGGAGAACTCTTAACAGAGAGAGCTGGAGTCCTAAACCTTGGGGTTGAAGGAATGATGCTGATTGGGGCTGTTACGGGCTTTATGGTTACCGTGCAAACAGGTAACCATTGGCTCGGTTTAGTTGCAGCAATGTTAGCGGGTGGTGCTATGGCTCTAATCCATGCTTTCTTAACTATTACCTTAAAGGCTAACCAAGTTGTAAGTGGTTTGGCTTTGACTATCTTTGGTACTGGTTTAAGTGGCTATTTGGGCAAATCTTTAGTCGGAGTACCGGTACCATCTACTTTTAAGGTTTACAAGATTCCGGTTTTAAGTCAAATACCTTGGATAGGGGAAATTTTCTTTAAACACGATGTTCTAATATATATTAGTTTTATCTTGGTAGGTTTAATGTGGTTTGTTTTGTTTAGAACTAAAACGGGCTTAACTTTAAGAGCCGTTGGGGAAAACCCTGGGGCTGCAGATTCTGCCGGTATAAATATCTATGCTGTTCGTTATTTATATACCATGCTGGGTGGATCCTTAGCTGGAATTGGCGGAGCCTATCTATCCTTGGCCTATGCACCCTCGTGGCTAGAAAATATGACAGCAGGGCGGGGTTGGATAGCGGTAGCTCTTGTGATTTTTGCAATGTGGAATCCTATCACAGCCCTTCTTGGAGCATACCTATTTGGAACAATAGATGCTTTAGGTTTTTATATGCAGACTTTCGGAATCATGGTTCCATCATTTTTCCTAAAAATGCTACCTTATGTTTTTACCATTATTATTTTAATTTTAGTAACCAGAGAAACCAAATTCCGTCGAGTAGCTACTCCGGGAGCTTTAGGAACCCCTTATAGCAGGGAAGAACGATAATAATATTAAGCTTAGGGTCACACTGTTTAGTTAATAAAAACGGTGGGCCCTTTTTTGCCTTTTCATACCTCAGTTTGCGTAATGAAAACACTAATTATATAATGGATTAACACGGCTAACTATGTATTTAGGAGCGTAAATCATGAAATTTTTTGACGTTTTAGAGTTAGAACAAAAAGATATAGTTTCTCTGATCGGTGCTGGTGGTAAAACATCTACTATGTTTACCATTGGTAAGGAGGCTGAACAAAAAGGGTTTAAAACCATTCTTACAACTACTACTAAAATCTTCTATCCCAGGGACTCTGCTTTGAAAGTCATTGTTTCAGATAGACCGAATGAACTATATGATCAAATAAATAATGCCCTCACAGATAACAATGTGATTATAGTAGGTAAAAGTATACGGATAGGTAGGGATTTAGATTCGACTAGTAAACTATTAGGATTAGATGCTGACCTATTTAAGATTCTTGCTACTACTAAAGCTGATTTAATTATCGTAGAAGCTGACGGTGCAGCACGAAAACCCTTTAAAGCACCGGCTTCTCATGAACCTGTGATTCCACAAAGCTCTACTATTGTAATGCCTATAGTGGGCATTGATTGTGTTAATAAGTGTTTAAGTTCGGCAAACGTTCACCGACCGGAAATTATAGCTAAAATAGCTGGGGTTAAGGTACAAGACAAAATTACACCGGAAGTAATTGCTACAGTTTTGACTAGTGTTTTAGGATATCGCAAAGGGTTGCCGTCACAAGCTAGTTGGCTTCCTTTTATTAATAAAGTAGAAAGTTCAAGTGATTTAAATTTAGCTAGACAAGTCGCTTTTGAAATCGCCTATAAAATGGCCCAAAAGACATCTTCTAAAGTGCTTATTGGGGCCGCTCTGCAAAAGGAACCCGTTAAGGAGGTAATAGAATTTTGATCACCGCCATCGTTTTAGCTGCCGGTATGTCAACTCGCTTAGAGAAGCCAAAGCAATTATTAGACTATCAGGGTCATCCTCTTATTAGACATGTAGTCAAAACCCTGCTAAGTAGCCAAGTGCAAGATATTATAGTGGTTGTTGGCTCAAGGGCTAGAGAGGTTTCAGAAGCTCTTAAGGAGTTACCGGTCAGAATAATTGTAAATGAGGCTTATGCCCACGGACAAAGTACTTCAGTTAAAAAGGGAGTCAATGCTCTGTTAGAACTCAGTGCAATAAAAGGAGACTCATTGCCAAAAGGTGTAATGTTTGCTCTAGGCGATCAACCTGTATTAAAAACTGAAACTATAGACTTATTAATCAAAAGTTTTAATTCCCATGGGGGTATAATTGTTCCTTATTATAAAGAGACTCGGGGTAATCCAGTCATTTTCGCGCAGAAGTTTCTGTCCGAGTTTCAACTACTATCTGGTGACACCGGAGCTAAAGAATTACTTAGGCGCTACCAGGGAGAAGTACATCAGGTGGTAGTTGACGATGTAGGGGTTACCTTTGATATAGATACCTGGGAGGATTATAATCAGTTAACCTAAAAAGGTAAATAAATAGCCTCGTTAAAGGTTTTTTATTAAGAACTGTCGAATATATTCGAGATTATGTCACTGAGAAATGAATATAATTTTATATAATCTAAGAAAGGAGAATTTACAAGGTGAAAAAAACTAATAAACTACTCACTGCCCTATTAGCTACCTCCTTTACGGTATCTGTGGTGATAACTGGATGTGCTGCAGATATTCCAGAACCACCTAATGTCGCAGGTTACAATGATGATGAATGGGTTTGGGATGAAGAAAATGATCAATGGGGCTATGATGAGGATGACGATGGTGATTTAGATATGTTCTGGTATGCAGGTGGCTTGCATAAAACTTTTAAAAAGGGTTCAAAATTTATTTCGAAATCAAGCGGTTTCGGGAAAAGCTCGCCTAAGTCTTTTGGGGGTTAGTACAAGTGCTAAACCATGCAGAATTACGTGAGAAATTTTATGCCCCTCTTAGAGATAAATTTTGGCCTGACTTTGGTGGTAAGGAATATTCACTATATGATATCTACATGCTACCGAATTGTGAAGTAGAAGAAATACGTCTTATTACGGAGCGAGTAGGTAAGATTTACAATAAAACTGCCAAACTATTGCGACAGGCCCCTAATGAGGTTTTACTAGATCTCAATATTCCTCAAGCAGCAATTCCTTATGCTCGTTTAAAAACCTTAGAACAAGAATGGGTAATAGCCAGAGTGGATTTAGTTAAAACTCCACAAGGTTATAAGTCATTAGAGATTAATTGTGACACTCCCATGATGATCAAAGAAGTATTTCATGTTAATCAATTAGTTTGTAGTGCTTTCAAGGCCAAAAGTCCTAATGAAAGACAGGAAACTGAATTGGTTCAAGTTATGAGAGAAGCAATCATAAACACCTTTACAGCGATGGGTGGTAAAGGGAGACCTCATGTTGTGTTTACTTCTCACAAAAATCACTTAGAAGATAGGGGTACGGTTCAATATTTACGGGAATTGTGCGATCTAGACTCGTCCTATTGTAGTCTGGAAGACTTAAAAATTGACAGAAATGGCTTGTATGACGCTAACGAGAAAAAAATTGATATTTTATATAGGCAAACCTACCCAATTGAATTTGTTGTTAATGAAAAAGACGAAAATGGCATTAATATCGGAGAGTTATTAATGCAACATGTTATTCAAGGAAAATTAGGAGTTATAAACCCTCCATCATCTTTTTTACTGCAATCGAAAGCTGTCCAAGTAGTTGTCTGGGGGCTTTATGAAAACAATAGTTTATTTAACGAAGACGAAAGAGCATGGATAAAAGATTATATGTTACCCACTTATTTGGAGCCAGACATCTTTGTTGCTACGGGAGAAAAATATGTTAAGAAACCAGCCTTTGGTCGAGAAGGAAATACTGTTGAGATTCATGATGGTAATGAAATTTTCGCTTCACAATTTAAAAATTATCAATCATCCCTGCCTGTTTATCAGAAACATGTAGATATATCCACTACAACTGTAAACACGATCAAAGGTAAAGAAGAAAAACACTTATTGCTAGGATGCTTTTTGCTTAATGAAAAGGCTTCGGCTTTGGGAATTCGGGCAGGTGGACAAATTACAGATGAAAATTCCTACTATTTACCTGTAGGTACTTATTAGAGGGAGGAAGATAAATTGTTTGATTTCAGCGGGGTATTATATTATTTAGCATATTTTGCGGTCAGCCTGGTATTGTTAGTGGTTGGTATCGTATTGTTTGTAATGACTACAAAATTCAAAGAGTTTAAACTAATCAGTGAAGGCAATAAGTCCGCAGCTATATTAGTGGTTGGTAGAACTATTGGGTTAGCACTAGTTTTAAATTCAGCAATTACTAATTCAATTTCAATTCCAGACTTAGTGGTTTGGGGAGCAATTGGAATTGTAACTCAAATCATTGTGAATTATTTAGTAGAAGTTTTAACTCCAACTTTTGATATTGCTGATGCCATTGAGAATGACAATATTGCGGTGGCGATTGCCTTATTTGGTATGTTCATCGCCCTCGGACTAATTATTGCGGGTTGTTTAACCTATTAGTTTCAAGAGGATTATTTCACATATTTTGGTGGTATAATGTTACCGATGGATACTATTCCGAGGATAAGTTTTCTTTATGGAGGGGTAATTAAAAATGGGACACCACAAATTTGATGTTAAAAAGAAAAGTAAGCTAGATAACGAACTGAGGAGAAAGATGCTTCCTCCTTTTGAAACGTTGGTTAAGTTAGACTTAAATAAAGGCGATGTTATGGCCGATATAGGTTGCGGTATTGGATATTTCGCTATTCCTGCCGCTGAAATAGTTGGCCCGTCTGGAAAAGTTTATGCTATGGATATTTCCTTAGAAATGTTAGAGGAAGTTGAAAGAAAAATAACCGAGCAAAACATTACTAATGTTATAACCGTAAAGACTTTAGAAAATGAACTAAAGATCGAGGATGATACTGCCACTTTTGCGTTTTTGGGCAATGTTTTTCACGAATTAGAGGATATACCTCAATTTTTGAAAGAAGTAAAGAGAATAGTTTCCGAGAACGGCAAAATTGTAGTTCTAGATTGGCAAAAAATTCAGAGCGATTTTGGGCCTCCCATGAATCATCGAGTAGACAAATCAGAGGTTGTCGGAGCTTTCCAAGAAGCTGGGCTAAAAAACATCAATCACCAGGACGTCAGCGAGCACTTCTACGCTGTTACTGGATTTATTAACTAGAAAAGCCGGGATATCCCGGCTTTTTGCTTTAGATAAGTTACATCCTTTCCATTAATAAGGGTACAATATTATTAGGCTTGTAAAAGGAGGTTTTTAAGTTGAAACATATTGTAGCTCTACTTCTCAAGTTTGGAATGGTCACTTTGGTACTATTACTATCCTCTTATTTATTTATTTCACTAACCATTAGTCAAATATTAATAATTTCAGTAGCTGTAACCTTGTTGGCGTACTTAATTGGGGATTTGGTTATTCTAGCAAAAAGCAATAATATCATTGCTACTGTCTCAGACTTTGCCTTAGTTTGGATAACTCTATTTATGTTCAATTACATTCTTCCGGGGATAAATATCTCAGTATTTGATGCTCTAATGGCCTCTCTTTTGATCTCGATGGGTGAATGGATTTTCCATAAATATATGAGTGGTAAGGTTTTGAAGAGTTAAATTAAAAGCTAGCTAGCATTACAAAAAAAGCTGAATTCGTGGATGCGAATTCAGCTTTTTATTATTTGGAAATCAGTTATATATCTACATCGATAGCATAATCTTCGTTTGGCGGAGCAGGAGAGATTGTCACGTAAAGGGCTAAATTCTCTTGCCCGGTGTTGTCAATCTGCATCATTTCGGGGCCATCAAGTTGAACTAAGTCCGTCTTCGTAATAGGAACAGATTGACCATTAGCGATAAGATTAGCTTGACCGCTAATGACCTCAACTAAAACTGTACTATCATAATGGGAATGATTTGGAAGTGAGTGCCCCTGGGCAATATTGAGAACGAATACAATTACATTGCTATCCTTGTAAACCATTCGTTTTGCAATCTTACCTTTTGGCTCTAATATGTATTTATTTAGTTCAAATTTCTTCATCACGCATCCTCCTGAACAATAATTTTTTTGTAATTATAGTATTGTAAAATAAGCAAGATCCTATGCTCCTGTCCTGTTATGCCTTCTCGGTAATGTTGTTCATTCTTCTTCTTTAGGTTTACCCCACCAACCTTGCGATTTAAAGTAAAGAGCAATGGCAGCTCCCAGTCCAAACATAAGAATTAGAGAATAAAAGTAACCAAAATCCCATTTGAGTTCGGGCATATACTCAAAGTTCATTCCATAAAGGCCTGCGATAAAGGTCATGGGGATAAACACTACGCTTACTAGAGTCAGAACTCTCATAATGTTATTAAGACGATCGGATTTTAGAGATATCTGAAGATTAAATATGGAGCTAAGATCTTCTTTAAAAGTGTCGAAGGCTTCGGTTACGCGAGAGTAATTTTCTAAAAGGTCTTTAAAGTAAAATCCGGAATCTTCATTAATATATGGGAAATCAGATCTCCCAATAGATTCTACGACATTGCTATGAGCTTCAACAACCTGCCTAAGGTCATGGACTTTTCCCTTCCAGTTGTAGACTTCTTTGCCAATAGCCTTAGAGAAGGGGGATTTAAAGACCCTTTTTTCAACAATTTCAATTTCATCTGAAATTTTGTCTACGACTTTTAAGTAAAACATTTCTGTTTTGTCTAGGATGTGATAAAGGATATGACCGGTATGTGACATGTGCTCGGGGTGATCTCTGAAGTCATTTTCTAGATCAGAGAAGAGATCTGTCTTTTCCTCATCCGTATATGATAATACAAAGTTAGAGCCAACAATAATGTTTAAGCCCAGGATACTGTAGTTCTCTTTAATTGCTATACAGGAAATAAAAGCTTCATTTTTATAGATATCAATCCGAGGCATAAGCGGCTTTTTTAATATTAGCCCTTTTGCTAAAGGATGGATTTTAAGCATCTCGAGTAAATCAAGCATTTCACTCTTTTTATCGCTGTCAAAGTGCGCCCAAATAATATCCTTTTTATCTTTGATTTTGTACTCATTAATTCCGTGCACAGAATTAGAATTGTTTTTATATATCAGCATTCTCTTTTACCCCTAATTTAGATAATACACTTATGCTTCCCAAGGATATATGATTTTATTTAACTTTCTATCCTCTTGACTGGACTGCCGTCTGAGGCACGCAAATACCTTCATACGAGGATGAAAGAAGCCCCTTCTACAAAGTAGAAGGGGCACTTTTTGATAAGCAAAATTATAGATATTGATTTTTCGTTGAGAACAATGTTATTCTATCTTTGAAACTGGAAGCATAGCAGGTGGAGTGAGCGCTACAATGATCTTTGCAGGAGCATCAGAAGCATTTTGACATAGGTGCGGACAACTTCCATCCCAATGAATACTGTCACCTTCTTCAAGAATGGCGGAAAAATCCCCTTGAGTAATTTTAACTTTACCAAATAGCACAATAATCCACTCTTCGCCTTCATGAGAATGGGCACAATTGCCTGCCTGGTAGCCGGGAGGTAGCTCTACCATAGCTAGTTGTAGCTGTCGCCCAAAAGGAGTGGACAACAGTTCAATTTCCGGTTCATCTCCAAACTTTATACGAGGGCGCTCATTTTTTCTTATTACTTCAGGTGCAAAGAACTCATCTTCCAAAAAACTTTTAACAGGAAGCTTAAAGGCAGAAGCAACTTTTTTAAGGCTTTCAAGAGATAAAGAGGCCTTGTCATTTTCCACCTGACTGATGAAACCCCTTGATAATCCGGTTATATCAGCTAATTGAGGGATAGTAATATTTGATTCTTGGCGAAAAGCTTTGATTTTTTGTCCTAGTGTCAATGTGTTCACCACCCTGTAAGTTTAACCTGACTAAAAAAATATTGACTACATCAATCTGTGCTGTTATTATTAAATAGTCAAGAGACTAAGAAATTTTTAAAAAGACCTTACCCCTAATATAATACTTCTGAAGCTAAATGACAAGATAAACATTGGAGGGGATTTTTTGGATATAGAGACTATTATACCTAGATTATTTTTTGTTTTGATGCTATCCTTCGTTCTTAATATCCCACTTGGCATGTGGAGAACTAAAACTAAAAAATTTAGTCTAACTTGGTTTTTATCTATCCACCTTGCGGTACCATTGATTTATCTCCTTAGGGTAAAAAATGGTTTTGCTTCTTGGACAATCGTAATTTTTGTGACCACTGCTCTTTTAGGCCAGTTGGCAGGTGGGTCAATACTTAAAAATTTGGCTAAGAGGAAAGAGGCAATTTATAAACAAAGTTAGTTAAACATTTTCAATCTTCTTATTTTTAGCAGTTACGGTGAGGAGGAGTTTGCTTTGATTAGATTATTTTGGCTAACAATCGGAATTCTATCGTTAAGTGTAGGAATCATCGGAATTTTTCTTCCTTTTCTGCCGACAGTGCCATTAGTTTTACTTGCAGCAATAGCCTTTGCTAAAAGTTCTCCAACTCTACACAATTGGTTAATAAATCATAAATTTTTCGGGGCCATAATTAAAACTTGGCAGGGAAATCGGAAGGTTCCTTTTAAGACAATGTTTACGTCTGCTTTACTGATGCTTGTGTCTGTCATTATTTCTATAACTTACCTAACTAGGTAGTTTTAATATAATTAATTAGAAATTTTTTAAAGATTTATAAAATGAGAGGAGGAATAAAATGTCAACAATTCATCTTGGAATCGCTCATCTATCTTTCTTATTAACGATTTGAGTGGCCTTCGTATTCTCCCTAGTTCAGTGGAGAAAAAAAGAATTGCCAGGCCAGAAGTTATTAGTATTTTTAGCAGTTGGAGTGCTTGATTTATCAGTTTTATTAGGTATAGGGTTTGCTGTATTTACTAGTTATATGTCTGTAATTCATCTTATGTTTGCCTTAGGAGCAGCGATAACGCTTCATTATGTCAGCTGGAAATATAAGAGACAGGGTTTAAGTATGCAGTTAGTAGGTTTAGCATGGTTAGCTGCAATTCTAGTAATTTTAACACCCGTAATAGGTTAGAGCTTCTAAGAACTAAAGGCCGTTGACAAGTCTCTTTTTGAGCGTGTCGGCGGCCTAAACAATATACTACATACATACGTCGGGACAATGAATATCTTAGGATGAGGGGTGAATAGAAGTGAATAAACACTTTATAACTGCTTTAATAGGTATTGCAATGCTTGCAGTGTTTGCAGCTTCCTTTATCAACGGAGGTAACAAGCACGGGGACATAGAAGAATGGATTAACGGGAAACATGCAGAACAAGTAAATATTAGACAAGCTGATGCGGATAAGTTTTGTTTAAAGTGTCATGCCAAACTTCGTGAAGAAACAAAACAGCAAACTTTGACAGGGTACTGTAATGATTGCCATGCTAACAGAGGCGTTGTTGCGGTGAATATAAATATAAAGGAAAAGTAAATTTTTTCTAATCCAATTTTAATCTTTGTCTAAAACTCCTCTAATCATCTAGGTATATACTAAGAACATAAAGAAAACTTGCTTCATAGAGAGTTTTAACTCCCTATGAAGGATAGTTGCACTTATCCAGGGACCTTACAGTTTTTATCTCCAACTTTACAGAAGTGGGAGTTTTAAAACTGTTGGTCATCGGATAAATAAAGATCTTGGAGGGATTAAGAAATGAATGTAACTTTAGAGCAAATTGAGAAGTTAAGAGAAAGGGCTAACGTAACTTATGCCGAAGCCAAAGAAACGTTAGAGAAATGTAATGGCGATATCTTAGAAGCCTTAATCAATTTGGAAGCTCAGGCCAAAGTTAAAGCTCAAAAGACCGAATTCAGTGATTCTGAGGCTTGGAAAAGTTCCAAAAGCTTTTGGGAAACGTCAAAAAGAATAATCAAAAAGGGTAATGTAACTAAATTTGTAATTAGAAAAGGTGATAACAAAGTAATCGATATGCCGGTTAATTTGTTACTCATCATTACCATAATTATGCCACCTTTAACCCTTGGTGGTGTCTTACTAGCTATGGTCACAGGTCATAAAGTCCGCTTTAACAAGCCTGATGGAAATGGAATGAAAATCAATAACACTCTTGATAAGATTTCCACTTCTGTGAATTCTGTAAGCGATCAAGTGGTAACTGAAATTAAAAAGGATTAGTTAATTAGAACCCGCCTATAATGGAAAGCAATGAAATTAACCTACATAAATCTGTGTAGGTTGATTTTTTTGCGAAATTGGAGGTGCTGGATTTTTGACCTCTTTTGTTGTCCTGTGCGTTTTTCGAAGATATGTAGTAAAATAACTATATATGGATAATTAGGTGTTGGTTATTAAGTATCAGGTTTAGGATTCGGAGGGTAGAAAATGAGCGGAAAAAAAATACTGATTATCGAAGATGAGATTAAGATTGCAAGATTTGTTCAGTTAGAGCTTCAGCACGAAGGTTACACAGTAGAACAGGCCCATGATGGAAGAATGGGACTGGAAAAGGCTATTAGTGGTGATTTTAATTTGATTATTCTGGACGTGATGCTTCCTTCTCTAAATGGTATGGAGGT
>JUEG02001332.1_pt1 | contig 15638 bp, 13 predicted proteins | sample 432341 | NCBI WGS metagenome assembly JUEG02 (sample SAMN02953476, study PRJNA257561) | rock porewater metagenome | biome: terrestrial; feature: Opalinus Clay rock; material: porewater; isolation source: Opalinus Clay rock BIC-A1 borehole | place: Switzerland: Mt Terri URL, St-Ursanne ...
GAGCGGCTTTCTATTTTCTTTCTAATGGTATCCACCAGACTCTGATCAAATCCAATTTGTCCGGATGAAAGTAACTCTCCATCACAAATAACAGCTGGTGTCCGATAGAGAAAAATTGTTTTAAGTGCTTGGGTAAAGGGGATCTTGTTACTAAACGTCTCTTTGATTAATTTGGGAATTAAATAAAGGGGGTTCCTGGGATCGACCATGATCACTTCGACTTGATCCGAAAACTCTTCCTTTAACTTTCTGTATAGTGCCCCTGCGCTTTCAGTTTCCAATTGTTTATAACTAAATGGATCCCCTTTACCAAGCTCCCTGATGAATTGTCCGTCCAGTGGAATGCAACAGGCCGCTACCATTTCGCCCTGCTCACGGATACGTTAACGTCAACATCAACAGTTTTGAAGACGGTTCTTCTCACTTGACCTAAAGTTAGTTAGTTTAAAGCGATAAAGCTTCCAGCTACCATGTCATGCTTGAATAAGAAATGTCACTTGACGTCATTTTAAGACAGCTCCTTATCTTTCTACCTTTCTACAACCATAGCAACTCCCTGTCCACCGCCGATACAGAGTGTAGCAAGTCCCCGGTTCACCTTTTGCCTTTTCATCTCATGCAATAAGCTGACCAGAACCCGTGCACCAGAAGCTCCAATCGGATGGCCTAGGGCAATAGCACCACCATTTACATTTGTTTTGCTCGGAACCAAATGCAGTTCTCTAGCTACTGCCAAGGTTTGAGCGGCAAATGCTTCATTGGCCTCCACCAAATCAATATCTTCTATGCTTAACCCAGCTTTCTTCAAAGCCTTTTGGCTTGCAGTAATCGGGCCCGTCCCCATAATTAAAGGATCGACGCCTGAGGATCCATAAGAAGTAATTGTTGCTAAGGGAGTCAAACTAAGTTCATCTGCCTTTTCTTTTGACATAACGACAAATGCGGCCGCAGCATCGTTAATCCCTGAAGCATTCCCAGCAGTCACAGTGCCATCCTTCTTAAAAGCAGGTTTCAGTTTGCTGAGGCTCTCTTGACTACTACCAAATCGTGGAAATTCGTCTTGGCTAAACACTATAGGGTCGCCTTTTCGACGTGGAATGATGACAGGGACAATTTCATCTTCAAATTTTCCGGCTTTAATAGCCACTTCAGCTCGGATCTGACTTTCTGCCGAATAACGGTCCTGTTCCTCACGAGAAATGGAGAACTGCTCCGCTATATTTTCTGCTGTAAACCCCATATGAATATTATAGAAGGCATCGGTTAGCCCGTCGTTAACCATTGTATCGACTAAAACATCATTTCCCATCCGATAACCCGAACGGGCTTTAGGTAATGCATAGGCAGCAAGGGACATGCTTTCCATTCCACCCGCAACTATGATATCTGCATCTCCTGCAAGGATGGCTTGAGCCGCACAAATCACGGCCTTTAGTCCAGAACCACATACTTTATTAATGGTCAGTGCAGGGGTTGTCTGGGGAAGCCCTGCCTTTATAGACGCTTGACGAGCTGGATTTTGCCCGAGAGCAGCGGTTAAAACATTACCCATAATTACTTCTTCGACTTGCTCAGGGGTAATTCCCGATCTGTAAACCGCTTCTTTTATAACAAGTGCCCCTAAATCAACTGCAGACACCTGACTTAGCGCTCCGCTCAAAGAACCGATCGGTGTTCGTACTGCGCTTACGATAACTGCCTGACGCATAGCTTGCCTCCTCCAAGTGTACTCCAAGTTGATCCTTGGAGATCGAGATTTGTAGAAAACCTAGATTCCTAAACAGATTAGCCTTCAAACTTAGGTTACCAGTCCACCGTCCACTGGAATTACTGCTCCGTTGATAAATGAACTAGTGTCTGATGCGAGAAAGAGGTAAGCTAAAGCAACATCACGTGCGGTGCCTAATCGCCCTAGTGGGGTTTTATCTTTCATGAGTTGGAGCACTTTCTCTGGAACCTTGGCTGTCATATCTGTAACGATAAATCCTGGAGCAACTGCATTCGTGCGAATTCCCTTTTTGCCCAATTCTTTTGCCCAGCTTTTAGTCATACCGATGACTCCCGCTTTAGTGGCTGAATAATTTGTTTGACCAACATTACCGTACACCCCCACGACTGAAGAGGCGTTGGCTATAGATCCGCTACCTTGTTGAATCATAATAGGAACGACCGCCTGTGTACAGTTAAATACTCCCGTAAGGTTAACGCCGATGACCGCATTCCATTGCTCGATGCTTAATTTCGTTAACAACCCGTCCTGAGTGATGCCGGCATTGTTAATCAGAACATCGATACGACCGAAGCTTTCCATTGCACGACCAACCATTTCTCGGACTTGTGCTTGATCTGTGACATTGACGGAGCAGAAGATCGCTTCGCCACCACTAGTAGTTATTTCCTCTACCACGTCTTTTCCAGCTTGGGGATCAAAATCGACGACGACAACTTTCGCTCCTTTCTGAGCAAAAAGAAGTGCCGTTTCTCGCCCAATTCCTTTCCCAGCACCTGTAATAACAGCAACCTTGTCTTTTAATTCCACTAATATCTCCTCCTCGATTCGGATGTTATTAAATATTAAAAGTGATATACTTCGACTGAATTCGCTGCATCCTTCATAACTTCAACGAGTTCTTCCCTTTTCGTTCCACTGACGCAAACATTATGAAAGCCCATTTCCTTAAGGGTTTTTACATCACTCGGTGGTATAACTCCACCAATTACAAAGGCCATGCTTTTATCAAGCCCTTTTTGTTTTGCCAATTCTAACAGGCGTTTACCCGTACGCAGATGGGCTCCCGACAGTGAGCTGACCCCGATTATTTTAACGTCTTCCTCTGTCGCTGCTTTGATCGCATTTTCCGCAGTGGTATTACCCATGTAGACTACTTCCATACCTTCTTCTTTCAAAAAACTACTCACTAAAATTATGCCACGGTTATGAGTCTCTGGCCCTAGGCAACACATTAATACTTTAATTATTTTATCTTCCATGTTGTCCTCCCCTTTCAACTAAAACAAACTGGGCTTTTTCCACAGACCAAAAACATTTTTGAATACTTTCCATTGTTCCCCGACCGTACAACCAGCTCTGGCACAATTAACCGTGTATTCCATGATGTTCTTGCCATCTTTACAGGCAGCTCTTAATTCCTCAAGGGCCTGCTCAACCTTTGCATTGTCCCTATTCTGCCTGTGTTCATGCAGACTTTTTAGTTGTCTTGCTTCACATTCTTCTGGATAGCGGAAGGATTCAAAATCTTCTCCTTCACCACTCTTTTGGTAGTTATGACCCACAATCTTAATTTCACCTTTTTCAATTCTCGTTTGTTCTTTATACATGTAATTAAATATTTTCCTAGATAGATAGCCGTTGGCTATTGCTTCAACATAACCACCCTGCTGTTCTATCTCTGTAATTTCAGCTAAGATTCTCTCTTCCATCTCATTCGTCAAAGCTTCCACATAGTAAGACCCACCTAATGGGTCAACTACGGAGGTAATTCCTGTTTCATGTTCAATAATTTGTTGTGTACGCAAGGAAATTAAGGATGCTTTCTCGGAAGGAACCGATATAGCCTCATCAAAAGAATCCACATGTAAAGATTGTACTCCGCCCAGAACAGCAGCAAGCGCCTCATAAGATGACCTGATAATGTTGTTATACGGTTCCTCTCTGACCAGGCTTATGCCGGAGGTCTGCAAATGGCATCTCATCCACGTTGAACGGTCCTTCTTAGCCTTGTACTTGTATTTTAGGATTCTGTACCAAAGTCTTCTCATGGCCCGAAGTCTGCTTACCTCCTCAAAGAAGTCCATACCGCCCGACCAGAAAAAGGCTAATCTTTCTGCCACCCAATCCACTTCGTATCCGCGGCGCAACATCTCGTCCATAATAGCCATACCGTGAGCGGCGGCAACTGCCATCTCAGTTACACCTGAGGTACCAAATTCCCGAAAATTATAGCCGTTAATAGTAATGAAATTCCAATTTGGCACATTCTTCCGGATGAATTCGATATTGTCACACTCAATCCGGAAACAATCCTTAGGCGGAATATATTCGGATGAATTGCGAACAAGTTCTTCAAGAGTCATATCATTTTGTATACTACCCTTTAGTTGTTCCCAGGGAATACCTCTTTGTTCAGCCATAACTAAATACATAGGAAACAGGCAGGCAGAATTTGATGGGTAGTGGGTTACTATTGAGGAGGTTTCTTTGGCTATATCAATGCCTTCATACAGCAGTTCCCAGTCTTTGACATGGTTTACACTAACCCCGCAGGAACCAACTGAACCTGTGGCCATGGGGTCATCACAATCATACATTTGAATAGTAGGCATATCAAAAAGAAGGTTGATACCTGTGGCTCCATGATCCAATAAATACTTTATTCTTGTATTAGTATCTTCAGGGCCCCCAAAGCCGACAAGTTGACGCTGAGTAAAGGTCCTGCCGCGGTACATATTGCTATGAATTCCCCTGGTAAACGGTTCTTCACCAGGATTACCTAATTGTTCCTCATAATTATTATTTGCGACACTCAAGGGAGTGTATACCATTTCTCGCGGGATCTCGGAACCGAGAACCGTTAAAGGTACTGCATCCCAATTTTTCAGAACATCCGATTTTACGACATTTTTTTTCCAACTATCTAAACCTTCTTGAATTTTTTTCAAAAAGGTTGGGTTGTAAATTTGACTCTTTCCTGAATCTTTCAAGTTATCATTGAGTATTTCTGCCGTTGTTTTCATTTGCTCATTTGACATTTACTTAATCTCCTTCCACTAGTTGCAGTTTAAGATTATTTCCACAATTTGATTGGCTGCTTTATAGGGATTTATGCCACCCTCTCGAACAGTTGGTAAAATATTTTTTATTTCTTCTACCTCCCCGATGCATTTGTTCACATATTTTTTTAGAATTTCTTGCATTGCATAGTGACAAGTGTGCTCCCTGCGCTGCTGCGTCTGTATTTCTCTCAGCCCGGATTGGGCTAAATAATTTTTGTGCTTTTGAACAGCCAGGTATAATTCCATGATACCCTTATCATTTAGCGCCTCCGTCAAGACGATTTCTGGTGTCCAGTCACTGTCTTTTCTTAAATACAACATCATTTGCAGGTTATCGATTACATCTTGCGCACCATTGATGTCGGCTTTATTAACCACAAAGACATCTGCAATTTCTAATATTCCGGCTTTTAAGGCTTGTATTTGGTCCCCTAATCCCGGAACAGAAACAACTATTTTTGTGTCAGCATATTCAATTATCTCCGCTTCCATTTGGCCAACACCGACTGTTTCGATGATAATGACATCTTGTCCGAAAGCGTCCATAATCTTTATGATTTCACTTGCCCGGGGAGCTAAACCGCCAAGGGCACCGCGGGTGGCTAAACTCCGCAAGTACACACCGTCGTCTCTATACGCCCACTCCATTCGCACTCTATCGCCAAGGAATGCTCCTCCGTTAAAAATGCTGCTGGGGTCTATACATAGAACACCCACACTATGACCTTCACTACGAAAAGTGCGGATCAACTTGTCAATGAGTGTACTTTTACCTGCTCCCGGAGGACCTGTGACTCCTAGTACGTGAGCTTTAGCTGTCAGAGGATAGATAGCCTCCATAATATCAAGCATTAGAGGACTATTATTCTCAACCAGCGTTATCAACTTACTTAGAGCCAACCGATCTTTCTGCCTAAATCTTTTGATTAACATTTCCATATTCAGCATCATCTCCATTGGTACTACTCAAAACTCAAAATTCGCTGATGGCCTAGTGTTCAGACCACCCATGCAATGGAAATACTCCATGTGAAAGTGCTAAAGGTTGCGTAACCAAAGGGCCGGAATCAATTCATTCCATGACCTCTCGATCGACCCTGAGGCTAATACTTCATAAATATTCCCTCAGGGTCGACCAAGGTTCTCAAAACTTCCAGTTCCTTTACCTCAGGAGGTTCATACGCCTTGGCTCGGGATATATCTACATCAAAGCCAGTGTTCTCTTTAATGTGTTGTGGTTTTACCCCTAGGTCAGAAAAATAATATTCGGCATACATCTCGTGTGTATCTTGGTCAAATTTCATAATCCCCATGGTTGAGACAACTGCAAAAGGCCCTCCCCACATGCCTAATTTTGAACGCTCAACCATTTCCCCGGTTCGGTGATCCCTACATTTCCACCCAGGGCTGGTGATGTAGTCCACCCTATCTACAAAACGTTGTTTTTCATGAGCCATAGTAATGATTGTTCTCTGTGCCATTACTGCAATATCGCAAGCACCGCCGGATCCTTCGAAACGTTTTTTGGGACTCAGATATGGCCCAATGCAGGTGGAATTAAGATTGCCAAATTTGTCAACTTGGGCTCCCCCAAGAAAACCAGTATCCACCCTTCGGCTTTGTAGCAGTTGACCCATTATTTCCATTGATGAAGGTGTCCATGTGGTTTGATATATACCACGAGGGTCTGCTACACAAAAAGGAAGGGAAAATGGTTTGCTGTCAAAGGCCACTGCCTCCATAACGATGATGATTTCCGGGGCGTGGGTGTGTTTAGCTAAAATAGCCCCAACCAGAGGTAAACCTGTTCCTACTAAGGCTACTTCCCCGTTTTTAAGCAGTCTGCTGGCAGCAACTACCATCATCTCCAAGTGGCTGTATGAACCTGAAGGGACTAACTGAGCTCCATTCTTTGGCTTGGTCAAAGTAGCCATTACTACATCTCCCCCTCGAGTTTGTCAAGACGACGGCGTATATTTAGATTGTACCCAAGACCCGGGTCAGCTCGTAAAGCCGTTAAACGCTTCAACCCAACTTTAGCTATATAGTTATCGAAGTTACCGGGTTCAAGTACCCACTCTCGTAGCCAGGCCTGAAAACTCTCTTCATTTTTGGAAGCCGCGGTGTAGTGTTTAAACCAGTATGGATCGTTATCATAGCAACCGCATACTGCAGTAGGGTGAGCACCGTAAGGTAACTCCACTATCCCATGTACCAAATAACCAGGGATTGTGTTCGCCTCCGGCATATTGCGCAGACTATCTTCTGAAACAACCCTCTCGGCTGTGACAATGGTTAATTTCGAGGCCATAGCAGCATAGTAATCCAGAAAAGCCCCCCCTTTTATCCGAACTGTGCCTTGGTCTCCAACCTCCTGGGCATGAATAAGACATACGTCAGGGCGTAGCGCCGGCACCAAGGTTACTTCATGTCCCTCCCAAAAAGGGTCTTTAATAAATGCCACCTTGCTTTTCGGCAATCTAGGATCCTTTCCTCTTAATTCCTTTACGGGATCTAAGTCGGGATTGATTAAGTCTGATCCTTTAAGTGAAAATGTAGGCATAAACGGCAGCCCCATGGCGCCTGCAAGTATCCGCAACGAACCAGTCTGTACTGTCCAATCGTCGTGATGATATCCCGTAACCTCCGGACCCTCTTCAACCTTTCGCCGAAAGCAATACGGATGTCCGAACACTTCATGTCCGATATAATTGCACTCGGTAAGATTCACACATCCTGCCCCGATTAACAGATCAATTTCCGGTCCGCCAGGCTGGGAAACCAGTGCCAAATTCTTGCGGCCCTGCCGTATGAGTTCGTACACAAGACCCATTGGTTTGCGAACTACCGTCCATCCCCCCGTGAACAAAGAACACCCATCTTTAATTAAGCTTACTGCTTCTGTGAGCGACATTAATTTTGAATTTGACATTTAAATCACCTCTAATGGAAGTCCTCAGTTTTAACCCTGGACTTCAAATAAGCAACGTTCAACTGGCGTAATTAAGTGGTAACCGTTAGGGGTAATGAACACATCGTCTTCGATCACTATTCCTCCGAATTGTGGAATTATTAGTTTAGGCTCAATGGCTAAGGCCATTCCCTCAACAAGGGTTACATTGCATTTGTCGTCCAAAGTAGGAGGCTCATCAAGCTCTAAGCCTATTCCATGTCCGATGTAACGCCCTTTCATTTTTCCATAGCCCTGAAAGTACTCGAATTGGCCCAGTCTTTTAGCCTCGGCTGCAGCTGTTGAATAGAGCTCTTTGCCCATCACTCCAGGTTTGATTTTATCCAGAACTACCTGCTGAATGCCCAATACATGATTAAAAACTTCTAACTGTTGGCTGGTAGCTTTTCCAACAACATACGTCCTGGCAATGTCGGCCTGATAGCCGTTTAAATTAATGCCCATATCAACAACTAGCAGGTCCCCAGTGATAACTTTCGTATGCGAAGCCCCCCACGGTAGTGCATTGCTCAGACCTACACCAGTGATGGTCATGGCATGACCAGAGATCCTCCACATGTTCGTGGTACTGACCACAAGTCCCTCAGGGGGAAGGCTAGCATCCCATCTACGGTTTCGGATGATGGACTCACCCCCAGCCCGCCTTACCGATTCCAGAACTTTGGCCGAAATTTGAATTTCGGTAACTCCTGGCCTAAGAAACTCAAGTACTGCGTTATGTGCATGGCGAAACAGATCTGCTGCCCCAATAATGTCTTCCATTTCTCGGCATTCCTTAACCATGCGCTGTTCCAAGACTAGGGGTGATATGTCCACTACTTCACTATTTGGAAAAGAAGCTAACATTTTCTTGTAAATACTCGCTGGAATTACGTCCTCAGTTAAACCAATCTTGGCATAGGCTATTCCGTTTGCCTCAACAACCGCAGCTATTTCTGCTGATCCGGCCCCCTCGACAAGCTGGCCATAGGGCAACCGTGTTTCCTTAAGCACAAAATCCCAAGCGCGTCTTACGAATAGCAGCGGCTCACCTACTGCAGGTATGAGCAGGTTGCACGGCTGGGCAGTTCCGGCGTAATAATAGAGGTCCCTGGGCTGCATAATGATTGCCAGATCAATTGCCCCAGCCTGCAGTTTTTTTTGCAGAATTCTTATCCTGTACACTGGCTCATCCACCTTTCAAGCGGTTTAAGCGAAACGGGATAAAATAGTCTCTGCCCCGTTCTAAGAGGATCAATCCAGTAAGGCATTCGGCAAGAACAGTACAATTTGCGGTACATAGGTTACCAGAAACAAAACCAAAATGGCTGCTATTAAAAAGGGTAGCAGGGGCCTGATAATCTCATAAACGTTTAGCTCACCGATTTTGCTGGCCATTAACAAGTTAAGGGCCATAGGCGGAGTGATCATGCCTACACCCAGATTCAAGGTCTGGAGTACCCCAAAATGAATAGGGTCGATTCCCAGAGCTCTTATCAAAGGCAGAAAGATTGGGGTTGTAATTACTATAGCAGTTATTGTTTCCATGAAAGTTCCTAGTATCAGATAAATGATATTGAGAATAAACAGGACAATATAGGGGTTTTGGGTGATACCCGTGACAAATTCGGAAAGTCTTGCTGGTACCTGCTCTGTGGTAATAATCCAGCCGAATACCCCCGCAAAGCCGATGATAATCAGAATTACAGAACTGGTGAGCGCAGATCCCCCTAAAAGGTTCATAAGTTTCTTAGGGGTAAAACCCCGGTAGTAAATAACGCCAGCCAGCAAAGCGTATACAACGGCCACCGCTCCAGCCTCTGTCGGGGTAAATGCTCCACTGTATATGCCTCCTAAGATGATAACTGGCATAATTAAGGCCGGAATTGCTTGTTTGCTTACTGTTGCGGCAGAGACTTTTGTTTGGGCTGCAGCCTGAGCGTCCGAACGTTCCGTCATATAGCGGGGGGCCATAAATCTGTTGACAATCATAAAGGAAATTCCCATAATTATTCCTGGACCCACTCCACCCAAGAACAGCCTAGCTATGGAAACTTCAGCATTGATCCCGTATACTATTAGAGGTATGCTGGGAGGAATCAGAACGCCTAGAAACCCTGACGCTGCTGCAAGAGCTACGGCATATTTCTTGTTGTAACCACGAGATTCCATTTCGGGGATCATTATCCCGCCAATAGCAGCAACAGTAGCCGCTGATGATCCCGAGATGGCGCCAAAGAACATGCAAGCCAAAACCGTCACATGCCCCAGACCTCCTTTAACCTTACCCATAAATAGCTCGGCAAAATTCACCAACCCACGGGAAATCCCGCTGTCTTTCATTAAATCTCCGGCCAAAATGAAGAAGGGTATGGCCATCAGCGGGAAGGAGTCGATGGATCCAAAAGTTCTAGATAATAGCAAGGTCAAAGAGGATGTTCCCATCTCCAAGATAAAAAAGCCCAGAGATGCCAAGCCAAAGCTAAAAGCAATTGGCAGACCCAGAAAGACCAGAACGAGAAATACTATGATTACTAACACAGCAATACTCATTGTTCTTCCTCCTTGAAGTCTTTCTCAGTTCTGCCAGTCACTAAATTGATAAGTTGATGCCCAGCCTGAATACTCATCAACAGAGTACCTACTACCATAGCGAGGGTTACAGTGGCCATTGGCACCTGCATCGCCGGGCTAAGCTGCCCAACATCAATTTGATCGAGGGTAAACTGCGAGCTAACCATAAATAACACTAGACTCAATGTCATAATCAAACCCATTAAAATTGCATTGAGAACCCTTTGCTTGCCCGGAGACAGTATGAGTTCCATAATATCCACGCCCAGATTAGCCTTTTTTGCGACTCCCAAGGCTGCGCCAATCATTACCATCCAGATCATTAGATAGCGGGTTAACTCTTCGATCCATGGCAAGGGAAACTCGAATACGTAGCGGCTGAGAACCTGGGTGAAAGCCAGTAGTGACATAGCCAGAATCAGGATACCGATGACAACGTTTTCGACATTACTTAAAATCCTCATTTTCTCACTTCCTGTACTGGAGCATTTCGTCTACTAAGGATTTGCCAATGGAATCGGCCAGTTTGTCATAGGTTGCCTGAGCGCTATCCTGAAACTCCTTTAGAGCTTGGGGAGACAATTCGTTCACCTGAACACCTGCTTTTTTCATGGTTTCCAGCCATTCCGAAGCCTTTTGCCGACTGTACCTACGCTGTTCCCGGCCTACCTCTAACGCAATCTTTTTCATTGTTTGCTGAACGTCAGAGGGGAGTTGCTGCCAGGTTTTGTCACTAACCACTAGCGCTAAGGGACAATAGATATGCTTGCTAATGGTATAGTATTTAGTAGCCTCGTACAGGCGCGAACCATATGTTAATACAACACCATTGTCCTGGCCATCGACGGTTTTCTGTTGCAAAGCGGTAAACAACTCACTGAACGCCATTGGGGTTGGGATGCTGCCGAGCCGTTGGAACCAGTCCATCGAAGGCTTGTTTTCTACTATCCTCATTTTTAGACCCTTCATATCGGCTACCTTCGTAATGGGAAGTTTGTTATCCGAGATATTTCGCCAGTCATTTTCCCAAAAACCGATAGGAACAATCCGCTTTTTCGAAGCAGCCGCGGCGATCTTGTCTGCCACGGGACCTTCAAGAATTTGATCTACCTTGGCATTGTCGGCAGGAAAGGCGTAGGGTAGATCCCACACTTGGAATTCGGGTACAAAGTTGCCCATGGCAATAGTACTAATTAAGCCCATTTCCATGGTGTTTTGCTGAATAGCCTCAGTCATTTCACGATCTGCCCCTAACTGGCTGGCAGGATAGGTTTTGATTTTTACCATACCGTTAGTTTCTTTTTCCACTCTCTGGGCAAATGCTAAGGCGTACTTCTCCCAGGGATGTTCTGGATCAGCAGGTCCCACATGGCCTAGTTTAAGGGTGAAGGTTTGATTGGTTCCGCCTGTTGAGCTAGTCGGCTTTGAACTAGTACAACCAGTTATCAGCGTAACAAAGATTACAAAACACAACGAAGCGAATAACACTATTTCCTTTTTGGATGTTTTCATTTTCCATTCCTCCTAATTATAGATTGGAAAAAAATAAGGTGCTTTTACTTTCCTCCTTCCCGCAAGCCTGTGTCATCCATAATAGTAATGCAATAGTTGTGCCATGTTTTAATATAGGCCCGGGGCGTGATATCACTCTAATACATTCGATCAGCGATACAAAAATGAATCGCAGCAAAGATGATTGAATATTCAAACATCCTTGCTGCGATTGGAGAATAGACAATGAATCAGGCGATGCATAAATGTATCGCCTGATTCATTTATGCATCGTTCGCCAGGCCTTCCTCAGCATAAAACCCAAATCTCTGTAGTTTTCTAACTACCGCTACTGAAGTCATACCCAAATCGCTGTAGTTTTCTAACTACTGATGGCTGACTAATTCCCAACTGCCTTGCCGCCACCCTAGTACTTTTACACTTTCTGTAAGTTGATATCACTAGGTCCCTTTCCACTTCCTCTAGAGCTATTCTCAAGCTTCTTTGATCAATCCGGAAGCTTTCACCCTGGGCATTGTCAGTCAAAAAACCGTGGTCTAGTGAATCCCCAGCGCTTAAAACCACCATTCGTTCGATAGCATTTTCAAGTTCGCGTACATTTCCAGGCCAGTCGTGGTTCACCAGTCGTGATATAGTTTCTGGAGAAATTCTCTGCTGAAATTGATACTTTTTATTAAACCTATCTAAAAAGTACATTATTAAGGTAGGAATTTCCTCTCTTCTCTCGCGAAGCGGAGGTACAACAATCTGGATTACATTTAATCGGTAGAACAAATCCTCACGGAAAAGGCCCTCCGAAATCATCTTGGGGAGATGCTTATTGGTTGCAGCAATAATCCGGGCGTCCATGGTAATCAGTTTATTGCCGCCTACTCTATAAAAAGAACGTTCTTGTATGACCCTTAAGAGTTTAACCTGAAGATCTGAAGGCATTTCAGCAATTTCATCCAGGAAAATTGTACCTCCCTTTGCCGTTTCAAATAAACCCGGTTTCCCAGAACGTTTGGCTCCACTGAAGGCTCCTTCGTCATATCCAAATAGTTCGGATTCCAATAATGTTACTGGAATAGCACCACAGTTAATTGCAACAAACGGTCCATCGTTACGTAAACTTGCCCGATGTATGAATTTAGTCACTAATTCCTTACCCGTTCCGGACTCACCAGTGACTAAGATATTCGTATCAACATGGGCTACTTTACGACACAAGTCTACTACTCGCCGCATAGCTAGTCCCTCGGAGATAAAGTCAATCTCAGTTTCCCGAGCTCTCAGTTCAGCCAGTTCAGCCAGGTACCGATCACTGAGTTCCCTAAAGGTTTGAACTTGTTCCTTGAGCATATTGAGTTCTGTTAAATCTCTAATGGTGGCTACAACGCGAATCAACTGTCCCTGGTCATCGAAAATTGGTTGACCTGTAAGAAGCACATCCCGTCCGCGAAGCTGAAGATAAAGGTTCTCCTGTCTATGACTTTGTAATACGTGCAGTGTAACGGCATCCGGAAGAATTCCACTAAGCTTTAATTCATTTACGCTTTTGCCCAAAAACGCCTTTGCCTTGACACCTACAATTTGTTCGTACGCCCGATTAATATGCAGCAGTATACCATTTCCGTCGGAAACCACAAGGCCATCTGCACTTAACTCCACAATGTTGTTTAGTTCTATGTTTAACTCCTCAATTAAGTTAAGTTTATGAGAAGTGGCTTCTGCTACTGAGATATCCTGTAGAATCGCACCGGCACCAATAACATTCCCCTCAAACTTGATTGGAAAGCGACTGGTGGCTAGAAGCTTATCACCAATACAAATCTTGCCATTAAGTTCCTCTTCCCCGGAGCTGCTAACTTGAGGAAGGCGGGTATTTGGAATTACATCTTGAATGTGAGCTCCACTGACTAAATCCAAGGAAATTCCTGTTAGATCTGAAGCAGCAGGGTTAAATACAGTAATTCTGTGCAGTAAATCAACACCTACAACCGCACAGGGTAAAAAATCAATAATCGTATGTAGGAGGACATTTGTCCGCTTGTAAAAATTATTTAAGGCCTTTTCTCCGTGTACAAGACCAATAGGACAATTATTTTCGTCGACAACAAGGAACCGTTGTACAGAAATTAGTTTGTATTCGTCGATAAGGTCGGTTAAACGACATATTATTATAGGTTCGGGCTGAAATTCTGCTAGCGAGGAGTGCCATGTAACGGTTTTCCCTTGGACTAGAGTCAATAATTGCCAAACAGTGATAATTCCGTCAGCTTGTCCGTTTTGATTTAATACAACCACAACTTCAGTATCGGCTAATTTCATTTTACTAATCGCACCTTCGATAGTCTCGAATCTATCCACGGTACAAATGGGATTAAGTACAAGGTCATTTACAATTAGTCGGTTAAAACTTAGGACCATTAACTGACCCCCCCGTTTAACTAGATTAATTAATCAACTTCATACTTCATACTTCGGCATTGTTTTCTTAAACCCTTGTCTTTACTTACAAAAAGGGATATTATTTGCCGATAATTGAAAAGTTAATACTGTAGTGAATTGAAAAGGTAACTTCCACTTTGTAGAGTATATTTCCACCGAAGCAAACATTAGTGCGATAACTTTGGTAGAAATTATTTACACCTATCGAATTAACGATGGATTTGTTATAATTAGACGGACAACAAGCAGCATTTACTTGTTTTGGGGTACACAAAGCTAGGGAGTGGAGTGAAAAATAACCGTTTTTTTGTAAAAGTAAATTCCACCCCTTTCGAGTGTTCAATAGTGGCTAAATACTAATTATTCATTCGGACTGTGGATAGTGCCGATGTGGACAACCCTGCGCGTAATCGCTTCAGGTTGACCACGGCTTCGGTAAGCAGTTTTGTCAAGAAAAAACAATAAAAGCGAATGTACTGCCTTAGTCTAAACACATAAAAAATTCGAATGCAAAGTTAATAACCTTCCATTCGATGCCTATATAATCCCAACTGGCTTGAGCAAAAGAGGGCCCAAATATATTGCCCGATCTCCTCAATGAAGATAAGATTAAAAAATTCCTTGAAACTTGTGACAGGATAACGCCAAAAAAAGAGGATCCCGGCAAACCTTTGGTTTTGTCTGCATATTTTCGCTTTTTGTATTGCTGTGGCGCCAGAACGAGCGAAGCAAGACTGCTTAAGACAGATGATGTAAATCTCGTTCAAGGCTATACGGACATCATAGATACCAAAGGAGGCAAATTCACGTGCTTTCAACAAACTATGGTGTGATGCTGGGCTTCCGGCAAAATGCAAGCCTAAACCAAGAACATATCATTTCAGTTATCCAAACAAAAATAAAATCCAAACCTTTCAGAAAAAAGCCGCGTAATTAAGCCGCTTTCTTCGAAAATGGTTTGGATTTTTTCTTTACCGCTTGATTGGTTTCACGCCACCGAAATTAGCTAGTGAGGCTTTGCTTTGATGTCTAACGCCTCATTTTACTACTGTCAGGCATCAAAGAGGGTTAGTTTCTATACGATACTCTAAAAATATTCCATACAAAAATAATGCCTGTAACTTAGTTTACAACCTAAGTTACAGGCTAAATAATTTCTACAAGCATACGCTTTGCGAGCGGCTTTCTATTTTCTTTCTAATGGTATCCACCAGACTCTGATCAAATCCAATTTGTCCGGATGAAAGTAACTCTCCATCACAAATAACAGCTGGTGTCCGATAGAGAAAAATTGTTTTAAGTGCTTGGGTAAAGGGGATCTTGTTACTAAACGTCTCTTTGATTAATTTGGGAATCAAATAAAGGGGGTTCCTGGGAT
>JUEG02000434.1_pt1 | contig 15604 bp, 14 predicted proteins | sample 432341 | NCBI WGS metagenome assembly JUEG02 (sample SAMN02953476, study PRJNA257561) | rock porewater metagenome | biome: terrestrial; feature: Opalinus Clay rock; material: porewater; isolation source: Opalinus Clay rock BIC-A1 borehole | place: Switzerland: Mt Terri URL, St-Ursanne ...
AGTTTAAGCTCTTCTTGGCTGGCGTGACCAGAAACGTGCATTCCAGAGATGGATTCATAGATGACTTTAGCGCCTAACTTGAAGAGTTGATCAATATTTCTTGAGACTGCCTTTTCATTTCCAGGAATGGGAGAAGCGGAAAGAATAACAGTATCGCCTGGATAAATGGAAATCTGACGATGACTATGCATCGCCATGCGGGTAAGAGCTGCCATAGGTTCGCCTTGGCTACCAGTCGTAAGGATGCATACTTGATTGCCCGGTAAGCGCATGGCCTCGTCAACGTCAACGAGAGTGCCGTCCGGGATATCGAGGTACCCAAGCTCAGAGGCTATATTAACAACATTGATCATGCTACGTCCGACTGTAGCCACCTTGCGATGGTATTTGGAGGCAGAGGAGATTGCTTGCTGAAGCCGGTTGACATTGGATGCAAAACTAGCGAAAATAACTCGACCCTCGGATTCCGCAAAGGCGTTGTCGATATTTTCTCCGACCAGTCGCTCGGACTTTGTAAAGCCTGTACGTTCTACATTCGTACTGTCTGACATAAGGCATAGAACACCCTCGTCGCCTAGCTCTGAAAACTTGTGTAAGTCAAGAACCCCCCCACTAACCGGAGTATGATCCAGTTTGAAATCTCCAGTGTGAACGATAGTTCCTAGAGGGGAATGAATTGCTAAACCGACAGCACCAGGTATGCTATGGCACACATTGATAAAGTCTATGTTGAACGAACCCAGGCTTATAGTATCTCCTGGCTGGATTACTTGTGTGGTTACTTGTCCCAATTTCGCTTCAGTTAGTTTATATTGAACTAGACCGATTGCTAAGCGTGTGCCGTAAATAGGAACGTTAAAATGCCTTAACAAATAGGGTAGTCCGCCAATATGATCTTCATGACCATGAGTAATCAGAATTCCTAAGATCAGATCTTTGTTTTCCATAAGGTAAGTGTAATCTGGGATAACGAGATCGACGCCCAACATATCATCGTCAGGGAAAGCTAGACCTGCATCAATCAGCAAAATTTGATCATTATAGCGGATGGCCGTTGTATTTTTTCCGATTTCTCCTAGTCCACCGAGGGGGATAATTTGCAGTTTGTTTTCTTTAGTCAAGTGAATACTACCTCCTGTTTTAAAATTAGCTTTATGGTCAACTCAAGTTATTTCGGGGTCATAATAATAGGGGACAGCCACACACTTAACAAGCAGGTGTAAGACACCAGTCTTATTAAGTGCTACTTATCCCCTGTTAAATCCTTTTAATTTGTCGTCCTTCATATAAACGATTAAAGAAATAACCCATTATGTAGTCTAGTCTTTACTAAAACCATTACAAGAATACATAAAAATAACGCCCAAGGTATTTAAGGCATCCTAAAGGAGTATCATGTCCGCACAAAGCAATTGATATCTTACTATAACTTATCAGTATAACCATTGCAAGGTATTCAACATTTAGTTAATATTGTTAGGCATACATAATTTGCCAACTGAGTCATCCTTAAAGAGGGCTTTTCCGAAGTGGAGCCGGGGGTACGGTACCACTATTGATCTTCATAATATTTCTACCATGTTGTACTAGCTAATTATTGACTTTATACAGGGGTGAGGCGCTGCCCTACTGTAAAGATAGTTAAGAAAGTTTATACTAATAAATAAAAAGGAATGAGGTAGAGATAGTGAAAAGATTAGCGTTATTTCTAGTAATAGTACTAACCATTGCTCTTTCTGTTGGATGTAATAAGACTGCGGTAAGTGATGTTAAGAATCAGTCAGAGGATGAGGTAGTAAATCAAGTAAATACAGAAACAAAAATAGAGACTGCAGATTTTGAAAAGTACAAAGGTATTTGGAAACTAAAGGTGGCAGGAGATGAAGAGATTTATCTGATGACATCTTTAGAAGAGTACTTTGGATCAACCGGAATAGATATTGCAGAAATAAATAATGGTGAAGTAAAAGGCAGTATTTATTCAGTTGGGGGTGCGCCTAGTTATCGTCAAGCAGAAGTTGCTTTTGCTGGCAAAATAGAAGACGGAAAACTAAAGGCATCTTATAAAGATGAAGGCTGGGAGTATACCGGGAACATAGAATTGAATTTTGGTAATGGAATGATTGTAGCCGACATTACAAGAAATAAGGTAGAAACTTATCCGATGTGGGGAATACCTGAAGGGAAATTCAAGTTTATAAAACCAATTAATACAGAAAAAGGCAATATATCGGACCAAGAAAAGAAAACCCTCCAAAAGTTTTTAATGCCAACTGCTAAAGATAGAATCAAACAATTTGGTGAGGGCAGCTTAACGGACGAGATGATCATAAATTTTGTGGGTTATAATCTGGCGTTAGGGTTGCTGGATACAAGTGAATTTGGGGATAAACTAAAAGAAAATGCTGATATAGTATTTGACGAGTCCGTAATTGATGATGTAGCGAAGAAATACTTTGGCGTAGAAGTTAAACAGCATAAGACCTTTGATATTACGAAGTATAAAGACGGAAAGTATACCCTGCCAGCTTTAGGCGGAGTATCAGAATATCCCCGAGTTCAGGTATTATTGAAAGATACTAACAACGAGGGCGTTTATTATGCAATTGTTGATTATATGATGGAATATCCAGAAGAGGGAGAAAAGCTTGAATACCAGCGTCTTTTTAAACTGCAAAAGAATAATGCCTACACCATTAAAGCAATAAAAGAAATAGAAGATCCCATAAACCTTTAATTGCTGAACTAAACTACGATACTTTAAGTATTAGACGGGTAATTGTCGTAATTGAAAGGCGCTGCCCTGCTGTTAAGCTAGTTAAGAAAGTTACGCTAAGAATGTAAACGAGAGTTATAATAAGATCATGCAACTAACAGAAACACCACTAAGGACATCCTTTTATGGATGTCGATAATATCTTGATTCAGCGAAGTTTTTATATGGCATGGAGATGTAGTGAAAATCCCCTGAAAGGCAATTCATGAATTGCCCCTACATAGATATGCGTTGCCCTAACGGATAGACAAGAATTGTCACTACGGATAAACATCACAGTATTTACCAACTGAGGACATCCATTTATGGATGTCTTTTTTTGTTGGGCACGCATATAAATGTACTACACTGTGGACGAAGGAGGGCTCTGCGTGCAAGAATATATACGCAAAAGGGTGCTCGATATTGGAACATACATATTAGAATCGAGTGCAACGGTGAGACAAACGGCTGATGTGTTTGGTGTGTCAAAAAGCACGGTTCATAAAGATGTGACAGAACGGTTGCCCTTAGTCAATGAGAAGCTATCCATGGAAGTAAAGCATATTCTTGAAACGAACAAGGCAGAACGACATATTAGGGGAGGAGAGGCGACTCGGAAAAAGTACCAGGAGATTTAGAGTGCTTTGGTGAATTTTAGGGTTTAGTAAAATAATTAAAAAAATACAAAGGGATTAGCGATTTAATCACGAATGACATTTAGTACTAAACTATAAATAGCGAATCTCCCGAGAGGGAGATTGTGCTATTTGTTTATATATTGATTAGAGATGGACAAGCTAGTGATGAACGAAAGGGGTATCTCCACTGATGTTTGGAATTGAACTGGGAATTGATTTGGGTACAGCGAGTGTATTAGTTTATGCCAAAGGAAAAGGGATCGTGTTACATGAGCCCTCTGTAATTGCCATAGACCGCAATACAAATAAACGAATTGCCGTAGGAGAAGAAGCCCGGTTAATGATTGGTAGAACACCGGGAAATATTGTAGCCGTGCGGCCAATGCGTGATGGGGTGATCGCGGACTACCAGACAACAGAACTGATGCTAAAATATTTTCTTGAGAAAGCGGGCGCCAAACGCTGGCCTTTCTTTAGGACACGTGTCGTAGTTTGTATACCTTCAGGAGTAACGGAAGTGGAACAACGAGCGGTCAAACAGGCGGCGTACCAAGCTGGGGCTAAAGATGTGAAAGTTGTTGAAGAGCCGTATGCAGCCGCATTGGGAGCTGGACTGGACATTTCTGGTCCAACAGGAAGTATGGTTGTGGATATTGGTGGAGGAACAACAGATATTGCTGTGCTTTCGCTTTATGGTATAGTGGCAAAACGAAGCCTTCGAGTTGGTGGAGATAAATTTGATGAAGCCATTAGCCGTTATATTCGTCGTGAGCATAATCTTATGATTGGAGAACGTACTGCTGAAGAAATTAAAATTGCCATCGGTTCAGCTATACCGGAGGGTCGTCCATCCGCGGAAATCGATGTGCGTGGTCGTGATTTAATTACTGGTTTGCCTAAAACCATCAAAGTGAATTCCCAGGAGTGTTTTGTAGCACTCGAAGAATCTATCGAAGCGATAGTTGTCGGGGTAAAGGAAGTTTTGGAACGAACCCCGCCGGAATTATCCTCTGACATATTGGACAAAGGGATTGTAATGACAGGGGGAGGGGCCTTGATGTACGGCTTTGATACGCGTCTCTCCCGCGAGACCGGGTTACCAGTCAGTGTCGCCGAAGATCCAATTTCTTGCGTGGCCTTAGGTACAGGTAAGGTATTAATGGATGTTTTTAGGGCTGACAGGCGAGAATAATATTGGATTCAAAACGAGACCATATGAATTGTCCAAGGTTAATGGCCCTCCTCCAAACTGAATATCAGTTTGGAGGAGGGCTGATAGCCTTGGGCTTTTTCTTTAGGGGGACGTTCTTCCCATTCATCTAATTAGGTAGTATGTGTTAAAATAGAGGCACTAGTATTGGAAAGGGAAGGACAATCAATGAGAGTCGATATTCTGGGAATTACAGTGAATACATATTCCATGCAACAGACGGTGGAGCAGATCCGTCAAGCTGTAGAAGGTCAGAGCCAGATGCGCGTTGTTACTGCCAATCCTGAAATGATCTATGCTTCAGAACGTAACGAAAGACTGAAAAAGCTTATTAATACAGCAGATATAGTAACAGCAGATGGAATAGGAGTGGTTTGGGCTGCCCGGAAGCTAGGGAAACCTGTATTAGAAAGGGTTACAGGGATTGATTTAGTCCATGCCCTATTGCCCATTGCCCATTCAGGTAAATGGCGGATTTTCTTTCTAGGCGGAAAACCTGGTGTCGCAGAACTGGCAGCAGAGCAGGTCATTCTGAAGAATCCTGGGATAACTTTGGGTGCAATGCACGGTTACTTCAGCGTGGAAGAGGAACCTGGAGTATTAGAAAGAATTCGTAATTTCCGGCCAGATGTCTTGCTTGTGGGATTGGGTGCGCCCCGTCAGGAGTATTGGATTGCAGAGCATTTCGGATTAGCCTCAGTTAGTATTGGGGTAGGTGGAAGTTTTGATGCCTTAGCCGGGGTCGTGGTTCGCGCACCGAAACGCATCCAAGATCATCATGTGGAATGGCTTTACCGCTTGTGGAAGGAGCCTAGGCGATGGAAACGCCAGGCCGTTTTACCGCTTTTTGTAATAAAAGTACTTTGGCAGAGATTTCAGCACAAGACCCCCTGAAAGAAAGAATTTGCTCCGTATAGGAGAGTAGGAGGACGGGAAACATGCCAGAATGGGAAGACAAAGGATTGTGGCAGCGTTTGAAAGAGGACCCGGAGGCTCGTGACGCTTTCTTGGCCGAATATCAGACGTTTATTCGACATGTGGCTAGCAAGGCGTGTTTCCACTCTCTAGAATGGGGCAGAGATGAGGAATTATCGGAAGCGATGATTGCCTTTAATGAAGCGATAGATTTGTATGTTCTGGATAAAGGTGTCCCATTTTTAGCCTATGCGCGTGTATTGATGAAGCGTCGACTGATCGATTATTATCGCAGGCATCGTTCGAAGCAAGCCCTGTCCCTCGACCAAGAGGACATCGGACGAAGGTTCGATACATATCTTGGCATAGATGAGTATAGGGAGCAGGAGCAAAACCGTGAAAGGGCAGCGGAAATTCAACAGTTTTCTATAGCCTTGGCTTCGTTTCAGCTTACTTTTCAAAACTTGGTGGAGGTTTCTCCAAAGCATAGGGATTCCCGCGAGACATTACTCTTTGCAGCCCGAGAATTGGCCTTCGACTTAGAGTTATGGCCCCAAGTCGAACGCAATGGGAAAGTCCCTATGCAAGCATTAGCTTTGAGAACTCAAATACACCCAAAGGTCTTAGAACGTGGAAGAAAGTATATCTTAGCGGTCGCCTTACTGATGGCGAACCAACATGACTATGTTTACTTGCGTGAATATGTGCTCACACAGGAAAGGAGGCGAAAGGATGAATAAAATGAAAGCTGTGGTGTTGGAAAAGTCCGGAACAAGTTACACAGTGCTTGATCAGGACGGCACCTTTCGCCAAGTCTATAGACGACTGGACGCTGAAGTGGGCGAAGAGATAGAAATCAGAACCGGGATCGATATATTTGGTGGCTTACGCATATGGGCCGGAGCTGCGGCAGTTTTTCTTTTGGCGTTAGCAACCTTGTTAAGCTGGACGCTATATCAAGCGCCAACAGCGGTAGCCTTGCTTTCTGTCGATATTAATCCCAGTTTGCAATTTGAAATAGATAAAAAGGGGTATTTATTAGATTTTCAAACTCAAAATGAAGATGCTAAGCGTATGCTGAGTCAAATTGACCTCAAGAGAAAGCCGATTGAAGAGGTCCTTGAGCAAATTGTTACCCTAGCATATGAACAAAAGTTTCTTAGCCCTGAGCAACTTTGGGTTGTGGTTGGATATTCTCCAATGCCCAATAAAACCGTAGAGCAAATGCCCAAGGAACTCAACGAGAATCAAATCATCTCATGGGTCACTGAGATAGGTGCGCAAAAAGGGTTGACCCCGCAGGTTGCGGTTTTCCCCCTCACTTCTCAGGAACGGGAGCTCGCGCAAAAGGGAGATCTAACTTTAGGGGAGTATGCACTTTGGCAGACAGCAGATAAGGCAGGCGTCGTGACGCAACCGGAGAAACTGAAAGATACTTCTGAACGGGTCCGATTACTAGAAAACCCGAAAGTTCAAGGACAGATCGAGGCGGAGAAGAATAAGCGTCGAAGCGTTGTGCCTCAAACGTCGGGTATTTCGAAGAAAGACTCGGGATCGATAGGAAACTCAGGTGAGGATCGCACTGGGAAACATAGCCCTAGTGAGAAACTGTTCTCTTCGATTAAGATTATAGATCCTTGGATTGATAAGAGTAGAAGTACAGATGAGGATCGCCAGCAACCTATGAATCAGAACAAAGATAAATATATGCTGAAGAATACAGATAAGAATAATGATTATCTGCGAAAATTCCAAGATAAATATCCCCACATGCAAAAGAACGAAAATAACGATAACAACGTAGATAAGCAAAGGGGAATAGAGCAGGAAAGAGATCAAGTAGATCAGAAAAAATCTTTGGATAAAGATCAAGAAGATCAGGAAAAATCTTTGGATAAAGATCAGAAAGAACAGAGAAGAGATCAAGTAGAAGATGAAGAAACAGATCAGGGTAAAGACAAAGACAAAGGCCTAGAAGATCAGGAAGATCAAAAAAGAGATCGGCAGAAATCTTTGGATACAGATAAGTATAAAGACCGATATCAAACCAAGTACAGTGAAGATAATGAAACGCAGCAGTCAAAGTATAATAAAACCCTCGTCCCTCAAATATGGACTTCAAATAATCTGAGGCGCGGCGTCGCTGATCCCTTTAGATTTTCAGAGTATGATTGGGATAAACAACAAAGAAGTTAATCAAAAAGAGAAGGTTGCCCAGCATTCAAAATCCATTGAGTGTGGGCAACCTTTTTTCTATACTTTCTATATTTAGAGTTTATTTTTGATTTCTATCGGCTAAGTAATTTTAGTTAGGAGACTTGTGTATACTTGCTCTGTTTCGCTAACCATACTAGCGATGGAGAACTCTGGCCAGCGGCTTAGAGCTGAAAGGATCAGAGACTTAGCCAAATCTGGGATGTCGATAATTTTAGAACAAGCATCACTAAACCCTGTAACGTCCCCTGGAGGAACAAGCAGTCCGTCTATCCCAGCACGAACGACTTCAGGGATCCCACCGACAGCACTGGCAACAATCGGAACTCCAGCCTGCATTGCTTCAAGAAGAACTAACCCCATCCCTTCACTAACTGAGGGTAAGACGAAGAGATCCATGGCAGGAAGCGCCTCATAGGCCTGAGGAAGATAGCCCGTTAATGTATGAGGGATAGTACTCTGTTTAAGCTCAAGCTCCAAGTCGTGACGCAGTGGACCATCCCCAATGAGTAAAAGGTGAAGGTTTGGAAATTTAGAGTACATTTGAGTTGCAGCTTTAATTAAGTCAGTTTGACCTTTGGTAGGATGGAGACGACCGATCGTTCCGATAACGAGTGCATCAGAAGGAATTCCCCACTGTAGACGGAATTGATGGCGAGAGGTAGACGGATCATTAAAGGAAATGGGAGCTTGGCCATTGTAAATAGTTTCTAGATTCCGACCCCCTCTCGAAGCAACTTCGTTAGCTAAATATTCGGAGACGGTGATAATCCCGGAAGTCAAAGGAAGGGTCAAACGATCCAGTCCTAAAGCAATACGTGCGGACCATGGGGAAAGATAATCATGAGCAAGGGAGCTATGGACTGTGGTCAGGCTGGGGATAGTTAACCATCTTGCACCAAGTCTGCCCAGGAGGTTGGCTCGGGAACCGTGAGTGTGGACAAGTTTAATCTCCTTTTGTCGAGCCCAGCGAACGATGTGGGGCAGAGGAGAAAGGTCAATGGGGAAGTGCATTGGGAAGGTTCTAGTGGGAATGTCGCTTTTGCGAACAAGTGAGGCGAAAGGTCCGTGAGTTAAGCAAACCAGATGTGGGGAGAAACGCGTCCGATCTATTCCATTAAGCAGCGTCAACACATGCTGTTCAGCGCCACCAATTTCTCCTCCGCCTATAATATGTAAAATTTCGTGCGGTTTCACAGCTTGTAACCTTCCCTTCAGCCTCTAACTTGGGTATACTGGTTGCTAGTAGGAAAAATACCTACTTATATCATAAGACAAATTGGTCCATATCTGCAAGGAGGAGTTTCAGTGCTACAAAGTCAGGAAATCCAGGAAATTATTCCTCATCGTTATCCTTTCCTTATGGTAGATCGTATCATAGAATTAGAAGAAGGAAAAAGAGCTGTGGGACTTAAGAACGTCTCCGGCAATGAACCGTTCTTTCAAGGCCATTTTCCGGGTCACCCCATTATGCCAGGAGTTTTGATAATGGAAGCACTCGCCCAAGTTGGGGCCGTGGTCATCCTGAAAATGCCAGAATATGCCGACTCTTTGGCGTTGTTTGCAGGCTTGGATGACGTCAAGTTCAAGCGGCAAGTGATTCCAGGAGATCAGCTTCGTTTGGAAGTAGAGCTACTCAAATTTAGAAAAACATTTGGTGTCGCTCAGGGTAAAGCGTATGTCGGGGAAGCATTAGTTGCAGAAGGTACCCTTAAATTCTTCCTAGAACGGAAACCAGCCCCAGTGTCCGGTTAAACATAATAACAAGTCAGCAAGAGCTAGGAGCAAACAGCACGCTTCCTAGCTCTTTTTTTATATAAAGAAAGTGAGAGGGTATCGTATGCATTTCTTTCTGACCTTATCTTTAGACGGTAGTGTCGGCTATTCTCCATTTCAGGAGAGGGAAGATCAGGATTTAAGTGTAACTAGTTATCTCTGTGCACCTCTGTCCTATGCGACCATTCAAGCAGTTCAGAAGAAGCTACTTCAGCGGAACCCTTTTGATTCCTGGATTAGAGGATTCATTCAGAAGGATCCTAAACTTCAAATCGTTAGTATTCTGAAAGAGTTTGGCTGGAATACCTCAGACTTAACCTGGAAGGAATACAGTCCTACTAAACCGATTAGACCAGGTCCTAAAGTAGAGAAAGAAAAAGAAAAAGAAAAAGAGATCAGTAACGAGGCTGACCGAGCATTTAACAGACTGACCCGGGGACGGCAACTATCCATGGGGGATCTACGACGTCTGGCCAGCCAGCTCAAAGTTAAAGAGGATTATATAAAAAAACTCGCTCATTGTAACGTGGAACAGGGGAAGGCGAAATGGGTCCCTTCAGTGATAATTAAAGACAACGGTTGGCAGTGCCAACGATGTGGGGAAAAGGATGTGGAAGAGTGGCCTAGTCAGTACGTAATGGCGGCAACCTGTCCAAGCTGTGAGAGTATTGGATCAAGCACTTCCCTAGACGTTCTATATCGAGATGAACGTTCACTTTTAAGGGGTCCTTCTGAGGTTATCTTCCAGCCACACTGGGTTTTAACAGAGGCCCAACGTATAGCAAGTGAACAAGTACTGGAATTTATCGAAAACACAGGGGAAGAAACTGCACTTCTATGGGCCGCTTGTGGCGCAGGGAAAACTGAGGTTTGTTTCCCATCTGCCGCTTGGGCTCTTACACAGGGGAAATCCGTACTTTTTGCTGCTCCTCGTCAAGATGTCATTAATGACGTTGCACCAAGGCTCCAACGAGATTTCCCTGATTATCCGTTTCAAGTATTGACAGAGACTTCTCCTGTCAAATTTCAAGATGGAGGAATGGTTCTGGCGACTACGCACCAAGTATTAAGATTTTGGCGGGCATTCGATGTGATATTTATGGACGAAATGGATGCCTTTCCATATCACGGGAACCGAGCTTTGGAGTGGGGATTGAATCACGCTCTGCGTAAAGGTGGCAAAATACTCTACTTAACAGCGACCCCTTCACCAGAAGGCTTAAAAGCGGTCAAGCAAGGCAAGACAAGACTTATCAGGCTTCCTGCGCGGCATCATCGCACCTCTTTGCCTGTGCCGATTTGGGAAAAGTCTCGTCACGTTATAGAGCCCAACGAATTGAGAAGGGAATGGGTATCGTTAATCACTTCTTTAAGAGTTCAGGGACCAGTGTTAGTGTTCGTCCCAAAGATTTCATGGATTGAACCCTGGATAAAATGCTTCCAAAGGTGCCTTCCTAGCTGGCATGTTGACGGTAGCTTTAGTGCAGACCCAGGTCGTTCCTCGAAAATCCAACGCTTGCGTCAGGGGGAGTACGATCTTTTTTTGAGTACGACGATCTTGGAGCGCGGGATCACATTACCTAGGATACAAGTAGTTGTACTTGGGGCAGATCATCCTGTATTTGATGAGCGTGCTTTAGTACAAATGGCTGGAAGAGTAGGTCGAACCATAGAAAGTCCTGAGGGAAGGGTTGTATTTATGTCTGTCCGGCTGACACCAGCTATGCGGACTGCTATTCAGTGGATTGAGGAGCAAAATTGGCTTGCGAAGGAGCTAGGGCTTATCGAGGCGTACGGGGTAACGTGAAATATTAAATTCATACTTGTTTAGAATAGCTTACTCAATTTACTAACTACTACTACTACAAACTTCAAACTTCTAATACGACTACGAACTTATGAAAAAGGAGGGAGCACTTTGAAGGGATTTTGGAAGGGCGCAGTCAAGTTCACCCAAACCTTGTGGTATGAAGAAGTTCAAGCATGTGTATTTTGTGAAAACAGAGGCGCTGTAGTCTGCCCAACTTGTACAACTGACTACCTTCATCCAGAGTTGGGGCGCTGTAGTGGATGTGGGAAGTTAATTCCTAAACAGAAAACAAGATGTCAAGATTGCATGGCTGGGCGCGGTCCAAAATACCTTGAACAGGTTACAGCCTGGGGGCATTATTCCGGTGCATTAAGGGAATATATCCAAAATGTTAAATTTGAAGCACGCCCCCGGCGGTTAACGGAGATTGCACACCCCTTTGCTAATTGGGCGATTAGGCAACTTCCTGCTGTTGACGGTGTAGTGGCTGTGCCTATGCATTCATCCCGTTTGGCGGAACGGGGCTTTAATCAAGCAGAGGTGTTGGCATCCGCCTTACACTGGGAATTGGGATTGCCAATCATTGAGGGAGTAGAAAGGATCACATCAACATCATCTCAAATGTTACTTTCGCGTCATGATCGTCTAAGTAATTTGAAAGACGCGTTTGTGGTACGAGAACCGAAGTCTTTTAAAGGGCGAAGTGTGTGGCTTGTGGATGATGTAACGACTACAGGAGCGACTCTTGAAGCTGTAGCGGCAGTCCTCCAGAGAAGTAAAGTCCGAGCAATTTATGGCTTATGTTTGGCGGCTGGAATGGAAAAAAAACTTGTGCCTTCAGGTGATTAGGGTTATAATAATTGTTGGATGGGCAGAGCCTATTACATTTTTTTACGTAAGGGGAATATCTTTCATGGCCTTTGAAGACAAAGATCTAGTATGTAAAGACTGCGGAGCTACTTTCATTTTCACTGTTGGAGAACAAGAATTTTACGCTGAAAAGGGATTCGAGAACGAACCACAACGTTGCCGCGAATGCCGCAACATACGCAAAACTAACCGTAACTCCCAAGAAGGAAGATCACGCGAAATGTTTACTGTAGTTTGCGCAGACTGCGGAGTAGAAACACAAGTTCCTTTCCAACCAACTTCAGATCGACCAGTTTATTGCCGCGAATGCTATCAGCACCATCGCCCAGCTCGCGAACAATACTAATTTAAAGATTTAATTATTGTATATGACAAGCATTGGTTGACTACTTGTAGTCAACTAATGCTTTTTTCTTATTTCACGTCGGTCCCTTCTTACCATCACATTATACTGATTACGGCACATAGACATCGATCCCTTTCCGCCGTTCCGTGGTTACAATGTAGCAAAAACAACTTTTCAACAAGGTTACCCACAGCTTTTCAGCGAAAATAAGCGTATTCCGAACACTTATCCACATCATCCACAGCCCCCTGTGCGTAACTATTGTGGGAAAAGAATACTCGCTCAGTGGATGATGAAATAGAGATTACTCCCTTTAGAGATGGATTAAAGGTTACTTTTGAGCTCGAGTTTAAAAATAGGTATTGCATCAATATTCATATGTATGTATAATCGAGATCAAAAGGATGGGCTAACTATACAACTTAAGCCTTATTGAGGGAGTTGCGAAGCCTATCCAGAAGGAAGGGGAATAACTATGTTTAAACCAAAGTTTCGTCTTGTTTTGACCGGAATACTAAGCCTAAGCCTTTTAGCTCTTGCCGGCTGCGGAAGTACCAGCACACCAGCACCGGCTACACCAACCCCTGCTCCCGTAGAAAAGGTCCTGAAGATTGGATCAGATATTGCTTATGCACCTTTTGAATTTATGGATGATAAGCAAGTACCAACCGGATTTGATATCGAACTTATTCAGGCTCTCGGGGCAGATATGGGATACACGAAGGTGGACATTGCGACCGCCGCTTTTGACGGTTTAATTCCAGCTTTGCAAAATGGAAACTATGATGCAGTAATTTCTGCAATGACTATCACTGAGGACCGTGCCAAAGGTGTGTTATTTAGTGACAAATATTTTTTAAGTGGACAGTATATAGCCATGAAGAAAGGTGCCAACTTTAAATCCTTAGATGACCTAAAAGGAAAGAGAATTGGGGTCCAACTCAATACAACAGGGCAATATGCAGTCGAAGCAAAAGGGATGGAAACAAAAAAATATGATACAACTCCAGACGCTATGAATTCTCTTCTAACAGGTGGAGTTGATGCCGTAGTTGCCGATTCACCTGTTGTGCTTTGGTTCCAAGCTCAAAATGCTGCTGCTCAGATTGAATCCGTCGATGCAGACTCAGGCGAAGAATTCTATGGAATAGCTATGAAACTTGGTAATAAAGAATTAGCGGATAAAATGAATGCTTCTTTGAAAAAGCTCATGGATAATGGAAAGTACAATGAGATTTTCAAGAAGTGGTTTAAAACGGATGCTCCTAAATTCTAATAAAACATATCTTATATTCTAAATTCTTAAGACAAAAGATAAAGGATGGCACTATGACATTTGCGCCATCCTTTATCTTTTTGATTTAAACGCTTTGAAAACGATAAGAAAATTGGGACTTGAATTAACCATTTTCCATGTGTATAATTAGTCCTTACTGCGTATGATAATGCATAGCCTAAAGAAGGTTATGAAGCATGATTTTTTCTTGTATAAATTTAAGTTAAATTGTATAATTTATTCGGACAAAATGCGGTTAACCATGGGACATGCTAATTATTATAAAGAAGGAGGGTTATTGTGGATATAAACTGGAAAGTAGTTATAGATAGTTTGCCTATTCTAACCAAAGGGGCAATACTCACATTAGAGCTTACTGCTGGTGCGGTGGTGATTGGCTTATTCATTGGTCTGTTTATGGCCTTAGCTCGATTATCCAAGCACAAAATGGTTCGAGCGGGGGCGATTGCCTATATAGATTTCTTAAGAGGGACACCCTTATTAATTCAAATTTTCTTGGTATTTTTTGGGATACCGGCGCTCCTTCAGTGGGAAACCATGCCCGATAACTATGAGTATATTGCAGGGGTATTGGCGATGGGGCTTAATTCAGGTGCATATATTGCTGAAATATTTCGAGCTGGTATTCAGTCTATAGACCGGGGTCAATCGGAAGCTGCACGGTCCTTAGGGATGACTCATTTTCAGGCGATGCGCTACATTATTCTTCCCCAAGCGTTTAAACGGGCAATTCCTCCGTTAGGTAACGAGTTTATTGCCTTACTTAAAGATTCTTCGCTCTTATCCATCATTGCTATTCAAGAACTTTTTTATACAGGCAAGATTATTGTCGGACGAACATTTCAGCCTCTGCCTATGTATTTAGCCGTTGCTTTGTATTACCTAGTAATGACCCAGTTGATCGCTCAATGGGTAGCCTATATGGAGAGGAGGCTGGGTAAGAATGATATTCGTTAAGAACTTGCATAAAAATTTTGGTAAACTTGAAGTCCTCAAAGGAATCGATTGTCACATTCGAGAAAAAGAAGTGGTTGTAGTTATCGGTCCAAGCGGTTCCGGCAAAAGTACCTTCTTGCGTTGCCTTAATAAACTGGAAGAGCCAACAAGCGGAGAAATAACTGTCGATGGAATTCCGCTGAACTCCGAGACTAATGTGAATGCAATACGTAGAGAAGTGGGCATGGTTTTCCAGCGCTTTAACCTCTTTCCGCATATGACTGCGATCCAAAACATTGTACTCGCTCCAGAGATTGTTCGAAAAACTAATAAAGCGGAAGCTAGGAAGATTGGCCTAGAGCTTCTGGAAAAAGTCGGCTTATCCGATAAAGCAGACGAATATCCCGAGCGCCTTTCAGGAGGGCAGCAACAACGAGTTGCGATCGCCCGCGCGTTAGCCATGAAACCCAAGATCATGCTTTTCGACGAGACCACCTCCGCCTTGGACCCAGAAATGGTCGGGGAGGTTCTTGCAGTTATGAAAGACTTGGCACATGAAGGGATGACCATGGTCGTCGTGACTCATGAGATGGGATTTGCCCGCGAAGTCGGCGATCGAGTGATTTTCATGGATGAGGGGATCATCATAGAAGAGGGAGAGCCCAACGAGATGTTTGCTCATCCTAAGAATCCTAGAACACAGGCTTTCTTAAGTAAAATACTGTAGCTTTTTGTACGCGCTCCTTGAGGCTAGGCCCGAGGAGCGTTTTTCTGCACACGGATGCACGTTACGCCGCTGACAGGCTGGACGGTTCGCGAGCGCGTCCGAACCTC
>JUEG02000846.1_pt1 | contig 15556 bp, 14 predicted proteins | sample 432341 | NCBI WGS metagenome assembly JUEG02 (sample SAMN02953476, study PRJNA257561) | rock porewater metagenome | biome: terrestrial; feature: Opalinus Clay rock; material: porewater; isolation source: Opalinus Clay rock BIC-A1 borehole | place: Switzerland: Mt Terri URL, St-Ursanne ...
GGAAGGGTCACAGACCCTTCACTACGACTACAGTAAACATAAAATGTAGTGAAGGGTTTGTAACCCTTCATAATGTCGCATCATTCACATCCTTCATTACAATTCATTTATATTATCTGAAGGTGTGAAATTACTATGCAAATAAGAAGTTAATAGTACTAAAGCTAAGCTCAGACAAGGTACCTGTCCCAGCTTGCTGGTAGTTGAACATATATTGTTTAAAAGCTTAAATATGCGTTAAGGTGCTGCGCCATGAAACATATTCGCACTGTGAAAAAAATACCTAGCATTTAATAAGCGTTTAAACAATGATTGAAACGATTTATATCAAATCAATAAAACCAATATTTGGTTAGGTCCAGTACGCTTCAATACATAATACCCTTCGTCTACTTTGGATGCAATCCCATCATCATTGGACCGGCAATATCCGTCTGATTCGCAGGTTCCGTCATCTCTGACTAATATCTTACCGATTAATCCAACTGCTACCCACTCCGGTCGGTCTATACGAGGAACATATTTTATATCAGGATTCCAGTCTGGATTAAGCATTGTCTGTATTTCTGTGTGCTCCTGGCTAATAATATTTCCTTCATTATCTTTTATAGCAGGTACTGTGATTTCATGATATTTTTTTCGACCCCATTCATCAGTAAGATATTTCCCGTGCCAGCTTAGCTCAGCACTATCGCCACGTAAACTTGGTGTTGCACTGGTAATCCCTAGAATAAAGTGGTCCTTTAGGGTTGCTTTCCGGATTTTACCCTGGGATACAGTAACAAAATATCCCGGCTCCATGGGATTTCCGTCAATTGTTTCAAACATTTCTGCATAATCAGCACCGCCAGTAATATATGTCGTTCCATCAATAGACATGTTAAATGTAGAGCCACTCCACTTAGCACCAATACCTCTAAGCACATTGGTAGTGCCATTTCCAATAAACCATGAATTGGCTTCGTTTGCATCGCCAAACCGCCCCATTATATGGGAATTTATAAATCCTGCCGTAGTCGTTCCTTGCCCTTCTGCATGAGAATTCGTACCACTGGCTAATGTGCTCCCTCCTTCTGCATGGGATGCTTGCCCACTGGCTGTTGTACTATTGCCTTCTGCATGGGATGCAAATCCACTGGCTGTCGTTGCAGAACCCTCTGCGTGGGATGCTTGATTATTAGCCATAGTGGCATTGCCTTCCGCATGTGAGGAATCACCACTTGCGGTTGAATTAAACCCCTCGGAATGAGCACCAAAAATCCCGCTTGCCGTTGTACTATTGCCTTCTGCATGAGACCCCCTTCCACTAGCCACCGTTAGTACCCCTTCAGAGTGGGCAGCGTCTCCACTTGCCGTCGAACCTGCGCCTTCAGCATGGGTGTTAGAACTGCTTGCCAGACCGCTTCCTTCAGCATGGGAATTCTCTCCAGTTGCAGCACCTGAATTCTCTGCGTGGGAATGTTTTCCGCTAGCTGTAGCTAAGCGACCTTCAACATGGCTGTTCTCTCCACTGGCTGTTGTTAAAAAACCTTCTGCATGAGCGTTCAATCCGCTGGCTGTCGTTCCCCTTCCTTCAGCGTGGGAATTTACACCGCTAGCCAAAATGTCCTTGCCTTCCGCATGGGATTGAGTACCACTAGCAGTTGTATTGTTGCCTTCTGCGTGAGAGCTTTCTCCACTTCCTAATGTTTCAAAACCTTCAGAGTGAGCTCCAAATAATCCAGTAGCTGAAGTTCCATACCCTTCAGCATGAGCTCCTGAATCTGTATCTCCAACATTTCCTGCTGTTGTACTTGTTCCTTCTGCATGGGAACATGAACCATTTGCTATTGTATTTAACCCTTCTGCATGGGAAAACAAACCATTTGCTGTTGTGCTTTCTCCTTCAGCATGGGATACACTTCCGACAGCTTGTGAGTTTCTGCCCTCTACATGAGAGGTTTCGCCTGACGCTATAGTATTGTAACCCTCTGCATGTGCGGTTAATGCTGATGCAGTTGTATCTTGACCCTCTGCATAGGAAATACTCCCACTTGCTACCGTTTGTATGCCTCCAGCATGGGCTGCATCATTACTGGCTACAGTCCCAAAACCTTCAGCATGGGATGCAAACCCACTTGCAGTTGTATTGCTCCCTTCTGCATGGGAACAAGTACCCAGCGCCTGTGCATTACAGCCATTTGCCATAGATAAGACTCCTTTCATTGAATTATTTTTCTTGCAGTATATACTATGAACTTTGTCTCAATTTCGTCAATAAACCGTAAGCATAAAATAGGCCCCACCTTGTTTTCAAGGTAAGGCCCATAATATTATTTTTTAGGTTTTACTCTACATTCTACTTTGATTCTTTCATCATATTGATAAAGTATTCATGGAAAGTTTTATCATCAGTTAGTTCAGGATGGAACGAAGTCGCAAGAATATTCTCTTGGCGTGCGGCTACGATATTCCCATCAACCCTATGAAGTATATCGACCTTTTCACCAATATCAACAATATAAGGCGCTCTTATAAATACCATAGGAATTTCTTTCTCAGATACCCCTTTAACTACTCCGTTAGTGACGAAGCTATCTAGTTGAGTACCATATGCATTTCGTTTCACTTTAATGTCCATAACTTTCAGGTGAGCGTCTTCACTACCATCCAGTTCTTTAGCAAGCAAAATCATTCCAGCACATGTTCCCCATACAGGAAGTCCGGAGTTTATCTTATTTACTAAAACTTCCTTAATTTTAAAATCATCAAGTAGTTTTCCTATTGCTGTACTTTCTCCCCCTGGTAAAATAATTCCATCCAGATTATTAAGTTGCTTTGCATTTCTTATCTCAATAGCTTCGTGACCTAATGATTCAATGATCTTTATATGCTCTTTAAATGCACCCTGAAGTGCTAATACACCAACCCTTTTCATATTAATACCCTCTATTCGCCATTCTTTCTTCTTTATCTATTGAATATACATTGATTCCAACCATTGCTTCTCCAAGATTTTCTGATACTTCAGCTAGTATCTTTGGATCATTGAAGTTTGTAACAGCCTTTACTATAGCAGCAGCTCTTTTTCTCGGGTCTCCAGATTTGAAAATTCCAGAACCAACGAATACTCCGTCGCAACCAAGCTGCATCATCATTGCTGCATCAGCAGGAGTTGCAATACCCCCAGCAGCGAAGTTTACAACAGGCAGACTTCCATTTTCATGAACATATTCCACTAAATGAATAGGAGCTTGCAGTTCTTTAGCAGCGTTCATTAATTCTTCTTTTGATAGCCCTTGTATTCTTCTGATTTCAGAATTCATCATTCTCATATGCTTAACTGCCTCTATAACATCACCCGTGCCTGGTTCACCTTTTGTTCTAATCATTGACGCACCTTCACCAATTCTTCTTAATGCTTCACCAAGATTTTTAGCTCCACAAACAAAAGGAACTCTGAAAGCTTTTTTGTCAATATGGAGAGTTGGATCAGCGGGTGTTAGAACTTCACTTTCATCAATATAATCAACGTTAACAGCTTCTAAAATTTGGGCTTCAACGAAATGTCCAATTCTTACTTTCGCCATTACGGGAATAGAAACCGCTTTCTGAATCTCTTTAATCATTTGTGGATCTGAGGATCTTGCAACGCCACCATCTTTTCTGATATCAGCAGGAACCCTTTCAAGAGCCATAACGGCACAAGCACCCGCTTCTTCAGCAATTTTTGCTTCTTCTGGAGTTGTTACATCCATGATCACTCCACCTTTTAACATTTGAGCAAGATTTTTGTTCATTTCATATCTATTATCCATCATAATACCTCCATGTTTTATCTTTGTATCGATACGATATATATTGTATCGATATCCATAGCACTATTATGCCATTTTTGTACCGCTTTAACAATACTTTTTTTAATATTATGCTGCGTTTTAATGAAATTGTATTGTGTTAACGACTTAATTGTATCGATCTAATTTCTAAGCTTTCTCCTAAGCCAAATACCCACTGAACAAATATCCATACCGGTCTCTTTCGCTGCATTTATAGTATTTTTTCATCATAACTGTGTGTTGTGCATATCTCTTCATATAAGTCCTGCTAGATTCTAAGTTATGATGATACATAATTATTCCCTTTTCTCTTAGTTTATGTAGCTGGTATGCGGTAACGATTCGTGTAAAAACTGCAATACACAAAAGGAAAGGTCTCGTCTATTTGACAGAAGAGACCTTTCCTTTTGTGGAAGATAACAGTGATTCAGTAGTTCGGTTTGGTAGGATGGGATACCCCTACATCTCAGATACCATTTTCAACCGGTGCGTTATGCCCCTTTATGACCTCAAACCAATTTACTTTGAACCCTTGATTACTTGAAGCTTAATTTCCTGATGCTCTACTTGATCCGTAAGTTTATCGACCTTACTTCTTAATTCATTGATGCCTTCTATACTTTGTTGGTAGTCATCAAATAAAGCCTTATGATTAGCGTCCATTCTATCTTCGAGTCTTACTATAGTTTGATTTATTTTGTTAAAATCTTGTTGCATTTCATGTTTTGTAGCCATATTTTCCTTCATTTCCTGCATTTCACCATACATTTTCGATAGCATTTCAAATATTTTATCTTCCATGCCCTGATCAACTCCTTCAAATATATTTTACCATAAGTATCCTCCTAAATCATAAAAATACTTATCTTTTCAAGACACAAATTCTACAAGGAATCTAACCAACATTTTCGGATACGCTTATACCACGCTAAGGGAATAACTGGGTATAAAATTCAAAAATTTGTGTCAGGTTTACAATCATTCGAAAACAGACCTATTATTCTCTATTCCATCGCCTTATGAAGTCTCTGAACAAAGTTATAAACCCTATCTTCCACATCTCCTGCCCCTATACCCTCTTCTAACTTTTCAATAATACTACTGCCTACAATAATGCCATCACAAAGCCCCTTTAGTTTTGACACAGCCTCTTCACTAGATATTCCAAAACCAATGGCTGTAGGAATGGATGCATGTTTTTTTATCTGCCCCATAAAGTTTGATATACTCTCTTCAAAGCTTTCTCGTTTTCCCGTAACTCCATTTGAAGAAATACAATAGACAAAACCGCTACCAACCTTTACTATTTCTTGAATTCTCGCTTCCGAAGTAGGCGCAACCATGGGTATCAAATCAATAGGATAAGTTTCCATTTGCTCAAAGAGTTCTTTCCTCTCCTCTAGGGGTAAATCAGGAATTATTAGTCCATCAACACCACTTTCGCTACAGTTTTCAAGAAATCTTTCCGTGCCATATCGAAAAACCGAATTATAATAAACCAAAAATATAAGGGGAATCCTTGTCTGTTTTCGCAGCTGGACAACCATTTCAAATATAGTATCAATAGTAATAGGATTCTTCAAAGCTCTCTGGGTAGCCCTTTGTATAACTGGACCATCAGCCAGGGGATCCGAGTAAGGTATTCCCAACTCAACAAAATCAGCCCCTGCCTTTTCTAGAGTCATTACCAGTTTTACTGTTGTTTGCATATCTGGATCTCCACAGGTTATATAGGGAATCAATGCTTTCTCATCCTTATTCTTTAAAATTTCAAACTGCGTCTGAATTCTACTTTTCATGATCGTCCCTCCCCAAATATTTTAGTATGGTATCAACATCCTTGTCTCCTCTTCCTGATAGATTAACCACAATGATATCCTCTTTTTTTGTCCTAGGAGCAAATTGCATTAAGTGTCCAATGGCATGGGAACTCTCAAGGGCAGGTATAATACCCTCTGTTACTGTCAAATAGTGAAATGCTTCTATGGCTTCATCATCGGTTATGGATACATAGGTTGCTCTCCCTGTTTTATGAAAATGAGCATGCTCCGGTCCGATACCGGGATAATCAAGTCCAGCAGATACAGAGTAGACAGGTAAAATCTGACCATTTTCATCCTGGAGTAGATAAGTCATCATACCATGAAGTACACCAACCGAGCCCTTAGCAATGGTGGCAGCATGCTCCTCGGTGTCGACACCCCTGCCTCCTGCCTCTACACCAATGATTTTGACCCCATCTTCATCTTTAAATGGATAAAAAAGCCCCATAGCATTACTTCCTCCGCCTACGCAAGCAATCAAATAATCAGGATATCTACCTTCCTTTTCTAGAATTTGTATCTTTACCTCATCTCCAATGATTCGCTGAAAATCCCGAACCATGGTAGGGTAAGGATGGGGGCCTACCACGGAGCCAATTACATAAAATGTATCATCCACGTTAGTCACCCAGTCCCTTATAGCTTCATTTGTGGCATCCTTTAAGGTTGCCGTTCCCGAGGTGACACTGTTTACTTTAGCGCCTAGCAGTTCCATTTTGAACACGTTGAGTGCTTGACGTTGTACGTCTTCCTCCCCCATGTAGACTACACATTCAAGGTCAAACATAGCACAGATGGTAGCCGTAGCTACACCATGCTGACCTGCTCCCGTCTCTGCAATAATCCTTTTTTTGCCCATTCTTCTTGCCAGCAATACCTGACCAATGACATTGTTAATTTTATGAGCACCTGTATGATTCAAATCCTCTCTCTTTAAGTAGATCTTTCCCCCACCTAGCCCTTCTGTCAAGTTTTTGGCAAAATACAAAGGTGTTGGTCGTCCTGAATATTCGCTTACATAGTACTGATATTCTATTTGAAAATCCTCGTCATTCTTTGCCTCTAGGAATTTTTCTTCCAATTCAATCAATGCATTCATTAAGGTTTCTGGTACATATTGCCCACCAAACTGTCCAAACCTTTTCGGTATTTTTATATCCTTCATATTTTTCCCCTCACATTCTCTATAAAGAGTTTTATTTTTTCAAAATTCTTAACTCCATTCTCTTCTACTCCACTACTTACGTCTACAATTTCGGGTTTGAGAGTACCAATGGCTGACCCTACATTGCCTGGATGGAGTCCTCCTGCAACAATAAGCCGTTTAGATCTTTTGAGATTTTGGCCTAGCTGCCAGGGAAATGTTTTACCACTTCCTCCGTGCTGTCCTAAAGTATAGGTATCTAACAGATATCCATCTACACTATAATATTTATCCAACTGTTCAAAGCTGGTTTTATCCTGAATTAGAAAGGCTTTCCATACCTTCTGTGAAAAAGCCTTACAGTAATCGGGGCTTTCATTCCCGTGAAACTGTAAGACGTCCAACCCACAGCCTTCTGCAATATGGTTCACAACTTCTTTATCCATGTTCAAGAACACGCCCACCCTTTTAATACTTTTATCTAGGTCTTTAATTAACTCCCTTGCCCTATCTAAATGAACCTGACGACTGCTCTTTGCAAATACAAATCCAACATACTCAGGTTGTAGTTGATTGACATACTGAACGTCTTCCTTTCTTTTCAGTCCGCAGATTTTTATTTTTGTCAATCCCTCTCCCCCCTAAGTTCTCTAATCTTTTCCTCTATTGAATCGGCTCTCATAAGTGCTTCTCCTACTAACACCCCATCTATTCCTAGTCTTTCTAGATACTGCATATGCTCCCTACCATGAATTCCGCTCTCACTGATAATGGTTTTTCCCTTTGGGATCTTATCTACTAGCTTGGCTGTGGTTTCTAGGGTTGTTTCAAAGGTTTTCAGGTTTCGGTTGTTGATACCGATGATATCCGACCCCACTTCTAAGGCTATCTTCAATTCTTCTTGATCATGGATTTCTACAAGGCATTGAAGGCCGATTTCTTTTGCTGTTCTTTGAAAAAGAGCTAGTTCTTTCATGTCCAGAGCTGCTACAATTAGCAGTATTACATCGGCCCCCAAAATCTTGGATTGATAGATTTGATAGGAATCAATGATGAAATCTTTTCTTAAAAGTGGAATATTCGTCTTCTCTCTGATTTGTGATAAATACTTATGGCTCCCTTGGAAAAAGTCTTCTTCTGTTAATACAGAAATTGCTTCCACCTTGCTCTGCTGATAGACCTTGGCAATTTCCAGGGGATTGAAGTCTTCTCTGATGATGCCCTTAGAAGGGGACGCCCTTTTCACCTCTGCAATGATACTTAAACCCTTCTTGTTTTTTATAGCTTCCATAAAGTTTAATGAATTTCTTTTATCCTCTATTTGAGAAAGTAATTGTTTTTGGGGCATCGCCATCTTTTCTATTTCTACGAATTTCTTTTTTTGAGAGATAATCTCATCCAATATCATAGACACTCACCTCTACTTAGTGCAATCAATTGGTTGAGCTTATTCATTGCCATTCCTACATCAATGATTTCTGCAGCCCGTTGAACTCCCTCTTCAAGGCTATCTGCCTGCTTTCCTATATATATGGCAGCACCAGCATTCAATAACAGCAGATCTCTCTTTGCACCCCTAGCCCCCTGTAAAAGACTCCTTATAATCTCTGCATTTTCCTTGGGCGTTCCTCCTTCCAGCTCACTCTTAGACCTAAGAGCAAATCCAACATCGCTTGGGTCAATGGTATAGTCCGTAATATGACCATTCTTTAACTCACTGACCTTGGTCTTTGTGGTGTTGGTAATTTCGTCCAATCCATCTAAACCATGGACTACCATGGCCCTTTCAGTACCAAGATTTTTAAGAACCTCTGCCATAAGTGACGTAAGTTTTTCATCAAAGACTCCTAGCACTTGTCCTTGTGCTCCAGCTGGATTGGTTAAGGGTCCTAAAATATTAAAGATCGTTCTTACACCTAACTCCCGTCTTGGTAGAACCGCGTGGCCCATAGCCTTATGAAAATTGGGTGCAAATATAAAACCTATATTTATTTGCTCAACACATCTTTTCACCTCTTGTGGAGTTAATCCAATATTTACACCAAGATGTTCCAGCACATCTGCACTGCCGCATTTACTGGAGACAGACCGATTTCCATGCTTCACCACTGTAACACCTGCCCCAGCAGCAACCAGGGCTGAAGCGGTGGATACGTTGAAGGTATTGGCGCCATCTCCTCCTGTTCCACAGGTATCAATGGTATAAGGACTATCTATTATAAGAGTAGATGCCTTTCTTCGCATAACCCTAGCACAGCCTGTTATTTCCTCTATGGTTTCACCTTTCATCCGCAGTGCAACCAATAGACCTCCAATTTGTGAAGGCGTTGCCCCACCCTCCATAATGACCTCCATGATCTCCATCATTTCTTTTTCCGTAAAATCATTCCTATTTATTACTTTATTCACTGAAGCACTAAACATAAACGAACCTCCTTTCTACAAGGTCAGAAATTTTCTCAACATCTCTTTTCCCTTTTCTGTTGATATAGATTCGGGATGAAACTGCAATCCAAATATTGGATACGCTCTATGCTTTATCCCCATAATTTCACCATCATCGCTTTCTGCTGTGATCTCCAAGACCTTTGGCAGCAGCTTCCTATCTACTACCAAAGAATGATACCTTGTAACTTTCAAGGGGGTTTCCAAATCTTCAAATAAGTCGTTTTTGTTGTGATGAATTCTAGACACCTTCCCATGCACCATTTTTTTAGCATGAACAACCTTCCCCCCAAAGGCTTCTCCAATAGTTTGGTGTCCCAGGCATACCCCCAATATAGGTATTTTTCTACCAAGAGTTCTTACTGCTTCCAGAGAAATCCCTGCATCCTTTGGAAATCGTGGTCCTGGTGAAATAATGAGGTGGCTTATATCCATTTGCTTTAATTCATCTAAGTCCACCTTGTCGTTTCTTATAACTTGAATATCTGGCTGAAGCTCCCCTAGATACTGGTATAAGTTATAAGTAAAAGAATCATAGTTATCAATAATTACAATCATTTTGATCGCTCCTTTGCTATACGGATAGTCTCTAATAAGGCTTCTGCCTTTCGCAGTGTTTCTTCATACTCCTTTTCAGGCTCAGAATCAGCAACAATACCTGCACCCACTTGAATATAAGCTGTATGTTCTTTAAATAGAATGGTTCTGATCGCAATACACATATCCATATTGCCATTGAAGCCAAAGTAGCCCACTGCTCCTGCATAAAGACCTCTTTTTTTACTTTCCAATTCATCAATAATCTCCATTGCCCGAACCTTTGGGGCTCCCGAAACTGTCCCTGCAGGCATGCAAGCCTTCAGCCCATCATACATGCCAAATTCGCCCTTCAATTTACCTATGACATTAGACACGATATGCATTACATGGGAATATCTTTGTATATCCATAAATTGACTGACTTCAACTGTACCAAAATCCGATACCTTACCGATATCGTTTCTAGCCAAATCTACGAGCATTAAGTGTTCCGCCAGTTCTTTTTCATCCTCTAAAAGTTCCTTGGCATATACGTCATCCTCAATTTCATTTTTCCCCCGTGGCCTGGTTCCAGCTATGGGGCAAGTCTCAACTTCACCATTCTTTACCTTTACCAATAACTCAGGAGAAGATCCAACCACATGATGATCACCAAAGTCGAAATAATACATATAAGGAGATGGATTCAGCCTACGTAAGGACCGATAGGTATCGAATGGATTTATCTTGGTCTTAGTCTGTAGTCTTTGTGATAATACCACTTGAAAAACATCCCCATTTTTTATATATTTTTTTGCCCTTTCCACCTTTTTCATATAGCTTTCCTTAGTCTCCGTACTTTGGAACAGTACTTCTTCAGAATAATCTTCTACTATTTTACTAAGAGAAAGTGAATTGTTCATAATTTCTTCTTTGATGCTTAAAAGACGCTCTTTTCCATCTTGATAATTTTTTTCCAGGTTTTCATTTACAGTTATGTTTAATATGATTTTAACAACTTGTTTCTCATGGTCATAGACAATAACTTCTTCTGTGAAGAGTAGGTATACATCTGGTATTTTAAGATCATCATTATTCATTTCTTCTAGCTCCTCATAATCCCGAATGACATCATAGCCAATGTAACCAACTGCGCCACCATTAAAGTCAGGCATATTTTCCAAAGGAGCCACCCCTAGATCGTCCATATAGTACTTTACAAGCTCCAGTGCTTTACCCTGTTTGTAAAAACACGCATGGCCTTTCATTATGACTGCTTCTTGTCCGTAACAAGTTATCTTCATGAAGGGCTTTCTACCAATATAAGAATAACGACCCCATTTACTCCCTCCCTCCACGCTTTCCAAAAGATAACTATCCTTCATATTACAGAGCTTTTTAAAAATTGTAATGGGTGTTTCTGTATCTCCCTCTATTTCGAGAAATATAGGAACCATCTTTGCACTACTTCCTAGCTTTTTAAATTCATTGAAATCTGGATAAATCATTTTACCACCCCTCTTTTTTAAAAATGAAAACAAAAAAGAGCACACCATCCCCGATATAGGGACGGAATACTCTTTATTCCGCGTTGCCACCCTTATTAGACAGTCATATCAATCTACTTTCATAGCAACTTTGACAAAAAAATAAACACTTCATCCTAAATTAATAGGACGAAATGTTCTCATTCCGCGTTGCCACCTACGTTAGACAGATATAGTCCATCTCACTTTTTCAGGTACAGAAACATTTTCGATACCCTGCCTTTATAACGTAAGGCTTACGGCTTAATGATACTCTCCAAAAGGATTTCACACAGCTTCTCCTGGAACCATTCGATAAACATCTCAGCATCAGGCTTCCACCATCCCCGACTCGCTATGCCCTCGTTGCTTACTTACTTTTTCCAATCATCGAATTTTCAAACTAATTTATATGATTATAAATTAATTTGATCTCATTGTCAATAGGTAATTATCCTTTAAATAACTCCTTTGAATTGTTTCTCTTTATGCTTGGCTTGTCTTGGATTTGGAATCAAGATAGGGCATTACATCCTGTGTTGTTCCTTCCTGTACAACTTTCCCCTGTTGAACAATCAAAACTCTGTCAGCCATGACTTGAGCATCATGATGGTCATGGCTCACAAAGATGGTTGTTATACCCACTTGAGTAATTATTTTTTTAAGATCCTCTCGAATTCTTCCTTTTAAATTGGCATCTAAACTACTAAAAGGCTCATCTAATAACAACAATAATGGTCTTGGTGCCAAAGCTCTCCCTAAAGCTACTCTCTGTTGCTGCCCTCCACTAAGCTCGTAAGGGTATCTGCTTTCAAATTTTTCCAAATCTAATAATTTCAGCATTTCTCTAGCTATCAACTTCTTTTCTGTTTTGTTTGAATTTTTTAAACCGAATTGAATATTTTGTCCAACTGTCATATGAGGAAATAATGCATAATCCTGAAAAACCATACCAATACCCCTTTTTTCTGGAGTAATAAATGTACTTTTATCAAACATTACTTTGTGAGAAATTTCAATAAATCCCTTATTGGGAATTTCAAGCCCAGATAGCAATCTTAGTACTGTGCTTTTACCACTACCACTTTCCCCCAAAATACACAATATTTCGCCCTTGTTAATTTCCAGATTAAAATCCTCTAATGCATACTCTCCGGCATTTTTATATCTAAAACTTAAATTGTTCATTTTAACAAACATTATTCTACCTCCTTATCCACAATTCTATAAAACAAGTATATAGACAAAACACTAATGCTAATAATTATTAATGATGCTATGGCGGATTCTTGAATCATCTCATCATTAGCATATTGATAAGCTTTTGTGGCTAATGTATTAAAGTTAAAAGGTCTTAATAATAAGGTTAGTGGCAACTCCTTTAGAATATCAACAAATACCAGTATAAAGCCACCTAAAACAGCAGATTGTATCATCTTAAGATCAACCTTTATAAAGGTTTCTGTTACACTCATACCTAGAGTTCTTGAAGCTTCATGAAATCTCATTCCCACCTTAGAAAATCCTGAATCTATGGGATTAAATCCAATAGCTAGGAATCTAATGACATAAGCAAATAACAGCATGAAAATACTAGTGCTTAATATAAGACTTCTTGACTGTGGGTTAATAATTTTATAAAGCCAGCCCAACTTATAATCCAGGTTAATAAGAAATACTATTACCCCTATGGCAATAACCGCTCCAGGAATCGAATATCCTATAATTGTTATCTTTGAAAAGAGCTTAGAAATCCAACTTTCTTCAATTCTGCAGTAATTCGAAATAATGAGTGCAATCAGTACAATAAATCCCGAAGCTAACAGCGTAATCCATAAAGAATTGAATATCAGCTCAAAAAATTTCAGATTTAAAATTTTTCTATAAGTCATTACACTCCATTGCATCAATTGCATTGTTGGTATGAGAAAACCAAAGCTAAGTATTATTAAGCTATAGCAACAAGCGATTATTCCTTTATATCCTCTTAGCTGTTGTCGCATGATAGGTCTAATTTTTGCAGTTGTGTAGCTAAATCTTTTCCGCCCTCTAATTATTTTTTCAAGCAGTAAGATACAAAATATTACAATCATAAGTATAGAAGATAATCTTACGGCTGAATCTAAATCCCCCATGCCAAACCAAGTCTTAAATATTGCTGCGCTGAATGTAGGAATACCATAATATTGAACAACTCCATAGTCATTTAACACTTCTAGTATAACTAAACTAATTCCACCAATAATAGCTCCTCTAGACAAAGGAAGTATAACAAAAATAAAAATTTCAAGTGGACTTTTACCTAATAATCTTGAGTTTTCTATTAGCGAAGCTGACTGCTTTTCTAAGAATGATTTTGTAATAATGTATACATATGGAAACAGAAAAAAAGTAAATATGAAAATTGATCCCTGCATAGACATAATATTAAAGTATTTTTGGTTTACTTGGAGATTGAGCGTATTTCTCAAATATGTTTGAATTACTCCAGTATAGTTAAAAATGCCATTATAGGTATATGCTGCAATATAGGGTGGAATTGCAAGGGGTAGGATCAGTGCCCATTTGAAAAACTTTCTTAGAGGAAAGTCATAAATAGAAATTATCCATGCTAAACTTATTCCAATAATAGTTGAAAAAAAGCCCGTAAAGCCTACTAGAATTGTAGAGTTAACGACATAGTCCTTTAATAGATATTTCTTAATATGTTCCCAGTTTTCGTTAGGTTGTCTAAATACGCTCCCTAATATATGAAGGTTAGGTAATATAATAAGCAATATAAAAATAAAGCTCAATATAGACCACATATTTAGATTAAGTTTTAATCTCCTTATTGTATTCAAAATAAACACATCCTCATAAAGTTATCCTATAAAAAAGTAATTTCTAAAAAAAAAGCAGTCGTATTTCAGACTGCTTTTGAATTATTTTTATTTCCAACCGATTTCATCAAATATTTCTGATGCTCGTTTGTTGTAGATCCCTAACTTAGATAGATTTATGGACTGAGGTGTAAAATCTCCCCAAGATTTAAGAAGTTCAGACGGTTCAACTGATGGATTCACAGGATATTCAAAGTTTGCTTCAGCAAATTGACTTTGAGCCTGTTTACCTGATAAAAACTCGATCAACCTTACTGCTGAATCCGTATTTTTGGAGTATTTTGTTAAGCCCACTCCGCTTACATTAATATGAGTACCAGCTCCATCCTGATCTGGGAAAAACACGCCAACTTTTTCAGCAACCTTTACTTCTTCAGCATCAATGGAGTCTAGCATTTTTCCAACGTAGTAGGTATTCATTATGGCAATATCACCTATTCCGGCAACAACAGCCTTTGCTTGGTCTCTGTCATTTCCTTCAGGTCCTCTAGCCATATTGGCTACTATTCCTTTTGCCCATTCCTTAGCTTTCTCTTCTCCATTAAGCTCAATAAACGAAGCTAGGAGTGATTGGTTATATACATTTGTTGATGATCTAACTAGGATTTTCCCTTTCCATTTAGGGTCTGTTAAATCTTCATAAGATGACAACTCCGTTGGATTGATTCTATCCTTAGCGTAGACAAGTACCCTTGCTCTTACTGTCAATCCAAACCATTGATTTTCATTATCTCTTAAATTTTCTGGAATGTTCTTAAATAGCACTTCGTTATCGACAGTTTGTAATAATCCCTGCTCCTTTGCCCTATGTAATCTACCGGCATCGGCAGTGATTAACAAATCGGCTTGTGTATCCTGTCCCTCTCTTGAAAGTCTTTCAATTAGTTCATCTGATTTTCCTTCAACAACATTTACTTTAATCCCTGTCTCTTGTTCAAACGTATCATATAACTGCTGATCCGTGTCATAATGTCTATCCGTATAAAGGTTTACAACTTTACTGTCTTTATTACCAGTTTCTTGACTAACTATTTCAGTTTCTCCATTTTTTGCAGAACAACCTATTATAGTTACAAATACGAATACGAATACCAGCGAAATAACAACTAATCTTTTTTTCATTTAAATACCTCCCTAATGTTTTGCGATAATGATTTTCAATATCATCAGTATAATTGATAATCACTATCATGTCAATATTAATATTCCTTAAGACAATTTATTTTTTTGTTTTTTTTCATTGAAATAGACTTTAGTAGATTAAAGATGTTGTTGAAAAAGTCAATAATTTTGAGACTGTTCAAAATTTCCTAGATTCAAGGAACAAGAAAAGCCAGCGACCGCAGTGTATAGTGATATACATGAGGGTGCTGGCTTTTCGCAGTGACGAAGAAGATGG
>JUEG02001202.1_pt1 | contig 15506 bp, 15 predicted proteins | sample 432341 | NCBI WGS metagenome assembly JUEG02 (sample SAMN02953476, study PRJNA257561) | rock porewater metagenome | biome: terrestrial; feature: Opalinus Clay rock; material: porewater; isolation source: Opalinus Clay rock BIC-A1 borehole | place: Switzerland: Mt Terri URL, St-Ursanne ...
GTCTCGATGTTCAGCTTTAGCTGAACGAGTTCGCTTTCCACTCAAGCTTAGATGTCTGTTCGAGTATGTAAAGGTTTATATCGATCCTGAAAGGAAATTATCCTTTTATTATATTTCAAGGAGGAATATACCCTGTCACAATAGAAGTATAATGTGTAAATCATCAATTCATCAGAGGACTATACCTCTTTAAACGAATAATCAGGCATATTGGCCTTTATGGTGGAGGAGTTGCGAAAGATGCAGGGTGTAAGAAAGGTTCGAAAATCAACAGCGGTTCTCGACACACTGGAAATAATGCGAGGGTATATCACGTCTATGGTTGAAAAAGAAAGTTTTCGCTTACCTTCCGAAGAGGACCTGGCCGCTCAGTTGGGAATCAGTCGGCTCACTGTCAGGGAAGCCTTGACAGTTTTAGAGAGGGAGGGACTTATTGCTCGATTTCAAGGCAGAGGAACAATCATTAACCAATTCGCTGAGCACTTAGTAACTCGCTTAGACTTTGCTCGAGAAATCGGGAAGTTTATAGCGGAAGCGGGCTATATTTCCTCAGTTGATGAAGTCACGCAGAACTGGCGCTTATCAACGAATGAGGAAAGTCAGAAATTATGTCTTCAAGAAAATGTAGAACTTTTAGTGGTTGAAAAACGTTTTTTAGCCGACGGAAATCCAGCTGCTTTCTGCATTGATCGAATTCCACGCAAGCTTTTCCGACAGCTTGATTTTGCTGAGGAAGAATTACATCAGGCCATTTTTCCTTTTGTTGAAAAGCACTGTCACTGTCGACTTACCCACGATGTAATTGAATTGATTCCGAGCATTGTCGACGAGAAGATGTCTCTTCTTTTCAATCTCAAAGTAGGAACCGCTATGCTCCGAATCGATACTGTCGAATACTCGGCGGAAGGTCAACCCATAATGTATAACACTGAATTTTACGTTGATCAATTTTGCCGTTTCACTTTATGCCGCAGTGTCGCCTATATAGACTAAACTTCACGAAGGATGGAAGGGGGTGATGGCAAAAAGATAGTTTAGGGCATTACATACTAACAAAAAAAAGAATTTCAAAAAATATGGGAGGGACTTAAAGTGAAAAGAAATAAGAAATTTTTAGGACTATTGCTAACTGTCTTTATTCTCTTTACTCTGACGGCTTGCGGTACTCAGAAATCAAACACTGATCAAACTCAACCTGCAGCTTCTGAACAAGCCAAAGTAGGTCTGCTTACGGGTGTTGGCGGTTTAGGAGATAAGTCTTTTAATGACCTTGCGTATGAAGGGGCAAAAAAAGCTGAGAGCGAACTTGGTGTACAACTAAAGGTAGTTGAACCGCCCGATCTGGCCTCCGAAGAAGGCTTAATACGTGATCTGGCTAAAGCGGGCAATGCTCTGGTCGTCGTTGTTGGCTTTGACATGGCGGAACCCTTGGGAAAGGTTGCTCCTGAATTCCCAGATACTAAATTTGCAATTATTGACGCTGTGGTGGAAGGCAACAACATCTCATCCCTCGTTTTCAACGAGCATGAGGGTTCATTTCTTGTGGGGGCCTTAGCAGGTATGATGACGGAAAGTAATAAGGTTGGAGCAATACCTGCTATGGATATTCCTTTTCTCAATCGATTTACCGTTGCATACGAGCAAGGAGCAAAATATGCTAACCCCAAGGCTCAAGTCGTAGTTCAACCGATTGGTTCTGACTTCAGTAGCTTTAATGACCCGGCCAAGGCCAAGAGTATTGCCCTGACCATGTATAACCAAGGGGTTGACGTTATTTACCATGCTGCCGGCGGATCAGGATCCGGACTTTTTGAAGCAGCCAAAGAAGCCAATAAATATGCAATCGGTTGTAATTCAGATCAGGATTACATGGCCGAGAAATTAGTACTTACTTCCATGATGAAACGCGTAGACGTAGCTGTTTATGACTCAATCAAAGGGACTGTGGATAAAAATTTCAAAGCAGGGACGAATACCTATGGGGTGGCGAACAGTGGCATTGGGGTCACGGAAATGAAATTTACTAAGGACCTAATTGGCGCTGACAAACTTCAAAAACTTGATGATATCAAAAAAGGAATTATTGACGGTAGCATTAAAGTTACGGATGTAACAGCAACGAAATAAACTTTGGGCGGTGATATGCCGTGGCGAAAGAGGAAGCCCTTGTTATCAATGGCTTGAAAAAACACTTCGGCCATGTAAAAGCAAATGATGGAATTGATCTAATCGTTCGCGCCGGAACAATTCATGCCATTGTCGGCGAAAATGGAGCGGGAAAAAGCACCTTAATGAAAAGCCTCTTTGGCCTTCACCAGCCTGATTCAGGAGAAATCTATTTATGGGGGGAGAAAGTCCAATTCTCCTCCCCTCTTCAAGCACTTTCGCATGGAATAGGTATGGTGCATCAGCATTTTATGTTGGTAGAGGCTTTAAGTGTTTTAGAAAATATCATCCTAGGTGCAGAACCTGGAAAAGGAATCTTGCTTAGTTATAAGAACAGCCGAAAAACAGTGGAAGAAATCTGTAAAAAATATGGATTAGACTTAGATTTAGATGCCATAGTAGAAAATGTACCTGTTGGGATTCAGCAACGACTCGAGATTGTAAAAGTACTTTACCGGGGAGCACGCTTGATTATTCTTGATGAACCAACAGCTGTGTTGACCCCCCAAGAGATCGATCGGATGTTTGAGATTTTAAGGGAATTCAAAAAGGACGGATGTACTGTCATTTTTATAACCCATAAATTAAATGAGGTCATGGCTCTTGCTGATGATGTTACGGTCATCCGTGACGGACGAACGGTAGGTCATTGGCCCATCTCAGAAGTTAACGAAAAGATTCTGGCGCGACAAATGGTAGGTCGTGACGTTGTTCTTGATCTGGTTAAAGAGGATGCCCAACCTGCGGAACTTGTTTTGCAGATTCAAGGCCTTCAGACTGAGCAAGTCAACGGAGATCAGAAGGCAGATGGTTTATCCTTTAACATTCGGGCTGGAGAAATCCTAGGAATCATCGGAGTTGCCGGAAATGGTCAGGATGCCCTGATCGAAGGAATATTAGGCTTGCGCAAAGTGGAAAAAGGGAAAATACTTTATCTTGGTGAACACATTAATGGTGTAGATACCTCACATCTCCGTCAAAAGGGAGTGAGTTGCATATCCGCTGATCGCCTTAAAACCGGGCTCGTTCGAGAGTTCAATGTGCGAGAAAATGCGATATTAGGTTATCATACCGGTAAAGAGTTTGTTTCTAACTTGCTTTTTCAGAATAAGCGTATAGATCATTATGCTAATCAAATCATTACGGAATTCCAAATCAAGACCCCTTCCCTGGAAGCACCAATTACCACATTATCAGGGGGCAACCAGCAGAAGCTAATCATCGGACGCGAACTTCATGCCAACCCCAAACTGATTATTGCCGTTCAGCCGACGAGGGGTGTGGATATCGGAGCGATCGAATTTATATATCAAGTTCTCCTGGAATGCCGTCGCCAGAACACCGCTGTTCTTCTCGTTTCCAATGAATTGGAGGAAGTTCTATCCCTGTCGGACAGGGTTGCGGTACTCTATCAGGGGCGATTTATGGGATGTAATACGCCGGATCACCTTTCTAAAGAAGATATCGGTTTAATGATGGCCGGAGTTCGTCCTGAAGGGGAAGGTGGATCAGAGTGAACACAAGTCGGTTAAAACATTTTTTTTGGCAGATCCTCCCCTCCGTCCTAGCCGTACTCAGTGCGTTATTAATTGGGGCAGTAATTATTTTTGCAATCGGGGAAAACCCATTGCAAGCTTATTCTGCCATGTTCCAAGGGGCCTTTGGCGATCCCTCTTCTTGGGCGGAGACACTCCAACGGGCCACGCCCTATATTTTTGGCGGCCTGGCTTTTTCAATAGCAACCCGTTCAGGGTTGTTTAACATCGGAATAGAAGGTCAAATGTACGTAGGAGCAATTGCAGGAGCTATCGTAGGTTTTAGTATTCACAATATCCCGGCTTTTCTTCATATTGCCTTAGCACTTGCTGCGGCGGCCTTGGCGGGTTATGTCTGGGCTATCGTCCCTGCCTTGCTGAAAGTGAAGTCTGGAGTGCACGAAGTTATTTCTACGATCATGTTAAACTATGTAGCCTATGCTCTGACCGCTTATCTGACTGTGCGTGTTTTCCATGAACCAGGTGCAGTCGCTCAAACGTATAAGGTTGATCCGAGTGCCATTCTTCCGGCACTTATGCCACCCAATAAGCTCAATACAGGTTTTATCATAGCCATTGTCTTAGCCATCGTGATCTATGTTTTCCTTTTCTATACCCCATGGGGATATAATCTGCGTGTGACGGGCCTCAACCCTGGTGCCGGACGCTATGCCGGTATTAAAAGCACACGCATCGTCTTAAGAGCTATGCTTATGAGTGGGGCGATTGCCGGCCTGATGGGTGCCGAGCGTTCCTTGGGGATTTATGGACGGTTTATCAATTCGTTTTCGCCAGGCTATGGATTTACGGCCATTGCGGTTTCACTGCTTGGTCAGAATCACCCTTTAGGTATCATTCCGGCGGCCATACTCTTTGGCGCCTTTGAGAATGGAGCTTCCTTCATGTCGTTACAGGTCAATGTCCCTCGTGAACTGGGCTTAATATTAGAGGCCTTAATCATCGTCTTCATTGCGGCTGAACATTTCTTCCGTGACGGTTTACGCTCTATGCTAAAGGGGGACAAATCATGATTAGCTTTCTTACTATAAGCATCATCCAAGCTACTGTGGCAATTGCAACCCCTTTATATATTGGAGCACTGGGGGGATTGTTCAATGAACGCGTTGGAGTCGTCAATGTCGGATTGGATGGGATTATGCTGTCTGGAGCCTTTGCAGCTGCCATTACTTCCTATTACACACAATCAGCCTGGATGGGTGTTTTAGCTGCGCTAACAGTTGGCGCTGTGCTTGGGCTTTTACATGCGGCCATCTGTATCGAATTTAAGGCGGACCATGTAGTTAGCGGAGTAGCCATCAATATTTTAGCCTCTAGTTTAACCGTCTTCCTGTTGCAATTGCTCTTTAACAATAAAGGACAATCTCCATCCGCACCCAAAATAGGGCAAATATCCAATCTCGATTCAATCCCTATTCTTGGACCGATACTTAATAATATGAGCTATCTCACGATCATTGGCTTGGTACTCATCCTGCTCAGTCACTTCTTTCTTTACCGCACAAAGATGGGACTTCGTTTACGGTCCGTGGGTGAAAATCCATATGCAGCCCAATCCTTAGGTATACCGGTCCGGAGATATATGTACCTGAGCGTGATTGTAGGGTGTGCCCTGGTCGGTCTGGCCGGAGCTTTTCTCTCCATCGGAATGTTAAATGTATTTACGAAAAACATGACAGCCGGGCGAGGGTATATTGCTTTAGCAGCCATGATCTGTGGGCGCTGGACCCCTCTGGGTTCACTCGGTGCCTCAATATTCTTCGGTTATGTCCTTGCCTGGCAGATGAATGCACAGGGGCTGGCGATTCCAGCCCAAATCTTAGAAATCATTCCATATTTGACAACCATAATAGTTTTGGCCTTTGTCGCTAAGCGGGCCCGGGGACCTGCCCACGTCGGAAAAATATTTGCTCCCAGTGAGCACTAAAATGGAGGAACTAATCATGACAATACTAAACAAAGCAGACCAAACTCAAGGGAAAATACAATACCACGTTCGGGTTAAACCCGGAGATGTGGCAAAATATGTGCTCCTTCCCGGGGATCCGGCTCGTGCAGATCGAGTAGCCAAATACCTGGATGATCCCGTTCTCATTGCCAATAATCGAGAATACCGGACCTTTACAGGTACCTATAAAGGGGTTGGAGTAAGTGTTACTTCAACTGGAATCGGTTGTCCATCCGCTTCAATCGCGGTGGAAGAGTTGGCTAATGTAGGTGCCGAGGTTTTTATTCGCATTGGAAGTTCTGCAGCTTTACAACCTGAGATTCGGATCGGAGATCTCCTTGTTTCCTCAGGCTCTATGAAAAATGAAGGAACCTCGCGTTATTATGTGCCGGATTGCTTCCCGGCTGTTCCAGATCTTGATCTAACCCATACGATCATACAAACCGCTCGAAGTATGAAAAGTGAGCTTGATTTTGGACTTCATGTCGGGATTTGTGCCTCTGATGATGCCTTCTATGGTGAGACTCAGGAATGGATTGAAAAACTGGCTAAATTAGGTGTTATGAACGTTGAAATGGAAAGTTCCGCAATTTACACTGTGGCCCATGTTCGCAAACTGAAAGCAGCCTGCATCTGTGCTGTTTCTGGTAATCTCATAACGGGAGAAGTCGTTTATGAAAAAGAAAATACCCGTCTCGTGGAAGGCTGGGACAAAGAAATCAAAGTGGTTTTAGAAAGCATTTATCGTTTTGAAACTAACCAGGATAAATAATTCAACCCTCTTATGAAGAGAATACTTATTTGATGTAATTAATCGAGCAAAGGAGGGCGTGATTTCGTTGGCAATTCTTATCAAAAATATTCACACCCTTGTTACCTGTAATGATCAAGATCAAATTCTCAAAAATGTGGATCTCCTCATCGATGGACATCAGATTCGAGCTGTAGGTAAACAATTAACCTATGACGGACCGCATGAAGTGATCGACGGCAGCTCGAAGCTAGCAATTCCCGGACTGGTCAACACTCATCATCACTTATATCAAACACTCTTTCGCGGTTTATCCGAAGTTCAAGGGATGCCACTTTTTTCTTGGCTCATAAATCTCTATGAGTTTTGGAAGCACCTAACACCTGATGCGGTCTACTATGGTTCACAAGTTGGTTTTGCGGAACTCTTACGGACCGGGTGTACCTTGACCACAGATCATCATTATGTCTTCCCCAAAGGTCAACCTGCCACCTTGATTGACAGTCAAATTCAGGCAGCTCAAGAAATCGGAATTCGTTTTCATCCAACTCGGGGGTCCATGTCCCTCGGCAAAAGCAAAGGGGGGCTGCCCCCTGATGAAGTGGTCCAAACTGAAGATGAGATTCTTAAGGATTCACAACGTTTGATTGAAACCTATCATGACCCCTCTCCATTTGCTATGACTCGGCTATCCCTTGCACCTTGTTCTCCCTTTTCTGTCAGTAAGGATTTGATGATCCAAGCCCGAGAGTTAGCCCGTTCCACAGGAACAGGGGTTATGTTGCATACTCACCTTGCGGAAACGATGGATGAAGAAAAATTCTGTCTTGAATTCTATGGCCGTCGGCCAGTCGAACTGATGGAAGAAATCGAGTGGATAGGGCCCGATGTTTGGTTTGCTCATGCTATTCATCTCAGTGATCGAGAAATTAAAGTATTAGCCAACTCAGGAGTAGCACATTGTCCTTCCTCGAACATGAAGCTAGGCAGCGGCATCTGTCGCACCAGTGAATTAATTAAAGCGGGGGTCAAACTGGGGATCGCCGTGGATGGCAGTGCCAGCAATGATGGTTCAAATATGTGGGAAGAGGTTCGGCGTGCCTATCTGCTTAATCACCTGAGGTATGCCGATGCGGGACTTTCTGCTTACGAAACAGTTAAAGCAGCCACGCGTGGCGGGGCAGAAGTACTGGGACGAAATGATACAGGCATTCTTCAAGAGGGGAAGGCAGCTGACTTAGCGCTTATTAATCTTGAGGATGTTGCTTTTGCGGGTTGTCATGATCCTTTGGTTTCCATGGTTTGCTGTGGCAATACCAGTATTGTGGATACGACAATTGTCAATGGTCGAATAGTTGTACGTGAAGGACAATTAATCACCGTAGACCCAGAAGATATTCGGGTAAAAGCCCATAAGGTTTCTCAAGAAATGGTAGAGAAAGAACGCAGATCTAAGTCATAAACACTAGGTTTTTAAGCTGAATTCCAATAAGAATTTAACTTATCCGACTATACTCTATTGGCAAATAAAAACAGTCCGAGCAGGACTGTTTTTATTTGCCGAAAATACGGTAGGACTATTTATTATTAAAATGGTAAAATTATGGAATAAAGAGATGATAAATATGACCCGATAAAGTATAATTATTTCAGTAGCAGTCAAATGAATAATATAACGATTAAAGGAGCGTATTTTCGATGCCATTATTACAAGAAGGAAGAAAATACACGTATGCAGATTACTTGACTTGGCCGGATGAAGAAAGATGGGAGATAATTGATGGTGTCCCCTATATGCAAGCTGCTCCAACATGGCAGCATCAGGCAATATCTGTGGAATTAACATCACAATTTAACGCTAATCTTAAAGGAAGTTCATGCAGGGTATTTGCTGCTCCGTTTGATCTGTGTATTCCTGATAATGAAGAAAATGATGAAAAAATCTCTAATATCATCTCGCAACCGGATATTGTTGTAGTATGTGATCAGAGTAAACTTAGAAAAACAGGATATTTTGGAGTGCCAGCCTTGGTTATCGAAATTTCCTCGCCTTCAACGGCTAGGAACGATAAACTTTTAAAGTTTAACAAATTTGAACAAGCTGGTGTTAAGGAATATTGGATTGTTGAACCGGATTACAAACTTGTTAGCGTATTCATTCTTCAGGAAAATAAAAGGTATGGCAGACCTGAAGTTTATGCAGAAGACCATAAAATAAAAGTAGCTATGATACCGGAATTTGAAATTGATTTGAATTCAGTTTTTGTCTGAATCCCTGAATAGAGATCTCGATTGCTTCGTATGCAAAGGAGGTCTTTTTTTTGTGCCGTTAATAGCCTTTGAATAGCATTGCCTCTTCAATAAGAATTAAAGAATTTGCTGAAAAATGCCGTTATATAACTAATAGCAGGAATTAAGTTAACAGGAATTTTCATAGGATTGAGTGGTTGACGAGGGGGATAGTATGCAGCTTCAATATATTTGGTATATATGGCCCTTAGCGGCCTCTGCAGCTATGTCATTATTTCTAGGTATCTATGCCCTGGTGAGGAGAACAAATGTCAAAGGTGCCGTCGGCTTTATCCTCAGCATGTTTGTAGTTACCATCTGGTCATCGGCTAATGCCATGGAAATGTCCAGTACTGATTTGGCCACAAAACTTTTTTGGGCAAACATGCAGTATTTCGCTTACTGCTATTCTCCGGTAACCTTACTTGCCTTATGTATGCAATTTACGGGGTATGATGAGTGGGTTCAGAACCGCAAGGTTTTGTGGTTAGCCGTCATACCGACAATCATTGTCATGCTTGTGTGGACAGATGAACTGCATGGTTTAGTAAGATATGACCTGCATATGGATTATAGCGGATTATTTCCGGTCATTGTCAAAAAATACGGTCTTGCTTTTTTAATTCATGCGGCTTATTCACATTTATTGAACATCGTCGCATGGGGGCTTCTGATCAGAACGATTTTTTTTAGGAATACGATTTACAGGAAGCAAGCCATTGCCCTCCTCATCGGAATGAGCTTGATTGTAATCCCAAATATTCTGTATGTTTTGGGGTTTGGACCTGTAAAAAGATTCGATATTACTCCAGTGTTCTTTGGACCCGCGGGCTGGATTATTGCCTGGGGAATATTCCGTTTTAAGATGTTTGACCTCGTGCCTTTGGCACGTACCACAGTGATCGAGACCATGGATGCCGGTGTTATGGTGCTCGATTTGCAGAATCGTGTTCGAGATATTAATCCTTCCTTTGAAAGAATCATAGGGTTAACTGCTTCACAGGTTTCTTCAAAGAGAGCAGAAGAAGTTTGTGCTATAATTCCGGAACTGGCCAAGGCGTGTATGGACAGAAGTATTACTCATACTGAGTTTTCTATAAATACAAACGACTCGTCAAAGGCTTATGAAGTATTGCTTTCTCCACTAACCGACAATAAGGGCATGCTTTTAGGCAGGCTTGCAGTAACTTATGAGATTACTGAAAAAAAGCAGACCCAACAAGCGTTTCTCAAACAGCAACGGAAGCTTGCCGTCATTGAAGAGAAGGAACGGATGGCCAGGGATATGCATGACAACTTGGGTCAGGTGCTGGGTTTTATCAACCTTCAGGCCCAGGGCATCAGGCAAGAGCTTTTAAACGCAGGTGTTGATACGGCATCATCAAAGCTGGATAAGCTGGTTAATGTTACCCAATCGGCTCATTATGAGATAAAAGAGTATATTCACAATGTCCGGAATGCTTCATCCATGAAGAAAAATTTTATTTCGGCCTTAAAAAAGGACATTAGGGATTTTGAGGAACAAGCGGGCATTTATGCAGTATTGGATATGCCCATTGGATTTACAGCCCAAGAACTGGAGCCGAATGTAGGACTCAATATATTGAACATTGTCAAGGAAACCTTAAACAATGTCAGAAAACATTCAGAGGCGGATCGTGTAAAAATATCGTTTTTACTAACTCAGGAGCAACTGTGCATCACCACAGAGGATAATGGAAAGGGATTCGATATTATTCAATATGATAAGGGGCCGAAGAAGACGTTTGGACTAAACATCATGCGGGAGCGGGCGGCGGAAATCGGGGCTCAAATTGACATCGAATCAGGAACAGGAAAAGGGAGCCGCATTGTGTTATGTTTACCTCTCAAGAAAGGATGAAAAAGTGCAGATGAAATTGATGCTGGCAGATGACCATCCTTTATTCCTAGAAGGACTGCAATACCTGCTTGAAACCTACGGTATTAAGGTTGCAGGTGTGGCAAAGGATGGTAAAGAGGCGCTTGTACAGGCCCGGCTATTAAAACCAGATATCATCTTAATGGATATAATGATGCCTGAGTGCAGTGGAATCGATGCCTTGAAGTTGATTAAGGCTGAAATGCCGGATATTAAGGTCGTCATGCTCACTACATCGGAGGAGGATGAGGATCTTTTTGAGGCCGTTAAATATGGGGCATCAGGCTATCTATTAAAAAGCACTAATGCCAAGGAGCTTGTCGGGATGTTGTCCGATCTTGAAAAGGGTGAGGTTCCTTTATCAGCGGGCCTTGCTGACCGGTTTTTAAAAGAATTTAGACCCAACAGCGTACATGAGCAGAAACTTTTTAGGCATGAATCAGAAGAGACGAAGAGAGGGAAGCTGCAACTTACCGAGCGGCAACTGGAAATTCTGGAAATGGTCGCCAGGGGAATTACTTATAAGGAAGCCGGAGAAGCTTTGGGGCTAACAGAGCGGACGTTAAAGTATCATATGGGAAGAATTATTGAACTGCTTCACCTAGAGAATAGGGCTCAAGTGATTGCTTATGCAGCTCAGATAGGGCTGGTAAAGAATATGAAAGACAATGCAGGATAATAGTTTATTGAAAGGATACCCACTTATATAAGAGGATGTTTAATATTCTGCTTCGTTGCAGACGCAAGGCAATTACAGTCTGGAACGAGAGGAAGTACATTTCTTCTCTGAGAAGCCCATTGCATTATTGGTGTGTTATAATTGGATATTGCACAGAATTGATTTAACTAGTTAAACTAGCAAGGAGTTTTATATATATGAAATTAGTATCATGGAACGTCAATGGAATTCGCGCTTGTGTAAAAAATGGTTTTTTGGATTTCTTTGCCAGAGAAAATGCAGATATATTTTGCATTCAGGAAACAAAGGTGCAGGAGGAACAGATTCCATTTAAACTTGACGGATATTATCAGTATTGGAATTTTGCTCAAAAAAAAGGCTACTCAGGAACGGCAATCTTCTCCAAGATTGAACCAGTCAATATTCTCTACGGAATAGGTATAGAGGAACATGATCAAGAAGGCAGGGTAATCACCCTGGAATTCGAAAAGTTTTATGTAGTGACAGTATATGCTCCAAATTCTCAAAGAGGGCTGGCCAGACTGGAATATAGAATGAGGTGGGAAGAAGACTTTTTAAACTATGTTAAAGACCTGGAAAAACTAAAGCCGGTTATATTTTGTGGGGATTTAAACGTCGCTCATATGGAGATAGATCTTAAAAATCCCAGTACCAATAGAAAGAATGCTGGTTTTTCTACCGAAGAAAGAAACAAATTTAGTGAAGTTATTAAGAATGGCTTTGTGGATACATTCAGGTTCTTTTATCCTGCTAAAGAAGGAGCCTATACATGGTGGTCGTATATGTTTAATGCCAGAACTAACAATGCAGGCTGGCGAATCGATTACTTTTGTGTTTCTGCAGAGTTGAAAGATCAGTTGAAAGACTCGGTTATTTATAATGATATCTTAGGCTCGGATCATTGCCCTGTCGGTTTGGAAATATTTTAACAGCCCAACAGGGCTGTTTTATTGTGGCCATTTCTCTAACAGGAGTACATATATCGGTTCGCTTTACTCCATGGTTTTTATCAGGCTCTATCAAGAAACTGTATTATGCCGTCGATGAAATAAAAGGAATTATAATAGGATTTATCGTATAGTATATTAAACTTAAAATCAATTGTAATGCAGAAATTACTGTTTGTCCTGAGAAAGAGGTGAAGATAGAAGAATGTATATCACTGAATATGAGATCGCTTTAAGACTCTTTCTAGCGTGTGTTTTTGGCGGAATAGTAGGATTTGAAAGAGAAAAAAATGATAGTCCTGCTGGATTTAGAACCCACATCTTAGTATCCTTAGGATCTGCTTTAATCATGATTTTATCAATGTATGGATTCAATGATTTTGCTTCAGTCAATAAGGATCCCGCTCGATTGGCTGCTCAAGTCGTTTCAGGTATAGGCTTTTTAGGAGCAGGTACTATTCTAAGAGATAGAACTTCGGTTAAAGGATTAACAACCGCTGCTTCACTATGGGTTGTTGCAGCAATTGGGTTGGCGGCAGGCGCAGGATTCTATTTCTCGGCTTTCTTTGTTACTCTGTTAGTTTTTATTACATTAGAACGCTCAGTTGAAACGTATTTTTTCAGAAACAGTCAGACCTTAAGAGTAGTCGCTATCAACGGAACTTGTAAAGTGAAAGAAATAAATCGGCTTTTTGAGGCTCACAGCATAGTGCCACAAAATATTTCAATGACTTTATTAAATGAAGAAAACAATAAGACTACTATTCAATATAAAGTAAGAACACCCTTTCGAAGAATAAATATGGAACAAATTATTGAGGATATCAATGAAATTGATGGGATATATTCAGTTGAACAAGAGGGTAACAGTGAAAGTCCATTTTCACGCTCTTTCACCCGTCTGTTTGGGCGCTTTAAAAGGCCGAATAAGCCTTCAATGTAGTGCAAAGTCCTATGCAGATCTAACTAGTATAAGATGGATACAGCCTTCACTTACGCGGTGAAGGCTGTATTTTTTCAGCGTGATTAAAAACTAACACTCACTGGGGAATCAAAGCATCCATAGCCTCTTGGGCTTTGCCAATGTATCGTTCTGCAGTTTCACGCATGGCTGATATTTCTTTTTCTGTAAGTTCTCTTACTACACGCGCGGGTACTCCCATTAGCATAACTCGGGGAGGATAAGTTTTGTTTCCTGGAACAAGGGCCCCAGCGGCAACAGACGTTTCCTCATTGATGACGGCACCATCAAGAATAATAGCCCCTATTCCGATCTGAGACCCTTTACCAATCGTGCAACCATGAAGGATAGCAGAATGTCCAATCGTAACATAGTCTGCGATTGTCACGGGTTGATTTAGGCTCACGTGAATAACGACTAAATCCTGAATATTGGAACATTTGCCAATGTTAATTTTAGCGAGGTCGGCTCTAATAACTGAGTTAAACCACACACTAGATTGTTCATCGATGTGGACGTCACCTCTTATTTTACAGCCTTCAGCGAGATAGACGCTTTTGGCTATTTGGGGCTCTTTGTGATTATCTAACATATACTTTTCCTCCAGTTTAATAACTAGTTAGCATTTAAGGCCATACCATTTTACATTATAAAATGGTATGGCCTTAAATGCCAGCGAGGTTTCCACAGGACTCTTTGTTATTATACAATTTTCGGGTGCTTTGCTCTCGTTTGGCTGTTGCGAATAGTGGCCTAGAGAATAGAGAGCCTTTTCACTCAACAATATGTAATATATAGTTTACACATTGCATATTATATTGTATAATATGCAATGTAAGGGGGGCTGCATTTGAAAAATCTTAGATTGAAGTCAGCAAGAGCTATTTTGGATATGTCTCAAGAACAATTGGCAGAAGCAGTCGGTGTAACGAGACAGACCATAGGAATGATTGAAGCCGGGAAATTTAATCCATCATTACAGTTGTGTATAGCTATATGCAAGACGTTAGGTAAAACATTAGACGATATTTTTTGGGAGGTATAAAAGCATGCAAGATGAAAGAATTGAACAAGCAAAAAATAAAATCAGAAGTGAAATGGCAGTTATAGTATTTTTAGGTGTTGTAGCATCATTTTTAGTAAAGACTATGATATTTAAGATGGAGTTGCAGGAATGTATTACGGAATATGTAATTATGATATTTTTTCCGCTGTATCAGTTTATAAGAATGCATACGATGAAGATAAGTATTTACGGTGAGCGCAGGAAGAAACAAGCTGTAAAGAATTTGATTATAATAGTTGCAATCATAGTGGTTATATCAGCAGTGTCCATCTTTAATTCGATGTCCGAGTCAGCATTGTATGTCTGGCCAAACGCAGTAGCTGGCGTAGCCACATTTTTGGTATTATTCGTAGCAATTTTTATCATTGCCAATAAATTTAATCAGCACAGAGGGCATAAGTACGAAGAGGAATTTGATGATGACAAATAAAGCATAAATATAGAATGATAGTTGTTTGAGAGCATTTTGCATCATGATCTTAGAGGTTACTAAAAGCAAGGCCGCGAAAGTCGTCTTGCTTTGTCAATTTATCACGTTGAAACCGTGACCCAAATCACATAAAGGCACAGTTTATAGTGATAATATTAGCTCATCGGATAAAGAAACCAAGGCGCAGGGAAAACCCAAGGACGCCAAATATAAATGAAGGAGTTGTTATCTATTGTTTTGTTACCAATGTCAGGAAACAGCTAAAGGAACCGGTTGCACGATTAAAGGGGTTTGCGGGAAAACGGAAAATGTCTCTAATTTGCAAGATCTTCTAATCTACACATTGAAAGGAATCGCCACTTATGCGGTTCAAGCACGTGAACTAAGTGTTATTCGACCGGATATAGATAAATTCATCATGGAAAGCCTCTTCAGCACGATTACAAATGCTAATTTTGACAGAAGCCGTTTTGTCGAACGAATCCAAGAGGGTCTAACCCTGCGTGAAGGACTCAAGCAAGATATTCTCAAAGCTGGCGGCACTATTCCAGCAGGCTTGCATGATGCAGCCACTTGGACAATGCCAGCAGACCAATTTGAAGCAAAAGCGGTTGCCGTCGGCATTTTAGCCACGGAAAACGAAGATGTCCGTTCTCTCAGAGAGTTACTCACCTATGGACTAAAAGGGATAGCCGCTTATGCAGAGCATGCCTATACTCTTGAGCATCAAGAAAGCGGTATTTTTGCCTTCATCGAAAAGGCTTTGGTCGCGACCCTGGATGATACACTGGAAGC
>JUEG02000503.1_pt1 | contig 15502 bp, 16 predicted proteins | sample 432341 | NCBI WGS metagenome assembly JUEG02 (sample SAMN02953476, study PRJNA257561) | rock porewater metagenome | biome: terrestrial; feature: Opalinus Clay rock; material: porewater; isolation source: Opalinus Clay rock BIC-A1 borehole | place: Switzerland: Mt Terri URL, St-Ursanne ...
GTACCAAGAATCTTACGCGCGTAAGATTCTTGGTACAAGCCGAAGAGAAGGCTTTCACCCTTGGTCGAGATGCCCAAAAGCAAATCAGCCCCAAAGGCTTCACTATGCGTCCTCTCGGGCTGATTTTTTGTGCAGGTCATTTTCCAAAGCTGTTTTGCAACAGCCCCTTCAAATCATTCAATTGGCAAGCTGACCGACCTGTTCCATTGCTTATTTTTCGAGAATTCACTTGAGTCGACAGTGTGATTCTTGCAGTAAAGTACAAAGAGAAAACTTGTTCAAAGCGGTATCTGAAGTAAGAAACTAGAGGTGAGATTTTAATTGAAGCAGGAAAAGAAGAACTGGGAAAAGGAGATTGCTGAATTATGTGTGAGCTGCGGCGAATGTGCTGAAAGCTGCCGCATCCTATCAGAGCTTGACGTGTCACCAGGGAGTATTGCAGCAAGAGGTGTTGAATCTTATGAGGCCTATGGGTGTGCTCTCTGCGGTAAATGTGAGGCTATCTGCTCAGTCGGGTTGAGCCCTTTTCGGATGTTTGAGCAACGAAGAGTGGAGGCTGTTAAAAATGGTGAAATTGACCTCAATGAATACAAATACCTTTTCCCTGACCGGGGAGTTACGGTAATGAGTATTTTCAGAGATTACTATAGAATTGATTATTCTGAGTTTAACTGTTCCTTGCCAGCAGATACGGCCTTTTTACCCGGGTGTACCATGTTGACTTATTCCCCCGAATTGACCAAAAAGGTCTATAAGGCCTTAGCCCAGAAAAATGATAGTCCTTTGTTCTTGGCTAATTGTTGTGGAATTCCAATGTATCATATCGGTCTTCCTGAAAGAGGAGATAAGATTAAAGCAGACTTAAGAGAAAAGGCACGCCTGTTAGGGGTAAAGCGCCTTGTCATTGCTTGCCCAAATTGCTATTACCAGTTTAAAAAAGAAGCTGCCTTTCAGGATATAGAAATCATAACTGTTTACGAAGCTTTACAAGATGAATTTATTCCGAAGCCTTGCTCTGAAGTATATGCTATTCATGATTCCTGTCCCGATCGATTTGAAGGAGTATACGGGAAGCAGGTGGGGGAGGCACTGGATCGGTTAGGTTATCAGAGAGTCGAAATGAAACATCAAGGTAGAGATTCTGTTTGCTGTGGAAGCAGCGGTCAACTCGGCCATTTTCGACCGGAATGGTCTACAGAGCATGAAGAGCAGAACTTAGAGGAAGCAAAAGAGGCCGGAGCAGATGTTTTATTGGCCTACTGTCATGCTTGCGTACTTAATTTGGGGAATATTGCCGAGAGTAAAATTAAGGTGCGTCATGCACTTAATATCTTGCTTGGCTTCGAAGAGAACTATGATGAAGTCAAAGGAAAGGCTGCTGCGATGTTTGAGGGAGAGGAAGGATATGAGCTTTATCTAAAACTAAATGAAGATCCGGTATAAGGGATGGTGGTAGTTTCAACGAGGTTGTAATCAATATGAGCATTTGCCCCTACAACTAAAGCCTGTTGGTAAATTGGGTAGGGTAGTAACCTGCATCATAATTATTATTAGAAGGAGTATGAACTCATGAATGCAACTTTAGAAAAAACGGAAAACAGTGAAGCTTACTTCGATTTTGAAATTGAAGCAGAAAAATTTGAGAAAAGTATTGAGAAATCGTACAAAAAAAATGCTAAGAACTACAATATCCCTGGTTTTCGCGAGGGGAGTGCACCTCGAGCAATGTTAGAAGCAAAATTTGGACCGGAAATTTTTCTTGCAGATGCAATTGATTTTGTTGTGCCTGATGAATATTATGCTGCTATTAAGCAGTTGGAGCTAAAACCAATTGGCGAACCTGATATTGAAGTGGGTTATATCCTAAAAGGAGAACCGGTTAATGTCAAGGTTTGTGTGCCAGTTAAACCTGAAGTTGTCCTTGGAAAAATTGAAGGATTGGAGATAACCGTACCAAAGATTAATGAAGTGACTGAAAAAGATATCGAGAAGTATTTGCAAGCCTTACGTTCAAAAAATAAAATCATAATCGATAAACCGACTGAACCTGCTGCTCTTGGAGATACAGTAACTTTCGATTATAAGTGTACAGTAGAAGACAGTGATTCCGATATTGATCGCCAAGAAGATTTTAAACTAGTTCTTGGTTCGGACATTTTATTTCCCGGTTTCGAGGATAAATTACTAGGTGTAAAAAAAGGGGATAAGTTAAGTATTGAAATCAGCTTCCCTAAGGAATATCAAGTGACACAATTGGCTGGTAAAAAGGCTCTATTCAAAGTACTTGTTAAAAAAATCGAAAACATTCAAATTAGAGAACTAAACGACCAATTTGCTCAGGAAATAGCAAACTTGAATAACCTGGAGGAATTGCGTTCAGAGGCTAAAAAAAAGCTGCTTGAAATGGCTTCTCAGCGTTCTTCAAATGCGCAAAAACAGGCTGTCATTAAAAACCTAATGGATATGTGTGTGTTCTCCGTTCCCGAATCTGTAATAATGGAGCAGGCCCATATGATGCTTGAACAGTTCTCCAATGAATTGGCATCCCAAGGAGGAAGCGTAGAGCAGTATCTTCAAATGAATAATAGCAATGTAGCGATCCTCAAGAAGCAAATGTGGGAAGAGGCTAAATTTTTAACCAAATCAAGATATATATTTGAAAAAATTATTGAAGAGATGGGTTTTGAGGTCAATGAGGAGGAATTAAATAACGGTCTTGAGTCCTTTGCCACTAGCATCGGCATGGATAAAGAAAATGCAAGAGAGAACCTAGGTCCACTAGTTGAGAAAGTGTTGTTTGATTTAAAAGCGGATAAAGCGGCCCAATATTTGATGGATCATGCAGTTATTACGATTGCCGAAGAAGAGAGGGCAAAATAATGGGGCAAGTAATGGCTGTTTGTACGAGTAAATGTAAAGGAATGAGCAAAAGAAATGTGGGCGGAGCGATTTGTGTCGGGAACAGCATCGAGGTGATAGGGTAATGATAAAGGTAGGGGTGATCACAGCTAGTGATAAAGGGGCGCGAGGAGAAAGGGTAGATCTCTCGGGGCCGACATTGATTAAGCTTGTTGAAGGCATTGGCGGGGAGGTTGTAGAGTATGTAGTTCTCCCAGACGAACAAACGTTACTAGCTGAAAAAATGCGCCAATGGGCTGATGAACTTTGTCTGGATTTGATTCTGACGACTGGTGGGACGGGTTTTTCGATGCGTGATGTGATTCCTGAAGCTACGTTATCCGTTGCAGATCGTTTGGTTCCTGGGATTGCTGAAGTGATGCGGATGGAAAGCTTAAAAGTGACGAATAAAGCTATGCTAAGCAGAGCAGTAGCAGTCCTTCGTAAGCAAACGTTGATTATCAATATGCCTGGTAGTCCCAAGGCAGTAAGCGAATGTTTTGCTGCAATTGCCTCAGCTATTCCGCATGGAATTCAAATCCTCAAAGGGGAAGCCAGTGAGTGCGCAACAACAGTAAAATGACAGGAATCGTTCCATTAGAAAAAACCTCCCTGTTAATTAGGGAGGTTTTTTCTAATGTTAAATGCCCCATGGTACAAAAAAATTAGAAGACGGGTTAAACATTGTCTGATTTTCAGTAAGCCTAAGTAGTCTCAAAATGAAAAAAAAACCCAAAATGAAACTTAAATTAAGAAAACGTAAGACGCTGAAAAGTCTAAAATATGGCCATGGATGGTCGAATTGCGCATATTTTCGGGTTGGCATAATTCTTGCGTATTACCAAAGTTATAAGTCTTAGCACTAAATTTTGCTGTTTCAACTATGCTAAAAAAATTACTAGGTTATGAAGGTAGGAGATGATTGTGGTAGCTAGGATACTTTTTGCTGAACCACACGATGAATTTGAGCTAAGTGAAATTCTCCTGGAGTATGGGATGGGTTTTCCCGGTGAGATTGAAGAGCAGGTAATCGTCAAAGAAAATGAAAGGGTAGTAGCAGGAGCCAAGATCGTTGAGTATGAAAAGAGAGGTTTTTTTCTCGAGGTACTAGGGGTTAAGCAAGATAGCCTTCGTCAAGGAATAGGGCGACTTCTCATGACAGAAATAGTTCGGAATCCATGGAAATGTTGTAAAAATCTTCTCTCACAATTTGAACCCCAAGAATCTTATCACATCACGACGGTAGCAAGAGGGTATGCAACTGATTTTTATATAAACATGGGGTTTAAACCCTTTAGTTTTCTCGAATTACCGGAGCCCTATAGAGAACAATGTAGTGATTGTCCGGACAAAGAGGACTGCGAACCAATACCTATGAAATATATTGGAGGAATTTAAGATGAAAAAAGCGATTATTGTTTTTACCAAGGTACCTAAAGTCGGAGTGTGTAAGACCCGTTTGACTGAAGCTCGTGGAGGAATTCTTACGCCCGAAGAAGCCAATGCGTTTTATGAAGCCTGTATTCTAGACGTCATTGATGTTTGTCTTTCTGTCGAAGAAGAGGATATTTGGATTTGTTATAACCAAGATGGAGATCGCTCATACCTAGACTCTATTTTGACCCAAGTTAAATATCCGCTGAGAATTGCCGGAGTTTTCTCGGATCAGGGAGGTAGCTTCGATGATTGCATGCAATATGCTACGGATTTTATTCTCAAATCAGGGTCAGACGAAAGATTGGCAGATGCGGTACTCATAAGCGGTGGAGATTTACCCACGTTGCAACCCTATATTCTCCGAGAGGCGCTAAACAAGTTAGAGAAACTTAGCCTCATTGAATCCGGACAAAAGGGCGCTATCCGCCAGGTTAGGGGAAGCGATGGTACCCTCATCGGGGCTTCCCTCGTGGAAGCAGCCTGTCAGGAAGGCGGTTTTTCTCTCGTAGGTTTAACCTGTACGACAAACTTCAATTTCAATGACGTATTTTATAATCTAAACGGAATCACAGCATTAGATATGCTGGTAACTAAGGCTGCTAAAGATGAAATTCCTTTTGGTTATGTAGAAATGGTTCCTGATGTGGATATCCCTGTAGACCTAGCAAGTCAGTTGCCAGTTCTTCAAGGTATAGCATTGGCAGCAAAGAACGACCCAGAGGTGATTGTCCCGCAAAGAACGATTAGTCTTTTAGATGATTTAGGCCTGAAATCTCACGCTTTACCCCCTGTGAGAGAAACCGTCTGACGATAATATATTAACGGATTTCGAAAGCCTTTCAGGTAATCAAGGATAGCATTTAGGAAATGGATAGGAGGGAGACATGTATGAGTTCTTCTCAGAAATTGAATAATGCCTGTCAAGAAATACTTGATAATTGTTCGAAGTGCGGACAATGCATCTCTGAATGTCCAATGTTGGAGCGAATCGGTGAAGATCTAGTCAGCATTGCCACCCGTCAACCCACTGTCGAGGAGGCTTATGCATGCTCTCTCTGTGGTTTGTGTGAGGCGGTATGTCCAGCTTCATTAAGCCCGAGAACTATGTTCGCTGAAGCAAGGACAAAAGCTGTTGAAGATGATGAAATTTTAATCGACGAATTTAGGTATATGTTCCCAGACCGAGATTTGAATGTAATGACTCTTTATCGAGAATTAAATGGCACTCATTACGAAGAATTTCCTCTTGATCAGACTAGTCCCGTTGCTTTTTTTCCAGGGTGTACATTACTCACTTATTCTCCGGAGTTAACAAAAGCAGCTTTTAATAACCTTAAACAAAGGTATCCAGAGCTCGTGCTTCTAACAGATTGCTGCGGTAAGCCCTTGTATCAATTGGGTTTAGAGAGGCGCGGGGATGACTATGTTAGTTGTCTTATGGCGAAGCTTGAAAAGCTTAAAGTAAGATCACTGATTGTTGCCTGTCCAAGTTGTTATTATCAGCTTAGGCCTGCCGTGAGTGAACTGGGAATCACTTTAATGACCATCTATGAGGCTTTAGGTGACTCTCCTGTATTGAAAAATCGAACAGAGTCAGATCAATTGAAACTTGTTACAGTTCATGATTCTTGTCCAGATCGTTTTGAAGAAATATTTGCGAGCCAAACTCGCGCTGCTCTCAAGAAAAGAGGGTATCAGCTTGTTGAAATGGAGCATAGCCGGAAGACGACGGCTTGCTGCGGCAGCGGTGGTCAGGTCACGCACTTTCAACCTGAATTGGCAGATAATATGATAAAGTCTCGTTTGGATGAAATTAAGCGTTCCGGTGCGCAAATTATGGCGTCCTATTGTTTGAGTTGTGTTCTGAATCTTAGTAGAAATTCCGGTTATGTTCCAACAAAGCATGTCTTAAATTTGTTGCTTGATTTAGACCAGGATTTCGAGGGGTTGAAGAACAAGGCTAAAAGGATGTTTGATGGTCCGGAAGGAGAAAAACTTTGGGAACGGGTCATGGCAGACTAGTGGATGCTGGATCAGCAGCAGCTGAGAGGAAGGGATAAGATTTGAATTACCGAGAAATGATGAAAATTTTCAAAGAGACTCTCTCACTTCGTTGGGATCCCGTCGCAGTGAGAATGATGAGACCTGGGGAAGAGAGACCTCCGCAGATGATCGAACCACCTGTGCCCTTACGACATTGCCAATCGATAATTACGGCCAGACGAGGGAATTGTCTATATATGCCGCCTCGCAGCCATGCCTGTCCAGACGGGTCGGGCATCCTGGGCTTAGTAGAAATGTCAGCCAAGCTTAGATCAGGAGATCTATATCTCCTGTTTAAAAAAATGCCAAACATCGAAACCGCCCAAAAGATGATCAGCTCCCGCTCCGAATTTAAGTCTGGAAGCTATGAGGCGACCCTGCTTGCCCCTCTGGATAAAGCAACATTTGAACCGGATGTGGTGGTTTTTACCTTATGGCCTGAACAAGCGATGTGGCTCTGCTGTGCTCAAACCTATCATAATGGAGAACGCCAATCCTTTAAAACCTCAGGGTTCAACTCTACATGTGCTGATTTGATCGTTCAACCGATGAATACGGGAGAAATGAATATTTCCTTTGGTTGTTATGGGTCTCGCGCTTCCAGTGAAATTGATGATTTTGAACTCTATCTATCCGTTCCGACTCATTTACTGGAACCCATAGCGCAATCTCTTCAGAAGTTATCTCAGAAGAGTATTCCCGAAGAGCGGAAAAAAATCTATCTGCACCCGGTAATGGACAAGATAGGTTCGAGACGACCCGAGAGCAAAGGGGACGGTGCAGCAAGCGTAGAGCTCTTTATTGACTCGGATCAGTGCCTTGGGGATGGCTTGTGTGTAGATTTTTGTCCCACAGGGGTATTGGAAATGGTCGAAAAGGATGGGCGAAAAGTGGCAATAGCTGTACATCCCGAAGCTTGCAGTGCTTGTTATACCTGTGTCGGACAGTGTTCTGAGAAAGCAATTCAGTTATCCTACCTCTAGAATAGTGTCCTTCATAAGCGTTTCTGAAGAATTCAGGAGGAACTAATATGACGGTTAAATTTCAGTTATTGGGAACCGGAGCCGGCCCAGGAGTGCCATCATTTTACTGTGACTGTATTGCCTGTCTGGAAGCTAAAGAAAAGCCCCACCTGGCACGGACTCGCAGCGGGGCAGTCCTCGATATTGGACATGAAAGAATACTAATCGATGCTTCCCCCGATTTGAGGAGCCAGTTAATCAAAGAGCAGATCAAATCTCTGGATTATCTTTTTATCACACACTGGCATTATGATCATTTTGGGGGGATCGGAGATCTTGAATTCTATATTAAACTCAGTCGTAAACGACCTCTAAAGCTCTTCTTACCCCCTAGTTCAGTGGAGGAATTCCGGTTGGCTTACCCTTTTTTAGAGGATGTCTTTAAAATTGAAACCTGGGAATTTGGGCGGACCTATCAATTTGGAGAGGTAAAGCTCACTGTCTTACCGGCAAGGCATAGTATCCCGACAGCGGGGATTCTTCTGGAAGCGGAAAAAAAAGTAGCTTATTTCACAGATACATCTGGATTACCGGAGTCAACAGCCAAGAGAATTCAAGGGGTTGATGCTTTGATTTGTGATTCAACCTTTCATGGGGAGAATTGGTATCCCCATAGCCATATGTCTATGGTCGAAGCCATCGAGTTAGGAAATATGGTTAGAGCTGAACACACGATTCTCACGCATCTGGCGATGCATTACAGTACGCCAACGACGGTTGCCCAAATCGAAGCAGAGCTCGAGAGTTATCCTAATGTGTCCTTAGCTTATGATGGGATGTTGATAGAACTATGAGTCATTTATTTTCTTCTCTCCAAATCAGAAATCTTTTCATTAGTAATCGTATAGTGATGCCTCCTATGGCACTTGATATTGCCACAGAAACAGGGGAAGTTACTTCTAAATTAATAGACCACTATTTACTTCGAGCCCGTGTATATCCCGAGCAAGATCCGACAATGAAATGGCGGGGCAGGGCCGGGCTGGGGCTTATCATAGTCGAACATGCCTACGTTAATACCAAAGGGAAAGTTCATCCACATCAGTTGGGAATTCATAAGAATTCAATGGTCGATGGGTTGAAGAAACTTGTCACTATGATCCATAAGGAAGGGGTACCGGTGGGAATCCAAATCAGTCATGCCGGGGCCAGAGCTCTTCACTCACCCTCTGCTCCTTCGGGGATACGATCCCCTTATCTTTCTCGATTTGGTCAAAAGCAAGAAGAGACCGGAGATCCTCCCAGTGAATTAAGCAGAGAAGAGATCAGAAGAATCGTCGCTGACTTCGGAAGAGCTGCGCGACGAGCAAAACAGGCAGGGTTTGATTTCGTCGAAATTCACGGAGCCCATGGCTATTTGTTGAACCAGTTTTATTCTCCTTTAACGAATTTGCGTGGGGATGAATACGGTGGAACCTTAGAGGGACGCTTACGTTTTCCACTAGAAGTCATAAGCACCGTTAGAAAAGCAGTTGGAGTAAATATGCCCTTATTTTATAGACTGGGAGCCGATGATCGCTTATTTGGCGGGAATCATATCCATGACAGTGTAGAAGCCACTCCGCGGCTTAGAGAAGCAGGCATAGATTGTTTGGATCTATCAGGAGGGCTCTGCGGGTATCTCAAGAGCGGGCCTGAAGGATTCTTTGCCTATATGGCAAGCGCGATAAAACCAGTGGTTGATATTCCGGTAATGGTAACAGGGGGAATTAAGACACGGTCAGCGGCGAATGAGATAATCACTAGTAATACTGCGGATTTAGTAGGGATCGGAAGGACTTTACTGACAGATCCCGCTTGGGCTGGGAAAGTGTGGCACGAAAGTCACTCGCGCAGAGAATTTATATTTAGTTGAACCAGTTCAATGAATATGGTTTATTCGAGCAAAAGGAGAGATAGACCAGTGAAGAAATTACTTATTGTACTTCTGACTCTTAGTGTTCTATTAACAGGATGCTCAAGTAATTCGTCAGCACCAGCCCAAGTTCAAGCCAATAAAAATCCTCTGAATTCCGACTGGACGAGTATTCAGTCGGAGGCCAAGGGTACTACAGTAAATTTTTATATGTGGGGCGGGGATGATCGGATCAATACATGGGTTGATACGGTTGTAGCGAATTCCATGAAAGAAGACTATGGGATTAAAGTGAATCGAGTGCCCATGGGGCCGGATGAGTACTTGAATAAGCTCATCGGAGAGAAACAAGCGAACAAGCAGGAAGGGTCTATCGACATGGTATGGATCAACGGGGAAAATTTTCGTACAGCCCGTCAAGCGAACTTACTCTGGGGACCCTTTGCCGATATAGTTCCTAACTATCAAAAGTATGTCGATAAAACGGCACCAGATATTGCTAATGATTTCGGATTCCCAGTTGAAGGATATGAAGTTCCTTACGGAAAAGCGCAATTTGTTTTCGCCTATGATACGGATAAAGTAAAGAATCCCCCTAAATCCAGCCTTGAACTGCTTGAGTGGGTAAAGGAGCATCCGGGAAGATTTACTTATCCGGAACTGCCGGATTTCACAGGAAGTGTTTTCGTGAGACATTTGATGTATGAGCTTTGTGGGGGTTACCAGGCTTTTCCTTATACAGAACAAGTGGATAAAGAAAAGCTTAATAAGCAGTTGCAACCATTGTGGGATTATTTAGGGGTTATTAAAGGTTACCTGTGGCGACAAGGAAAAACCTACCCATCTTCCATAGCCGCATTGGACCAACTCTTTGCCGATGGAGAAGTAGATATTTCGATGACGTACAATCCCGCTACTTTTTCAGGGAAGATAGAGCAGGGACTCTTGCCAGATACCGTTCGTACCAATGTATGGGAGAATGGAACGATCGGGAATACTCACTTCCTGGCGATTCCGTTCAATGCTGCCAACAAAAATGGTGCCTTAGCTTTGGCTGATTTTTTGCTGAGTCCGGAAGCTCAATTAAGCAAATATGAACCTAAGAATTGGGGAGATTTAGTAACTATTGACGTAAATAAGCTTGATCCCCAGTCGCTTCTGGATCTTAAAGGGATAAACCCCGGAATTGCCACTCTCTCAACGGAAGAGCTTCAGACTCATAGACTCCCGGAAATTTCAGCAGCTTATATACCGGTTATCGAAGAATTGTGGAAAGAGGAGGTCATCCAAAGTGGTCAGTAGAGATTCGTTAAAAGCGTATCTCTATCTCACACCGGCCTTGTCTGTTATTCTAATTTTCTTCTTGGGGGGCTTTATCTTAGCATTTATCCAGAGCTTAGGTTATTTCCCAGCTATAGGACAAGAGGATTTAACTTTTAAGTATTATCGGGAAGTGTTAAATAAACCGGAGTTTTTCAAATCTCTTAGCTATACCTTCTATATTTCCCTCGTTTCCACAACCATAGCCACGGTCAGCGGAACATTTCTGGCTTATTACCTGTTAAGGACTTCGGTTAAGAAGAGTTTTATAGCGTTCCTTTATAAATTCCCAATTGCTGTGCCTCATCTGGTCGTGGCTCTGATGATCGTCTTTATTCTCTCCCAAGGAGGGATCCTCTCCCGTCTCTTGCTAAAAGGAGGCTTAATATCAGATACAGCTTCCTTTCCAGCCTTTTTTTATACACAAAATGCTCTGGGAATTATTCTGATCTATATCTGGAAGGAAATACCCTTTGTGACCTTTATGGTTTATACCGTCATGAGAAACATCCACACAAAGTTAGGAGAAGCGGCCCAAAATCTCAAAGCTTCACCGGGGCAAGTATTCTTCCACGTTATCCTCCCTTTAAGCATGCCAAGTATTATATCTGCTTCTGCGCTTGTGTTTGCTTATTCTTTTGGTGCCTTTGAAGTACCTTATTTATTAGGTGCAACTTATCCCAAGACCATGCCAGTATGGGCCTACCTGAATTTCATTTCTGCAGATCTTTCCGCTCGACCGATTGCCATGGTGATTAATATGATAGTGTCACTGATTTGTGCAGTCTTAATCTTTGTCTATTATTGGTCGGCGAAAAAGTATCTAGGGAAATGGAGTTAGAAAAAATGGATAGATCAAAGGCACTGGGCCACATAGTCTTAGTCTCAATTCTCTTAGTCCTGATCGTTCCTTTTCTCGTCTTAATTCTTTGGTCTTTTAGTCAAGGTTGGGCATCAAACGCCCTGATGCCCAACGAATTCGGCTTAAGAGGATGGAGATATCTGTTTTCTCCGCAGAGCAGGATGCTCTCAAGCTTGGGAGTGAGTATTCTCATTTCCCTGGTTGTCACTGTATTTGGGCTGATACTCAGTATTCCAGCAGGGAAAGCCCTCGGCTTATACAATTTTCCGGGCAAAAGACTTATCGAACTATTAGTACTTGCACCGACCATTATTCCAACCATCGCTGTGGGGATGGGAATTCAGATTGCTTTTATACGCTATGGGCTGGCAGACACTCTCCTGGGAGTCATTTTAGTTCATCTCCCGATTGTGTTGCCCTACGGCATCAGGATTTTTGCCAGTATTTATAAAGCTTTAGGAACGAAATGGGAAGATCAGGCCAAGATCCTCAAGGCGAATGGGTGGCAAAGATTTTGGTTTACATCCCTCCCGTTTTTGTATCCCGGCATGATTTCTGCAGGAGTCCTTATGTTCAATGTTTCTTTTAGTCAGTATTTTCTCACCTATCTCATTGGGGGAGGGAAAATCATGACCCTTCCCATTTTGCTATTTCCTTTTGTCAACTCGGGTGACCGAGTGATGGCTTCCGGTTTAAGTTTAATATTTATCCTGTCCTCTCTAATCCTAATGCTTATTATAGAAAGAGTTATCACGGACTCTGAACAAAAAACAAACTTTTACTACCTGTAAGTGGAGAAATAGGAGAGAGCTTATGGCAAAGATTAGGTTAAATGACCTGACCAAGACCTATAAAGGAAAGCCTGCCATCGAAAGAATCTCAATGGAAATTGAAGATGGGGAACTCATGGCTCTTGTGGGACATTCCGGCTGTGGTAAAACGACGATGTTAAGACTGATCTCTGGACTCATTCAGCCGGATCAAGGAAGCATCTGGATTGACGGGCTTGACGTGACTAAGACTAAGGCTGAAAAACGGGATGTTGTTATGGTCTTTCAAGAAAACTTACTGTTTCCTCATCTTACAGTTGCCGAAAATATAGCTTTCGGCATGAGAATGCAAAGGTCTCCTATAAGAAAAAGAATGGAAAAAACCCGGGAGTTGTTAGACCTTATGCAGCTGCCTGATCTAGAAAAAAGATATCCTTCTCAGTTATCCGGTGGACAGCAGCAACGTGTTGCCTTGGCCCGTGTCCTCGCTTTGGAACCTAAAGTTCTTCTTCTCGACGAACCCTTATCTAATCTAGACCCGAAGCTGAGGGATGATCTACGAGATCTAATTCTCAAACTCCATAAAGACTTCAAAATGACCACGATTCTCGTGACCCATGATCGAGACGAAGCGATGATGATGGCAGACCGGATCGCAGTGATGTATTATGGGAAACTCCTTCAGATGGATAAACCCATCAATATTTACAATAAACCGGTTTCCCGCGAGGTTGCCAGCTTATTTGGACAATGCAACTTTATCCCGGGATTATTGAACGATGGAGTGTTCCAGACGGAGGGGTACCGATTTCGCGTTCCGGCACTGAAAAGAGGCGGTCGAGTCGAAGCTTGTGTACGGAGTGAACATATAAAGGTTGTAAGACCGGAAAATGACAGACCTATGGGAGTGATTACAGAAAAGAAATATGTTGGGGGTCAGAGCATCATAAAAGTTGCGGTAGGTAATTTGATTTTCATCGCTAGGGGGAGCAACTACTTTGATTTAGAAATTGGCAACCAAGTAGGCTTGGATATTGATTGGACCCTTGTTTCTTTTAATGGTCTGAAAAATCAAGCCTGATTTGCTTTAGATGTAGGTAGGTGTGGAAAGGGGAGTCGCTCCAGTGCTTAATGAACAACTCCGCCAACATGTAGAGGAGTATGTAAGCAGTCAAGGGTTTAAGCGTTCTATGAATCTGCAGGGTATAGTGAAGGTTAAATACTTAGCCCAAGGAGAGTACAATCTCAATTATCTCCTTGAAACCTCAGAAAAAAACTATGTATTTAGAATTAACACAGCGAGTCAAATGAACCTTTCCAACCAAATCAACTATGAGTATCAAACCCTGCAATTGCTAGAGGATTCCGGAGTAACTCCTAAACCCTACTTTCTCGATGACAGCCAAAATGATATTCCTTATGGACTCCTGGTGATGGAGTATCTTCCGGGAGAACCCTTGAATTACCACACAGACCTAACTCAAGCTGCGGTTACCTTTTCCAGAATTCACAGCCTACCGTTGCCCACAGCTGAGCTTGATTATTTAGTAAAAGTTGAGGGCCCCTTCTCTGCAATTTACCAAGAAGCTAAAAATTTATTAACCTACTATTTTGAAAGTCCCATTGCCAATCCAACGGTCAAGAAGCTACTTGAAGACGTTTTACTACATGCTGAAGAAAAAAAGAAAGAAGAGATCTACTTTCAGAAAGAACCTTGGCGTGCTGTTATCAATACAGAGGTCAATTCTCATAATTTCATCGTGAATAAGGATTTACAGAGTTGTCACCTTATCGACTGGGAAAAACCAATCTATGGTGAACCAGCCCAAGATTTAAGTATGTTTCTGATCAGGACAACAACCTTGTGGAAGCGTAATTGCGTCTTGAGCAGAGAGCAAGAGGAGCAATTCTTAAGGAGTTATGTTAAAGAAATCCCCCTTTGTCCCCAGCTTGAAACCCTCAGAGATCGGGTGGAGAGTTTCAAGTTTTTCAATACTCTGCGAGCGGTTTCCTGGTGTGCCATGGCCTGGACGGAATATACAAAGCCTGGGCGGGCCTTAGTCAATGAAGATACCTTTGAGAAGATTGAAATGTATCTGGAAGAACCCTTCATTAAATCATGTTTTCCGGCAGTTTTTAAGTGGAGAACTAAATTCCATAGGGCTTTTTGGAAAGACTTTTGATCTAGGAAGGAGGAGTAAATGATATGTCCAAAAAGATTATCTTTGATTGCGATAATACGATGGGTGTTAAAGGGTGTGACGTGGATGATGGGCTAGCTCTACTGTATCTATTAGGCCAGGATGCAGCAGAGCTTTGCGGCATAACGACTACCTACGGAAATAGTGATATTGAGACAGTGTTTTCAAACACGACAACCATGCTTCAAGAGATAGGAAGAGAAGACATTCCCTTACTCAAAGGTTGTCCGAACAGGGACACTAAAGAAAGTGATGCCGTTGATTTCATTGTTGAAACCGTCAATTCATTTCCGGGAGATATTTCAATTCTTGCCACAGGATCATTAACGAATATTTATGCAGCCTTCCTTAAGGATCAAAAGCTCTTTGCTAAACTATCTGAGATTGTCATGATGGGTGGAATAACTGAGAAACTATGTATTAATGGCAAAATTATGGATGAGCTTAATTTTTCATGTGATCCTACGGCTGCTAAATGGATCTTAAAAAAGGGTAAAAACCTTTCGATTTTAACCGGAAATAATTGTCTTGATGCGTTTTTTCCTGAAAGGGATTTAAATAGGAGACTAGAGAGTAGTAATAACCCGTTTGCCCATTATATTAAGAACAAATGCATGTATTGGTTTAAAGATATGATGTTTGCTTTCAATATTGATGGATTCTATAACTGGGATGTTGTAGCTGCAGCCTATATTACCCATCCTGAATTATTTATCCCCAAGCCCTATTGCGCTAGTCTAAATCCAAAGGACCTTGAGCGAGGGCTATTAAAAAATTCCCAGGAAGAAGCACCGGCTTGCTGCTTTAATACCCCTTACATACGTGACATAAAAGCATTTAATGAAAATATCTACAATTCATGGATGAATATGAAGGCTAACATAAAGGTCAGCCAAAATTGAGGAAAGAATGTCAAAGGCAATATTCAGTTCTAAAAAGACAATTATTTCGCAAAATGACACAATCGGAAAGTTTGTTATGAAGACACATATCGAGGAAAGCGCTTAATGGCAATGGCCGGATTGAAATTCCTTTGAATATCCAGCTTGGCATCGTTTTTGCAATAGTATGTGACTATAATTTCATTCGATTAA